>Ga0316628_100001342_pt1 | contig 17330 bp, 14 predicted proteins | sample OWC_Aug_M2_C1_D5_FD_207648 | JGI IMG/M metagenome (GOLD analysis project Ga0316628, IMG submission 207648) | Wetland soil microbial communities from Old Woman Creek delta, Ohio, United States - OWC_Aug_M2_C1_D5_C | ecosystem: Environmental > Terrestrial > Soil > Wetlands | place: USA: Ohio... | reverse complement strand
CCAGATGATCGACGCCCCGACCGACTCGGTCGATGCGCCCGGCTCGGGCGCCGGCTGCACGACGATCACGGATTGTCCGACGAGCGTGTGTCTGCCCGACGCCACGTGCGCCGCCGATGCCGACGTCGCGTGGCTCGACCCGGCCGGCGTGTCGAGCGCCTCGTGCACGATGGCGAGCCCGTGCCCGAAGATCAACGACGCACTGGGAACGCAGCGGCCGTACATCCGCGTGCACGGAGCGATCGCGAACACGACGAGCATCAACCAGAGCGTGACGTTCTTCGGCGAGCCCGGCGCGTCGCTCGGCCAGTCGGGCTACAACATCAGCATCATGAGCGGCAACGTCGGGTTCTACGACCTTGCCTTCGCGGGCAGCTGTCTCAACGTGAACGCCGGAGCCGCGACGTTCGTGCACGACGCGATCACGAGCTGCAACGGCGTCGGCGTCAACAACAGCGCCGGATCTCTCGTGATCGATCGCTGCACGATCACCGGCAACCGCAACGGCGGGCTCCGGATCAACACTTCGCAGTTCTCGATCACGAACAGCGTCATCGCCGCGAACGACATGCAGAACATGAACGACACGGGCGGGATCAACATCCTGGCGAGCGCCATCGCCCCGACGAGCCGGCTCGACTTCAACACGATCGTCGGCAACAACGTGAAGAGCGGGTCGACCCTGGCCGCCGGCGGCGTGTACTGCAACGTCGCCGGGTTCACCGCCAGCAGCAACATCATCGCGTCCAACACCGTGCAGGGCAGCACGACCGCGACGAACGCGAACACCGCCGGCGGGTGCACGTTCGCGAGCTCGATCATCGAGGCCGACGACACGAACCTCGTGCTGTCGCCGGGCGACTACCACCTCGGCGCCGGCAGCGTCGCGATCGACGCCGCGATGACACCGCCGACGATCGGCCACGACATCGACGGCGACGCGCGCCCGCAGGGCACCGGCTACGACATCGGCGCCGACGAGTATCCCTAGTTAGCGCTTGCTCGGCAGCCGGATCTGCACGAGCGGCGACACGACGCCGACGTCGTCCTTCCACGACGCCGGCTGCTTCGCGTCGAAGTCCTCCCAGACGCGCTTGTCCTTGCGGCAGTCGTACGAGCGGCAGATCGCCGGCCGCTTCGTGTAGACGTCGCAGCGGTGCGTGCCGGGCTGCGAGTACACGCAGTAACCGTCGTCGCGGCGGCGCCGCAGCTCGTACGGCCGCTTGTACTCCCAGCGCAGCCCGTCGTCGAGGTCCTGAAAGTCGAGCGCGACCGCGAGCCGGCAGCAGCGCGCCTTGCACAGGTGCATCAGCGACGCGCAGTCGATCGCGGGCGACTCGACCTCGTGCTTGTCGGTCTCGGGACCGAGCACGATCCGGGCGTCGCTCTCGTGCGAGCGCTTGACGTCGAGCAGCTGCTCGTCGGCCTCGGCGATCACCGCCTTCTCGTGGAGCACCTCGGCGCGATGCAGCACCTTGATCGCGGCCATCACCAGCGCCTCGACGCGCTCGAGGCCGAGCTTGGTCTGCATCTCCATGCGGTGGAGCTGGCGCAGTCCTTCCTCGAGCTCGGCAACGGTCGCGACGGGATCTTCGGCCATGACTTATCATATACTTAACGCGTAGCGTTAATTATCCTTGCGCGATGACGCATCGCGTCTTAGGGTGGATTCATGCCCACCCTGAAGTCGCAGACCAAGAAGCTCCGCAAGAACCTCCGCAAGATCCTCGAGGGCGCCCTCGACCGGCTCGAGACGCAGACCGAGCAGGCGCTCGCGTACGCGCGCAAGCTCGTCGCCCGCGTCAGCCCGCAGCGCGTCCGTCGCGCGGCGTAGCTCAGAACGTCGCGCCGGCGGTCGCCATGCCGGTCGGGTACGCGTCCGTCGCGCCGCCGTGGCTGACCCACGACGAGGCGAACGACTGGTAGTCGAACGCGGCCCGCGCGAACACGTGGGCCGTCGCGCGCACCTCGAGCGCCGCGCCGACGTCGAAGCCCCAGCGGCCCGGGTCCGGGAGCATCGGCGGCACGAGGCCACCGACGACCGGCTCGAACGCGGCGAGCCCGCGGACCATCCACCGCGTGCCGATCGGCTTCGCGACGCTCGCGCCGAGCATCACGTACTGGTACTCGATGTCCGGCGAGCGCGCCATCGACGTCGTGTCGATCGAGAAGTAGCGCGTGCCGAAGCCGACCACCGGCGCCAGCGCCACGCTGCCGTGCACGACGTCATACGACGCGTAGCCCTGCGCGCGGCCGATTGCGGTCGACGCGCTGTCGCTGCCGATCGGCGTGTGCATCACGAACGTGTGCTCGAACGAGCCCGCGACGTGGATGCGCGAGCCGACGTCGAGCTCGGCCTCGAAGCCGCCGGCGCCGACCGGGGACCCCGAGTATGTCTTGACCGTGTTCGGATCGGTCGCAAGGTTGCGGCCGACGATGCCGAGGAGCAGCCCCGCGCGAACGTGGATGCTGCGGTCGTGGTGGCCCGCCGGCGCGGATTTCTCGACGGCGGCCGGCGCCGCGCTGTCATCGGTGTCGGCGGGCTCCGCCGAGGCGACCTGCTTGCCGCCCATGCCCGGAGGCGCGTCGTCATCGGTGTGCGACGAGCGCGACGGCGCCGGCCTCCCCGACGCCGCGACGTCCGCGATGTTCGTCTCGAACATCTGGATGTTGCCCTTCGTCAGGCCCTTCGCCGCGATCGGCGAGTCGAGATCGGTCGTCAGGTTGCCGTCGCCGTCGTAGATGACGATGCGGAACGAGCGCGACGCGCCCGAGCCGGTCAGCTGGCCGGCGATCAGGCCGCCGACGTGCAGGCTCTTGACGACCTTCTTGCTCGCGGCGGTGTGCTTGACGATCGCGGCGCGCTCGTCGTCCGGAATGGCGAGCTCGGAGACCCCGGCCTTCTCCAGCGACGGCTCGAGCTGGTGCTCGACAGCCTCGTGGTGAGTACCGACGATCCCCACGAACACGATGGGCCCCAGGAACAGCATCGGCTGCTACTGAAGCGCGCCCGCCGCCCGAGAGGGCAGCACGATGCGCTGACACTCCATGAAACGAGTGAGGGCGCCAGGACTCGCATGGCGTTGCAGTGGTCTCGCCAGCTTAGCGAGTCGGTGCAGAGTGGGCCCTCCCGCCCGCCGGGAATGCGCCCCGCAGCAGTTGACTTGCCGGGGGATGCACGCGATCCAGACCGGCGAGGCGGCGCGGTGCACAGACTCCCATTTCGGCGGACGATCCAGTGAGCCCCGAGTTCGGGCGCTCTGCCAGAACGCTGCTGGCCGGCGAGAGTAGTTCCTCGAGGGACGTCGCCGAGCGTGCGGTGCAGGCGTGCGGCCGATTGGCGACGCATCTCGCGCGGCTCCTCGGCGACAACGGCGTCCAGGTGCTGGTGAAGCGAAGTGTCGTGCTCGCGAGCGGGCAGTTCCCGTGGCTGGCGGTCGAGCCATCCTCCAGCGATGCGTTGCCGGCGCTGCGCAGCGCGATGGAGCAACAGGATCGTGACTCGATCATCGACGCATTCGTCGGAGTGCTGACGGCGTTCGTCAGCCTGCTCGAGCGACTGATCGGAGAGGGACTCGTGGAACGGCTACTCGAAGAAGTCTGGCCAACCGTCTTCACGCACGTTGCAAAGGACACCCCGTGACGAAGCGAGTCGTGATCAACAAGCTGGCGACCGGGATCCCCGGTCTCGACGAGGTCCTCGGCGGTGGGCTCCCCGAGTTCTCGTTCAACCTGATCGCCGGTGGGCCCGGGGGCGGGAAGACCACGCTCGCGCACCAGATCATGTTCGCGACCGCGTCCGCCGAGCGACCGGCGCTGTACATCACGATCCTGGGCGAGCCGCCGCTCAAGATGCTGCGGTACCAGCAGCAGTACTCGTTCTTCGATGAGACCAAGATCGGCGGTTGTGTCCGCTTCGCGCATTTCGGCAACGAGCTGATGGAGCACGGCATCGAGGCGGTGCTGGCGAGCATCCTCGAAGAGGTCGAAGCAACCAGCCCCAAGCTGGTGTTCGTCGATTCGTTTCGCGCCGTGGTCCACAAGGCGATGCAGTCCGGTCAGATGGAGCTCCAGAGCTTCGTGCAGCGGTTGAGCCTGCACCTGACGAGCTGGGAAGCGACGACGTTCCTGATCGGCGAGTACGAGGAGCGAGAGACGGAATCCAACCCGATCTTCACGGTGGCCGACGGCATCGTGTGGCTGTCGCAATCATTGAGCCGCAACTCGGTCGTGCGCAGGGTGCAGGTCGTGAAGATGCGAGGTCAGGGCCCCATCCCCGGCCTGCACACGATGAAGATCTCCGACGCGGGCGTCCGGATCTATCCGCGGCTGCCCAATCCCGACCGCCCGCGGCTTCACGCCATCGATCACTCCGCGCGCCGGCGGACCGGTGTGGCCGAGCTCGATGCGATGCTCGGCGGCGGGATCCCGGCCGGCTACTCGGTCCTGGTCGCCGGGCCGTCGGGATCCGGCAAGACGATCCTGTCGACGCAGTTCATTCGCGAAGGAATCGCGCAGGGCGAGCGCGGCGTGATCGCCGTGTTCGAGAAGCGTCCGGACGAGTACCTGACGACGGCTCCCGGTTCACGCGAGCTCGGCAAGCTCGTCGAGGCCGGCATGCTGACGATGCTGTATCTGCGCCCCCTCGATCTCTCGGTCGACGAGACGATGGAAGAGATCGCCGCGGCGGTGACCTCGACCGGGGCGACGCGAGTCGTGATCGATTCGCTGATGGGATTCGAGCTGGCTCTCGCGCCGTCGTTCCGCGAGGACTTCCGCGAATCGCTCTATCGGATGGTCGGTGGGCTGGTCGAGCTCGGCGTGACCGTGGTGATGACCGCCGAGCTGGTCGACTCCTACACGCAGCTGTCGTTGAGCCCCCATGGGATCTCGTTTCTGACCGACGGGATCTTGCTTCAGCGATATCTCGAGCTCGACGGGATGCTCCGCAAGGTCCTCGTCGTCGCGAAGATGCGTGGTTTCAAGCACAGCAAGGAACTGAGGCTGTACGACATCGGGCCCCACGGCATCGAGATCGGCGAGGCGCTCTCGGACTATCAGGGCATCCTGACCGGGCAGCCGTCGCGACGGCCCGCCGACGAGTCGTGAGCTGATCGCTACGTAGACCGCGGTACCCACGGACCGACTGTGCGATCCGGGCGCCGCGTGGTCTAGTTGGGCGTGAGCTCGTGAAGACGTCCCCGCACCACGGTCGGCGTGCACGCCAACGTTCGAAGCATGCGCGCGAACGGAGCCTCGCCGCGCGCGAGAGCCTCCACGAACAAGCCCTGCGCGCCGTCGCCGAGGCCGACGAGGCCCGGAGGGAGCGCGAACGCCTCATGCTCCAGATGCGCGAGGCGAACGAACGGCTGGTCCTTGCCTGGCTCCGCGCCGACGAGCTGTTGCGGCAGGCCGGCGTCGAGGCCGCGCACAGCGCCAAGGTCGAAGCAGAGCGGCGCCGGCACACGGAGGTGCTCTCGACGCAGCTGCTCGCCAGCGAGAACGCGCTCCGTGCACGCGAGCGCAGCGCCGAGGCGACCACTCGCGCGATGGACGAGTTCCTGGCGGTGCTCGGCCACGAGCTGCGGAACCCGCTGGCGCCGATCCGGCTCGCACTGGAGCTCATCGCCCGGGACCGCGCGGATGCTCACAAGCGCGAGCACAGCGTCATCGAGCGTCAGCTGAGCCAGCTGGTTCAGCTCGTCGAGGACCTGCTCGATGTCTCGCGGTTCAAGACCGGCAAGATCGAGCTGAAACGCGAGCCCATCGAGGCCGCCGACGTCGTGTCGCGAGCGATCGAGACTGCGGGCCCGCTCATCGACTCGAAGCACCACGAGCTGACCGTCAACGTTCCGCGTGGTCTCCTCATCGATGGCGACGTGCTGCGGTTGACGCAAGTCATCGCCAATCTGCTGACGAACGCCGCGAAGTACACGCCCTCCGGCGGTTCGATCGCGGTGACCGGAGAGCGCAACGGGGCCACGGTCGTGCTGAGCGTTCGCGATTCGGGAATCGGGATCTCCGAGGCGATGTTGCCGAGGATCTTCGACGTGTTCGCACAGGAGCGCCAGCCGCTGGATCGGGCACCCGGCGGCCTTGGCCTCGGGCTGGCGATCGTGCGCTCGCTCGTCGCGCTGCACGGAGGGACGGTGACCGCGCACAGCGCAGGGCTGGGCCGCGGCAGCGAGTTCGTCGTCGAGCTGCCTGCGAACCTGCCGACGCACCACCCAGGCAGCTAGCCGGGCTCGTCGCCGGCAAAAACGGCGCTATGCGCTTCGTGGGAACCGTGCCATGGTGTGCGGTGGCGAGTCGGTCTGGGTCTCGTTGACTCGACGAGACACACCATGAGTGCCACCGATGAAGCCTGGCAGCGCCGGATTCGCGATCTGTACGCGAACGTCGAGGAGCTGTATTCACACCTCGACGTCACCGTGGTCGTGTTCGATCGCGACGGCGTCGAGCTGAGTGCCAGCGCCGACGCCGCTCGGCAGCAGCTCGCGGCTCGGCTCGTCGACTTCGCACGCCAGATCCTCGAGAACGGCGAGGAGCAGCGCGACATCGCCCTCGATCACACCGGTCGCCAGCGTGTTCACGCGTTCGCGTTGCGCGACCTGCAGTCGATCGCCGGTGTCGTGTGTGTGGTCGTGGACGACGGTGCGCGGCGCGAGCTGTTCGTGCGCTGCGCGATGGCGATCTTCGACGGTTACCGCCAGAACGAACAGGCGCTGCTCGAGCGCGAGCGCAGGGCACTCGAAGAAGCACGGCGCGCCAACCGGCAGCGCGATCAGTTCCTCGCGGTCGTCGCTCACGAGCTCCAGGCTCCGATGGCGTCGATCCTGCTGTGGGAGCACGTGATGCGCGATCCGAACGTCGATGCCGCATCACGCGCGGCGGCGCTCGACGCGATTCACGAGAGCGCCCTCGGCGGCTCGCTCCTCGTTTCCGACTTGCTCGACGTGTCCCGGGCGATCAACGGCAAGCTCCACATCGAGCGCCGCTTGACGTCCGTCGCGCGCGTCTTGACACTGGCCATCGACGATGCGCGGCAGCGCGCGAACTCACCGAAGGTCCAGGTCATCGCAGACCTCGATCCCGAGCTCGGTGATGTGCTGGGCGATTCGCGCCGGCTCCGCCAGGTCTTCAACAACCTGCTCTCCAACGCGCTCAACAGCACGGACCAGGGTGTGGTCTCCGTCCGGGCTGACCAGGACCACGACACGATCACGATCGACGTCTCCGATACCGGCCGAGGGATCGCACCGGCATTCTTGCCCCACCTGTTCGAGCCGTTCATGCAAGCCGACGGAACCGGAGCACGCGCCGGGCTCGGGCTGGGCCTCGGGATCGCGCGCGAGCTCGTCGCACTCCATGGCGGCATGCTGTCCGCGTCGAGCGAGGGTCTCGGGCATGGCGCGCGGTTCACCGTGACGCTGCCGCGCACGCACGTCGCCGCCGCCGCGACCGGGGCGCCGGCACGGTCCTCGATCGCAGGTGTTCGCGTGCTTGTCGTGGACGATGACGCGCTCATGCTCGAAGGACTCCAGGTCATCCTGCGAGCTGCCGGCGCCGTCGTCACCGGCGCACGTTGCGCGGCGGCGGCATATGCCATCCTCGAGCACGACCCGATCGACATCGTGCTGAGCGACATCGGCATGCCCGGCGAAGATGGCTACAGCCTGGTCCGGAGGATGCGCGCCGCGCCCGGAACCATGCGCGGGATCCCGGCCATCGCGATCAGTGCGCTCGCCGGCGAGGATGGTCGCGAGAACGCCCGTGTCGCGGGCTTCGATCGATACCTCACGAAGCCGATCGACCTTCCCCTCTTGATGTCGAGCATCGCCGAGGTCGCCCGCCGTCTCTGAGGCTGGTCGCCACGATCCACCAGCGATTCAGTGCGGCGTGAACTGGACGGCGCCGGTGCGGGTGCGCGACGCCGGCAGCGCGCCGATCTGGGTCCATGCCGAGCCGTCGGTCGTGGCCTGCACCGTGCTCCCTCCGCCGATCAGCAGCATCCGATCGCCGATCCCGAGCAACGCCGGGCTCTCCCGGTCGCCGTCGGGCAGCGGCGCCGCCGCCGTCCAGTGGATCAGATCGGTCGAGGTCTCGGTGCTCGTGCAGCCCGTGCCGCACGTGCGGATCACGAGATCGCCGAGCTCGCCGGCCGCCGGAAAGTCAGACGCGAACGTCAGCCGCTCCGCCGGCGCCGACCAGCTGGTGCCGTCCGTCGTGATCGCGATGTCGTCGAGAAAGCCCGCGTCGCCGTGGCCGCCGAGGACATAGAGCGAGCCGTCGCGGCTGAACGTGTCGTGCTCGTGGCGAACGACCGGCATCGCGGCAGGCGCGGCCGTCCACGTGATGCCGTCGGCCGAGTGATACGCCGTGCCGCCGTTGCCCGCGCTGGTGGCGCCACCGACGAACCAGATCTCGCCCAGATGAACGGTCGCCGTGAACCCGGTGTTTGCGATCGGCAGCGAGCCGATCCGGGTCCACGTACTGCCATCCGTCGAGCGATAGACGTCGGGCGTCGGCGCACCTGCCGGGCTCAGGCCGCCCATGAAGATCATGGCATCGTCGTAGACGACGAGCGCTCCGTTCGCGCGCGGCGCCGGCAGCGATCCGGCCTGCGACCACGTGACGCCACCGTCGCTGCTCACCAGCACGCTCGCATCCTCGGTGCCCGCGACGATCCCGCCGACGACGAAGATCTGGTCGCCGTGGTAGCTGACGACCGTCGAGCCCATCGCACCGACCGCGTCCGTGACCTGCACGGTCGACTCGCCCGCGCGGCTCGGCGCGACGAACGCGCTGCCGACCATGACGCCGGCGCCGGCCACCGTGAACGTGTACGGAGGTGTGCCTCCCGTGACCGCGAGCTGTGCCTTCGAGCCGAGGTTGATCGTCGGCGGGGTGGCCGTCAGCCCGAGCTGCGGCGCATCGGATGCGTCCGGCGCGCCCGGTCCGCCGACGAGGTCGGAGAACCCGATGCGCCCGCACGCGCCGAGCGCCACCAGCATCCACGCGCGCGCCCACACTCGACCACGGTAACACGCGGCGCGCCGTTCCGGGATGGAAGTTCAACCGGCCGTACGCGCTGCGATCACACGGCTTTCGTCCAGCCGCGGTTCCTTCGCGCGTACACCGTGTGCTCGGTCGCGTCGAGCTGGAACAGATGGAGCCACTCGTTGTCGACGAGCTCGCCGACCTTCTCGTGCTTCGCGAGGACACCGTCGATCGCCGGGCGAGACGCCTCGATGAACACGGCGAGCCGCAGCGGCGTGTGCACCCACCGCTCGCCGTCGTGCAGCGACTGCAGCGACATGCCGATCCGGAGATCGCCGCCATTGCCCTCGAACACGCCGAGGTGGCCGCCGACGATGTTGTGGAGCACCTTGTTGCCGGTGCCGTAGCGCGCGTTGTCGACGGTCGACGCGTAGTACTGGAAGTTGATCCAGTGGGCGACGACGAGCGGGCCGGTCATGACGGCCTCGAGGATCGAGTGGTCCGCGTCGTCCTCGAACCGATAGTCGTGCAGGAACGCGCGTCCTTCGAGATCGATGTGCCGGCTGCGCTCGCGTGGCGCGATGATGAACACCGCATTGCCGGCGAGCCCCCACTCGGGACGTACCTCGGCCCAGTTCGTCGCGCGCTTGACGACGGCCGCGTGCAGCTTCGCGTCGCCGAGGTCGCCGAGGCCCAGCCGCGGCGCACGCTCGCGCCTCGTCGCGAGGCTCGCACGATCGAGCACCGCCCGCACCTCGGCGAGATCGACGCCCTTGCCCTCGTCGAACAGCGTGACCTCGTCGGTCGTCGTGTTGTGGAGCGCGCCGACGAACAGCGTCGTCGCCGGCACCTCGATGCCGCGCGAGGCGAGGCCGGTGCGGACGGGCGGGTCGTTGAGCAGGGCGGCCGCGGCCCGCGCGTTGGCGTCGCCGGGCTGGCCGCAGCACGCGCCACAATCGAGGCCCGCGCCGTACGCGTTGTTCTTGGTCTCGCTGCCGTGCCCGACGAGCAAGACGAACGGCGCGAAGCTCTGCGTGAGCCCGATCGTGCGCAGCAGATTCTCGGCGAGCTGGCAGCGCTCTTCCGGGGACAGCGGCGTGCCGTCGACGCGACTCGTGATCCTCGGCAACCGCGTCTGGTTGTCGTCGTCCTCGAGCCCGGCGCGGTCGTGATGGTCCGCGCGATGTACCTTTCTGCTGAAGGCGTCCTGGTAGATGCTGCGCGCGAAGAACAGGCCCATCGCGTCGACGAACGCGAAGCTCGAGAGCGAGCTCGACTTGAACGCCTTCCACGCGTTCTTCGCCTCGAGGTGCGCGCGGCGAGTGGCCTCGAGACCGGGGGCCACGCCGGTGTCGGTGATGCGGTATTTCGGGGCCAGCAGGGCCGGCAGCTGGGGGCGCGCGTCGTCGGCTGCGAGCTGCGCGTACTCGACGGGCATGCCGAAGAAGCCGGCGGCTCCCAGCGTCTGGATGCCGTCGCCCTGCGCCTCGAGCGCGCGCCGGTACACCTCCGAGCGGACGTCGAGGCAGAACGCGGCCTGCAGCGTCGGCGCCGCGGGTCGCGTCGCGGCGAACCCCTCGGGCAGCTTCGGGCGCACCTGGGAGAGCCACGCGAGCTCGACGGCGCGTTGCAGGATCCAGTCCTCGGATCGCGCCAGCTGTGCAGCGCGATCGATCGCGGCCCAGCTCGTCATCGCGAACCGCCACTCGGCGCGGACTGCCTCGTCGCTCGCACGGAAGAGCAACCACTCCCACGCGAGGCGGATCGCCAGCAGCTCGCGGATGTGGTCGTCGTCGCCGCCGGCGAGTCGCGCGGTCCAGCGCAGGTACGCGCACCACGAGGCCCAGCCGTTGACGTCGAGCAGCAGCGCCGACAGGTAGCGCTCGCGCTCCTCCGCGGCCACGCCGAGGTCGGAGCAGCCGTGGAAGATCATGTCATCCGCGGTGCGCGGCAGCGCGGCGACGGTCGAGCGATACCCGCCGAGCCCCATGAACAGAGCCGGCCGATGATCGGTCTGCGCCTGCTGCCGCCAGCTCGCGTAGACGCCGGTCTCGCGCACCGAGCTGACCTGCGCCTGGCCATCGTCGAAGTAGGAGGCGCAGAAGCCACTGATCCGCTCCATCACGAACTCGCGCCAGGACTGCTCGTGCTCGCGACGGCGGAGCGTCTCCATCACGTCGACGACGAGAGGCCGCCGCGAGGGCGTGGGCTCGCGGATCCAGAAGCTCGCGAGCAGGTCGTCCTCGGTGACGTCGGACCCGCTCTCCGCGATCGCCTCGCGCAGGTGCTCGGAGCGAAACCGTCCTGCGCGCCACTCCTCGGCGTACCACTGGCGCGGCATCAGCAGACGAGCACCCGACAGCGCCGCGAGGTCTCCCGCGATTTCGGCAAGCGGCCGGTGCGTGCGCGCCCAGAACGGATTGACCGCGATGAACCGATCGAGCGGCCACGTCGGTGCGATCTGCGCACACGCGCGCTCGGCGGCATCTTTGAGCGCGTCGCTCATCGCAGCCCCGGCGGCCACAAGCGGAAGGTCACCCGCGTGAACCAGTCATCGATGTAGAGGCCGCTGAGCAGGTGCGGCATGACCCGGTCGGCGAACCACCCGGTCGGCCGCGTCTGCAAGAACGACTGGGCGATGAACAGCACGACCAGCCCGCCGCCGACGATCGACCACTGGAAGCTCGACGCCTCCATCCCCGCATTGATCTGCGGCGCGATCAGCTCGAACAGCAGGTGCCAGCCGAAGTACGCGACCGACGCTCCGAGCGCGAACACGAGCGCCAGCGCCAACGCGCGCACCCCGCCGGAGAGCGCCCGCCCCATCATCGGCGCGAAGCTCAAGGCGAGCACGAGCGCGAGCGGCCCGACGGCGGCCGACTCGTGCCCGGTCACGAGGTCGGTCACCACGGCGGTCGCCACGTAGAACGGCGCCACGATCAGGCCGACGAGGATCAACGCGGGGAAGAAGTGCCAGAGCCGCGTGCGCGGCGTGTGAACGAGGTGCGACGCGCGCCACTGCGTGACGACCGACCCCGAGCTCAGGAACGTGTGCGCCTTGTAGAGCGAGTGCGCGAGCAGGTGCAGCAGCGCCAGGTGCCACGCCCCGAGCCCGCATTGCACGAGCATGAACCCCATCTGGCCGATCGTCGACCAGGCGAGCACGCCCTTGACCGCCGCGCGCGTCGTCATCACGAGCGCCGCGACGATCGTCGTGAACAGCCCGACGCCGAGCAGGATGCCCTGCGCGATGTACGCGTGCGCCATCACCGGCGCGAGCCGGATCATCACGAAGCCGCCGATGTTGACGACGCCCGCGTGGAGCAGTGCGGACACCGGCGTCGGCGCCTCCATGACCTGCAGCATCCAGCCGTGAAACGGGACCTGCGCGGACTTGAGCAGCACGCCGACGACGAGCAGGACGGTCGCGAGATGGCCGGTCGGCGACAGCCCGCCGCTGGCGTGCACGGCGGCGTTCACGACGTCGATCCGGAGCGAGCCGTACTGGCCGCCGATCAGCACGATCGACGCGACGAAGCATGCGTCGGCGACGCGGCTGAGCAGGAACTTCTTGTGCGCGACGATGATCGCCTGGCGGCGCGTGCGATAGAACGTCAGCAGCTGGTGCAAGCCGACGTCGGTCGCGAACCACGCGACCACGAGCACCGCGAGGTGGTTCGCGGTCACCAGGACGAGCGCCGACGCGACGGTCAGCAAGAGGTATCGCGCGTAGCGATCGAGCTCGCGTTGCCCGGCGAGGTACGTCCGCGAGTACCGGACGACGACGAGCGCGATCGTCGAGACCAGCACGAACATCGCGCTCGAGACGATGTCGAGCTGGACGACGTCGTTCATCACCGAGCCCGGGACGACCTTGCGAGCGTCGAACCCGACGAGCGAGAGCACGAGCTCGAGAGCGACCGCGAGATACGCGAGCCCGGCGGCGAGGCTCGTCACGACCGCCGCGCCCATCACGAACCGCGAGCGCTGTCGCGAGATGAGAAACGCCGCCACGACGAGACTGGCGGGCGCGAGCGACGCCAGAAACAGCGGCAACAGCGAGAGCAACTCGTCGCCCGCCATGACGCTGCCATCTTAGACGGTGACGGGTCGCTGCGTAAAGCGACCACTTAACGAGTATGATCAGTTCGTGATCGTGACCTGGCCCGAGGTGATGTAGCTTACCGCCTGCACGGTCACCATCGTCGAGCCGACCGTCATCGTGGTTGGCGACACGCGGCCGATGCCGACAAAGCCGTCGGTCGCGCTCGCCGGCACCATCGCGAACGTCGAGGCCGGGATCGTGAACGAGCCGGTGTCGCCGACGCGGCAGATGACGCCGTTGCCATCGCCCGACATCGGGTCGAACGCGGCCATGATCACCCACATCGTCGTCGCGGTGCCTGCGGTCCAGGTCGCCGTGTAGCCCGCGCGCGAGATCGTCGTCGGCGGCGTGAAGCCGGCGAGCGTCTCGGGGGCCGTGACGGTGGCCGTGAACGCGCCGACATCGGGACCGCCTGCTCCGGTGAACGTGAGCGTCGCGCCGGCGGTGAACGCCGGCTTCGGCACCGTGGCCGCGGGCGAGTACGAGACGTTCGGCGCCGTGCCGGTCGGATTCAGCGTGATCGCCGACGCCGTGCCGGTGATCGTGATCGCGCCGGCCGAGAAGCGGGGCGGATTCTGGGCGAGGCCGTAGATCGTGCACGGGCCGTCGGTGCCGACCACCGGCCCGAACACGGTCGTCGTGCCGAAGGACGCGTCGGCACTGGATGCGGCCGAGCCGTTGCCGATGCCCTGGCTGACCTCGATCATGCCGATCGCGGGTCCCACGGCGGCGTCGATCGGGGCGTCGGCGGGCGCGTCGGGGCCCGCGTCGTGCGCCGCGTCGTGGACGACCACGGCCGCATCCGGCGAGTGAGGATCGCTGCCGCAGGCAACGAGGACGGTGATCAAGGCGAGGGCTTTCATCCGCCGTCGATCGCACGCCTTGCGCGAGCGAGCAACGAACAATTCCGGCAACCGGTCGACCAGCCGGCCGAGGCTGGCTCGCGTGCTCACCGGAACTGGTTCGAGGTCAGCAAGCTCCACGGACCGCGCTAGGATGCCGGGCGTGATGTTCCGCACCCCTTGCCTCCTCGCGATCGCGCTCGCCGGCTGCGCTGGCGCGACCCCGCCGGCCCAGACCGCGCACGACGGCGCGCCGCCTCCGACCGCCGGCGAGCATCGGTTCGCGCACGCCGAGGAGTGGGCGAAGAAGTTCGACGACCCGGCGCGCGACGCCTGGCAGCAGCCCGATGTCGTGATCGCCGCGCTCGAGCTCGCGCCGGCGATGACGGTCGCCGATGTCGGCGCGGGGACCGGCTACTTCTCGGTCCGGCTCGCGCGCGCGCTGCCCCGCGGCGAGGTGATCGCGACCGACCTCGAGCCGGACATGCTGCGCTACCTCGGCGAGCGCGCGGCGCGCGAGCACCTCTCGAACATCCGCACCGTGCTCGCGGGCGCCGACGATCCGCACCTTCCGGCCGGCAGCGTCGATCGCGTGCTGGTCTCGGACGTGTGGCACCACATCGCCGACCGCGCGCGCTACGCGCGGGGGCTGGCCGCGGCCCTGCGCCCGGGTGGGCGCATCGCGATCGTCGACTTCCGGGCGGACGCGACCCACGTGCCTCCCCACCATCCGCACGTCACCCCCGAGGCGGCGATCGCCGACCTCCGCGCCGCCGGCCTCGACGCCAGCCTGTCGCCGACGAAGCTCCCCGATCAGTACATCGTGATCGGCACCCGCCCCGCCGCCGCCCGCTGATCGCTCCCGCCCGCCGTTACTTCGACGTATCCGCGGGCTTGCCCGTGTCACTGGTTCTGCGACGCTGGCATCGTGATGCGGCGGTTCGCGCACTGGGCCGCGCCCGGCCACTCGTCGAACCCGATCGGCACGCTCGGGTAGGTCGGCGTGACCCAGAAGCTGCTCCACGTGACGGTGCTCGGGCTGCAGCCCTGGCCGTCGCTGCCGCACTCGCAGGTCGCGACGCCGGCGTGGACCTTGCTGACCTGGTAGTGGAGGTGGATGCCGGTCGACCAGCCGGTCGTGCCGGAGCGCGCGAGCAGCTGGCCGCGGGTCACGGTGCCGCCGCAGGTGATGCCGGATGCGAGCGTGTTGCCCTCCAGGTGGAGGTACGTCGACTCGGTGCCGTCGCCGTGATCGATCACGATGTAGTTCGCGTCGTTCGTGCACGACGTCGAGCCACAGCCGGTCGTGCTGTTGATCTTGAGGTGCGTGATCGTGCCGCCGCGCGTCGCGAGCACGTCGAACGAGCCGCCGTTCGCCCAGTCGTACGCGTACTCGTCGTTGCCGACGTGATCGCTGCAGCACGCGTCGTTGCAGTCCTGTGTCAGCTGCATCGTCACGCCCGGGCCCCACGGCAGGCGAAACGAGTCCGCCGAGACCGGCACCATGCAGTGATCGGGCGTGCCCGGCGCCTCGACGACGCAGCCGTTGTCGCAGTGCATGGCCGACGCCGGCTGCATGCCGGAACCGGGGCACTCGTACAGCGTCGACGTGTCGCCACCATCGACCTGATCGCCACCGCAGTACGCGCCGGCCTGCGATCCGGTGCACGTCACCATCGACGTGTCCGGGCCATCGGACGTGCCCGCCGCATCCGGCGAGGAGGACGCGGGCGGTCCGTTGCCGCAGCCGGTCACGAGCACGAGCACGAGCGCGCGTCGCATGCGTGCGAGCGTGCCACAACCGCCGCGGTCGAACGGAAGTCAATTCGTGCAACCTGACCGGCAGCGATTCAGGATCTCGAGTCGTGAGGGCAGAAGGACTCGAGCCTTGCTGGAGCGACCGGGAACGATCAAGAGTCGCGTGGCCTTGGACGTTACGATGCAGACCCTGAAAGCGGTCGTCGTGCTCGCACGCTGAAGAACTTCGCCCCACCGACGTGACGCAACGTTCGATGCGTCGAGCGAAATTACGAAGCGAGTAACGACGCGAGCCGAGCCATCACGCTGAAGATTCCCCATCCGAACACGACCAGCGCGAGTGCGGCGAGCAGGATCGAAGCCGTCGCGTGCGCGTCGGAGTAGCGCATCGCGCGGAACGTCACGCGTTTGAGGAACGTACGCGGGCATTGCGCGCGGATATCGCCACGCTGGATCGCAGTAAGGGCAGCAATCATCTCCGCCACCGACTGGTAGCGTTCGCTCGGCTCTTTCTTCATGGCCTTTGCGACGAAGAACGAGAGCTCGGGTGGAACGTTGCTCTGATGCGGGCTCGACACGAACCGAGCCGGAATCGGCTCGTGATTCTCGACGTTCGCCAGTATCTCGAGGACGTTCGTGCAGGTGGGGAGGTAGTGGCGTAGCGTGAGCAGCTCGTAGAACAGGACTCCCGCTGCGTAGATGTCAGAGCGCTCATCGCCGAGCTCCGCACCACGGACCTGTTCCGGCGCCATGTACGGCGGCGTACCGCTGAGCGACTCCGGCGGATCGACCCTGGTCTCGCTGCGCGCAGAGAGGCCCCAGTCCATGAGCATCACTTCACCGCACGGGCCGACCATCACATTGGCAGGCTTGATGTCGCGATGGATCACTCCGCGCGCGTGAGCGAACGCGAGCGCTTGCAGCACGCCCAGAAAGATTCGAGTGCGCGTCTCGAACGTGTAGCGTGCGTGAGCATCGGCATCGCCTGCGGCGAGTCGTTCGATGATCTTCTCGAGCGTCTCGCCTTCGACGTGCTTCATCACGAAGAAGTAGCGGCCGCGATCATCGATGCCGACGTCGTGGATCGGCGCGATGTTCGGATGCTCCAGCATTCCGACGGTGCGAACCTCTTCGGCGAATCGCAGCACGTCGCCAGGACTCGAGGCCTCCGGAAGCAGTCGCTTGACCGCGACGCGACGTCCGATGTCGTTGTCTTGCGCGAGCTCCACCGTACCGAGCCCACCCGCTCCGAGCTCCTGCAGCGACTCGTAGCGCGGACGTTGCGGGTTGATGATCTGCCCGGACTGTCGCTCGACTTTCGGCAACACACTGGTTCGAGCCCGCGTCGCCAACGGCGGCGGCTGCGTGTCACCGGTTCCGAGGGCGGCCCTGGCGCTGCGACCCCGATCGGAATCCGACTTCATGTCTTCCCACTGTACGATCGCGTCGCCACGCTGCGGAAGGGGCGAGCAGGCGCGGCAGCCCCGCAAAAAATTCCGAGTCACGAAAAAACGCCGCCTCGATGAAGAAGCGGCGTTACGGGGTGAGGGCAGAAGGACTCGAACCTTATCGGGACGATCACGAATGACCAAGAGTCGCGTGGCCTTGCAGTCGTTCCGATAAGT
>Ga0316628_100001341_pt1 | contig 17342 bp, 14 predicted proteins | sample OWC_Aug_M2_C1_D5_FD_207648 | JGI IMG/M metagenome (GOLD analysis project Ga0316628, IMG submission 207648) | Wetland soil microbial communities from Old Woman Creek delta, Ohio, United States - OWC_Aug_M2_C1_D5_C | ecosystem: Environmental > Terrestrial > Soil > Wetlands | place: USA: Ohio... | reverse complement strand
CGCTTTTCGCCTACTTCAAGCAGCTCTTCGCCCAGGTGACGAACCCCCCGATCGACCCGCTCCGCGAGGAGCTGGTGATGTCGCTGAACGGCTTCATCGGGAGGGAGCGGAACCTCCTGGACGAGACCCCGGAGCATTGCCGCATGCTCCGCCTCATCCAGCCGATCCTCACCCCGGAGGACATGCTCCGGCTTCGCGGCTCGACCCATCCGGACCTCGCCGCCGCCGATCTCGACATGCTCTTCCCGGCGGACGGCGACGGCAAGGCCCTCGAGACGGCGTTGGCGCGGCTCTTCGTCCAGGCCGACAAGGCGATCCGCGGGGGAGCGACCCTTCTCGTCCTCACCGACAGGAACATGAACGCCGGCCGCGCGCCGATCCCGTCGCTTCTCGCCACCGCGGGGCTGCATCATCACCTGATCCGCAGGGGCCTGCGGACGCAGGCGTCGATCGTCGTGGAAAGCGGCGAGCCAAGGGAGGTCATCCACTTCGCGCTCCTCCTCGGGTACGGCGCCAACGCGATCTGCCCCCACACGGTCTTCTCCACGATCCGCGAGCTTGCCGAGAACGAGGAGCTGGAGGCTCCGCTGCTGGCGGGAGAGGCGGTGGACAAGTACGTCACCTCGGTGAAGAAGGGGCTCCTCAAGACCTTCAGCCGGATGGGGATCTCCACCCTGCGAAGCTTCCTCGGCTCCCAGATCTTCGAGGCGGTGGGGCTGGGGAAGGAGCTGGTGGACGGGTATTTCACCAACACGGCCTCCCGCATCGCCGGGATCGGGCTTGCCGAGATCGCCGCCGAAACCGTGGCGCGGCACCGGCGCGGCTTCCCGGCCGACGGCCACTGGCGGAACGGGGACAACCTTCTCGACGTGGGCGGCGTCTACCAGGTCCGGGTCGACGGCGAGCGCCACCTGTGGACCCCGGAATCGGTCTACAAGCTTCAGAGCGCGACCCGCCTGGACGACTACGGGACCTACAAGGAATACGCGGCGCTCATCAACGACCAGTCGCACGCGCACGCCACGCTACGGTCGCTGTTCCGCTTCCGCAAGGGCACCCCGGTCCCCCTCGACGAGGTGGAGCCGGTCGAGAAGATCCTGCCGCGCTTCGTCACGGCGGCGATGTCGTTCGGCTCCATCAGCAAGGAGACCCACGAGACGATCGCCATCGCGATGAACCGGATCGGCGGGCGGAGCAACTCCGGGGAAGGGGGCGAGGATCCCGAGCGGAACATCCCCCTCCCGAACGGGGACAGCAGGCGCTCCCGTATCCGGCAGGTCGCCTCCGCGCGTTTCGGCGCGACCACCGAGTACCTGGTGAACGCCGACGAGCTGCAGATCAAGATGGCGCAGGGGGCCAAGCCCGGCGAGGGCGGGCAGCTCCCCGGCCACAAGGTGAGCCCCGAGATCGCCCGGATCCGCCACACGATGCCGTACGTGACGCTCATCTCGCCGCCGCCGCACCACGACATCTACTCCATCGAGGACCTCGCGCAGCTCATCTACGACCTGAAATCGGTCAACCCGCGGGCGAACGTCTCCGTCAAGCTCGTCTCCGAGGTCGGCGTAGGTACGATCGCGGCGGGGGTCGCCAAGGCGAAAGCCGACCTCGTGCTCATCGCGGGGAGCGATGGCGGCACGGGCGCCTCGCCGCTTACCTCCATCAAGCACACGGGGCTGCCGTGGGAGCTCGGGCTCGCCGAGACCCAGCAGGCGCTGATCTACAACCGGCTTCGCGACCGGATCCGGGTGCAGGTCGACGGGCAGTTGAAGACCGGCCGCGACCTCGCCATCGCGGCGCTGATGGGGGCCGAGGAGTTCGGGTTCGGCACGGCGGTGCTCGTGAGCCTCGGGTGCATCATGATGCGGAAGTGCCACCTGAACACCTGCCCGGTGGGGGTGGCGACCCAGGACCCGGTGCTGCGCGCGCGCTTCGGCGGCGCGCCCGAGTACGTCGTGCGCTTCCTCCGCTTCGTCTCCGAGGAGCTGCGTGAATACATGGCGGAGCTCGGGTTCCGCACGCTCGACGAGATGGTGGGCCGGGTCGACCTGCTGGAGGTCCAGCCGGCGGTCGAGCATTGGAAGGCGAAGGGGCTCGACTTCTCCGCCATTCTCCTGCCCCCCGACAACGGGCGGCGCAGCCCCCTGCACCGCGTGCGTCCGCAGGAGCATGAGGTCGGGAAGGCCCTCGACTACGAGATCATGACGCTCGCACGGAACGCCCTGGACCGGAAGGAGCCGGTCCGGATCGAGCTGCCGATCCGGAACGTCCACCGCTCGGTGGGGGCGGCGCTCTCCGGCGAGATCACCCGACGGTACGGGGCGGCGGGTCTGCCCGACGACACGATCCATCTCATCCTCCTCGGCTCCGCGGGCCAGAGCTTCGGGGCGTTCCTGGCCCCCGGCGTCACGATGCACGTGCACGGAGACGCCAACGACTACCTCGGCAAGGGGATGTCGGGGGGACGGATCGTAGTGACTCCCCCGGATGGAGCCACCTTCCTCCCCCACAAGAACGTGATCGTCGGAAACGTCGTGCTTTACGGCGCAACGGGCGGCGAGGCGTACTTCCACGGGACCGCCGGGGAGCGGTTCGCGGTCCGCAACAGCGGCGGGAAAGCCGTCGTGGAGGGCGTGGGGGACCACGGGTGCGAATACATGACCGGCGGGGTCGTCGTGGTGCTGGGGCCCACCGGGAACAACTTCGCCGCCGGGATGAGCGGGGGGCTCGCCTACGTCTACGACGAGACGGAGCTGTTCGACACGCGCTGCAACCTCGACATGGTCGACGTGGAGAGCGTATGGCAGGAGGAGGACGTAAAGCGCCTCCATGCCATGATCGAGAGCCACTTCCGCTACACGGGGAGCCAGCGGGCCGCGCAGATCCTCGAGAATTGGGAATCCCGCCTCCCCCTGTTCGTCAAGATCATGCCGATCGAGTACCGGAAGTCGCTTGAGCGGATGCGCATGGAGGAAGAGATGAACACCGAGAGCGTCTCCGCCACCGAGGAGGTCTATCGTGGCTAAGCCGACCGGGTTCATGGAATACGACCGGGAGGAGCCGACGCACCGGCCGGTGACCGAGCGGGTCGGAGACTACCGCGAGATCGAGGAGCTGCTCCCCGAGGAGGGGATCTACCGCCAGGCGGCGCGCTGCATGGATTGCGGGATCCCATTCTGCCACGCGTACGGCTGCCCCGTGAAAAACCGGATCCCCGACTGGAACGACATGGTCTACCGGAGGAATTGGCGGAAGGCCCTCGACCTGCTGCACTCCACCTGCAACCTACCGGAGATCACGGGCCGCGTCTGCCCTGCCCCGTGCGAGGAGGCGTGCACCCTGGCGATCAACCTCCCCGCGGTCACCATCCGCCACCTCGAGCTGCAGATCGTCGAGCACGGCTGGCGCGAGGAGTGGATCCGGCCGGAGCCGGCGGGATTCTCGACCGGCAAGCGCGTGGCCGTCGTCGGGTCGGGCCCCTCGGGGCTGCCGGCCGCCCAGCAGCTCGCGCGCCGCGGGCACGAGGTGGTGGTCTTCGAGAAGTCGGATCGGATCGGGGGGCTCCTTCGGTACGGCATCCCGGACTTCAAGCTCGAGAAGTGGGTCATCGACCGGCGGCTCGACCAGATGCGCGCCGAGGGGGTGGTCTTCGAGACGAGCGTCAACGCGGGAGTGGACGTCTCCGCGGCGTACCTGCGCCGCTCCTTCGACGCGATCGTGCTGGCAGCCGGGGCGACGGCGGCACGCGACCTGCCCGTCCCCGGAAGGGACCTAAAGGGGGTCCACTTCGCGATGGAGTTCCTCACGCAGCAGAACCGTCGAAACGCCGGAGACGCTATCCCTGCGGGGGGAGAAATCTCCGCGGCGGGGAAGCACGTCGTGGTCATCGGGGGGGGGGACACGGGATCGGACTGCATCGGCACCAGCCGCCGGCAGGGGGCCGCCTCGATCACCCAGATCGAGCTCCTGCCGAAACCTCCGGAAGACCGGCTCCCGACCAATCCCTGGCCCACATGGCCGGTCGTCCTGCGGACCTCCTCCTCCCAGGAGGAAGGATGCGAACGGATGTGGAGCGTCCAGACCAAGGAATTCCTCGGCGAAAAGGGAGCGGTAAGGAAGCTTTCCTGCGTGAAGCTGGAATGGACCGAGCCGGACGCCGCGGGAAGGCGTTCGTTCCGGGAGATCCCCGGCTCGGCGTTCGAGCTTCCGGCGGACCTCGTGCTCCTGGCGATGGGATTCGTGCACGTGGAGCACGGTCCGCTGATCCGTGACCTGGGAGTCTCGACGGACGGACGGGGAAACCTGGTCGCCGACGGGAACTGCATGACGAACGTCCCCGGCGTATTCGGCGCGGGTGACGCCGTGATGGGGGCCTCCCTCGTGGTGCGCGCGATCAACCTCGGGCGGCAGGCGGCGGAGGGGGCGGACCGCTTCCTCGTGGGACGCTGATCCGCGAAACCTTCCGCTCCTTCCGGAATCTCTCCTTATGTCTCGGGGGCGACTAACCATCGAAGGAGGGGAATATGCGTCGACGGATGCTTCTTGCGGCGGCGGTGATGTGCCTTGCTGCGCCGGAGCTGGTCCTTGCGGCTCCGTGGCAGTTCGACCCGGCCCACACCGGGGTGCACTTCAAGGTGCGGCACCTGATGGTCTCCTCGGTTCGGGGGGACTTCGAGAAAGTCACCGGGAAGATCGTATACGACGAGGCGGACGTCACGAAATCCTCGGCCGACATCACGATCGATGCGGCTTCGATCAACACCCGCGTGGCGAAGCGGGACGAGGACCTGCGCAGCCCCAATTTCCTCGACGTGGCGAAGTACCCCACGATCACCTTCAAGTCGAAGCGGGTCGACAGGGTGGGGAACGGGACGCTCAAGATGACCGGAGACCTCACGATCCACGGCGTGACGAAGGAGGTCGTCCTGGACGTCGAGGGGCCTACTCCCGCGATCAAGGATCCGTGGGGCGATATCCGCGTGGGCGGCCAGGCGACCACGAAGATCAGCAGGAAGGATTTCGGGCTGGTCTGGAACAAGACGCTGGATACCGGCGGCGTGGTGGTGGGCGACGAGGTCGAGATCACGATCGACGTGGAGATCTTCAAAAAGCCCGCCTGACGCGATCATTGGGCCTTCCGCGCCGCGGTGCAGCGCGGAAGGCCTGCCTCCGAATATCCTCCCTCCTTCTTCCTCCGGGCGTAGAATGAAGACGTCGTCCGCAACCAACCTTGCGTACGGGCGGCGACGCCGCCACCTTCGATGCCGCTTGCAGCGGACGGCGCTCCCTCCATCCATTCCGCACCCCCCGGGGAAGCCTGCACCCTCCTCTCATCGCGTCCCGAAGGACTGACGGGGGAGGAGACCGCGGACCGGCTTCGCCGGTTCGGGCCGAACGTTCTCCGGAAGCCCCGGGGGCTTCCCCTCTACAGGAAACTCCTTTCCCAGTTCACCCACCTCATGGCGATCCTGCTGTGGGTCGGCGGCGGTATCGCGTTCGTCGCCGGGATGCCCCAGATCGGCGTTGCCGTGCTCGCGGTGAACCTCATCAACGGCGCGTTCGGCTTCTGGCAGGAGCACAAGGCGGAGAAGGCGGCCGAGGCGCTCCGGCGGTTCCTCCCGCTGCGCGCCCGCGTCCGCAGGGACGGTGGGGAGGCGCAGATCCTCGCGGAGGGACTCGTCCCGGGGGACATCCTCCTCCTCTCCGAAGGGGACCACGTTTCGGCGGACGCCCGGGTGATCGCGGAGACGGAGCTGCGGATCGACCAGTCCACCCTCACCGGAGAGTCCCACCCGGCACGGAAAACCCGCGAGGCGATCACGGGATCGGGACTCTCCCGCTGCGAGTTTCCGAACCTCGTGTTCACCGGGACCACCGTGGCGGCCGGAAACGGCGTCGCCGTCGTGTTCGCGACGGGGATGGCCACGGAATTCGGCAAGATCGCGGGGCTCACGGAAGACCTGAAGGTTGAAAAGAGCCCCCTCCAGCGGGAGATGGAGCGGGCGACCCGCGTGGTCTCCGCGATCGCGGTCGGCGTCGGCGTGATCATCTTCGGCCTCTCGGTCCTGGCGGCCGGGATGAACCCCGCGGAAGGGTTCCTCTTCGCCCTCGGGATGATCGTCGCCTTCGTGCCGGAAGGGCTGCTCCCCACCGTCACCCTGTCCCTCGCGATGGGGGTCCAGCGGATGGCCCGTCGGAAGGCGCTCGTCAAGCGCCTCTCCGCGGTCGAGACGCTGGGGTGCACCTCGGTCATCTGCACCGACAAGACAGGGACATTGACGCAGAACGCCATGACGGTCCGGGAGATCCGCGTCGGCGGGCGCCGGATCGAGGTGACGGGGACGGGTTACTGCCCGGAAGGAAAACTCCTCCTCGACGGGAATCCCGTCGAGGCGCGGACGGACCCGTCCCTCGCGGAACTCCTGACCGGGGCGGCGCTATGCAACAACGCGCGCCTGCTGCCCCTCGACGAGGCCGCAGGATACGAGGTGCTGGGCGATCCCACCGAGGCAGCCTTGCGGGTCGCGGCGGCGAAAGGCGGCGTCGACGCGGAAGCGGTTTCCGTGCGCCTCCCGCGGTGGCGCGAGGTCCCGTTCGACTCCCGGCGGAAACGGATGGCGACGATTCACCGTGAGGGGAATCGGTGGGCCGTTTACGTGAAGGGCGCGCCGATGGAAGTCCTCGAACGCTGCACCCGCACGCGGGACGGGGATCGGGAACCTCCGCTCACGGAGGAGGAACGGCGGCGGATCACCCTTGAGAACGACGGGATGGCCCACGCCGGGCTGCGCGTACTGGCCCTGGCGGGGTACCGGTCGGAAACCGCGCCGGGGGGGACATCCGAGGAGGTGGAGCGGGACCTGACGTTTTTCGGCCTGGTGGGGATGATGGATCCCCCGCGCCCCGAGGTGGCCGAAGCCGTCGCGAAATGCCACCGGGCGGGGATCCGGATCGTCATGGTGACGGGGGATTACGGCCTGACGGCGGAGAGCGTCGCGCGACGCGTCGGAATCCTGCGCGGGGGCTCCCCCCGCATCCTGAACGGCGCGGACATGGACGGGATGAGCGAGGAGACCCTCGAAGAGGCGCTGCGGGGCGAGGTGATCCTCGCCCGTGTCGCGCCGGAACACAAGCTGCGCGCGGTGTCGGCGCTCCAGCGGATGGGAAACATCGTCGCCGTCACCGGGGACGGGGTGAACGACGCACCCGCGCTGAAAAAAGCCGACATCGGCGTCGCGATGGGAATCGCGGGAACGGACGTCGCGAAAGAGGCGGCGGACATGGTCCTGGCGGACGACAACTTCGCCTCCATCGTGAGCGCGGTCGAGGAGGGGCGCGCGGTGTACGCCAACATCAAGAAGTTCATCGCGTACATCTTCACCAGCAACGCGCCCGAGGCGGTCCCCTTCATCCTCTTCGCCTTCAGCGGCGGGCGGATACCGCTCGCCATGAACATCATGCAGATCCTCTCCATCGACCTTGGCACCGATCTCGTCCCCGCGCTCGCGTTGGGGGCCGAACCGCCCGAGCCGGGGATCATGGAACGGCCGCCCCGCAAGGTCTCAGGGCATGCGATCACCCCGGGGCTGATCGTCCGGGCCTACCTGTTTCTCGGGCTGATCCAGAGTGCCGTGGCGATGGCGGCCTTCTACTTCCTGTTCTGGACGAACGGGTACCCGGGAAGATGGACGGCGCTCCCCACCGACGGCGTCCTGTACCGCGCCGCCACCTCGATGACGCTCGCCGCCGTCGTAATGACCCAGGTAGGGAACCTCTTCGCCCAGCGGACGGATCGGGAGTCGGCGCTCCGCGTGGGGTGGTTCCGGAACCGGCTCCTGTGGGCGGGAGTCGCCACGGAGACCGCCCTGCTTCTCCTCATCGTCTACGTTCCCGCCCTCCAGGGCGTGTTCGGCACCGCAGCCATCCCCTCCTCGGGTTGGCTGGTCCTTCTCCCGCTGGCGCCCGCGCTCTTCCTCGCGGACGAGGCCCGGAAAGCGCTGTTGCGCCGCTGGAAACGAATCGATGGCCGGAGGTGATCCATGAAAATCGTCGTCTTCGGATGCGGCCGCGTGGGTTCGGGCCTGGCCGTGGCGTTGAGTCTTCGGCGCCACACGGTGACCGTCGTGGATGTCGATCCCGCCGCCTTCGAGCGGCTCGGGGGAAACTTCCCCGGGCGCACCTTGCGGGGGAGCGCCGTCGACCGGGAGACGCTGGTCGCGGCCGGGGTGGAGCGCGCCGACGGGGTGGCGGCGGTGACCGCCACCGACGAGGCGAACGAGATCTGCGCACGGATGGCGATGCAGGCCTTCCGGGTGCCGAAGGTGGTGGCGCGCCTGTACGATCCGTTCAAGGCGGACGTGTATCATCACCTGGGAGTGCAGACCGTCACGCCCGTCAATTGGGCGGTCCACCGGATGGCCGACCTGCTCTGCTACTCACACCTCGACGCGGTGATCTCCCTCGGGAGCGGAGAGGTGGACATCGTGGAAACGGAAGTCCCCCCGCTGCTCGTCGGAAGGACCGTGCCGGAACTGCGGGTCCCGGGGGAGATCCGCATCGTCGCGATCACGCGGGAGGGGCGGACCTTCCTCCCGACCGACGGCACCCTGTTCTGCAAGGGGGACCGCCTGCACATCGCCCTGCTCGGGGCATCCTCGGATCGCCTGCGAACGCTGCTCGGCCTCGGGTGAAGGTGCTACACTCTCCCCTGGTTCGAACAGCGCGGCAGCGGAGGGACGACCATGGAGGAGACCCGGTATCGGCGGGGGCTTGCGACGGCAAGGAAGCTCGACCCGGAAGGAGCGGAACGGCTGGAGGCGGCGTTGAAGGAGGTCGCCCCCGACCTGTACCGGCACATCATCGAATTTGCGTTCGGGGACATCCTCTCCAGGCCGGGACTGGATCCGAAAACGCGGGAGATCGCGACCGTCTCCGCGCTGGCGTCCCTCGGCAACGCCCAACCGCAACTCCGGTACCATCTGAACGCCGCCCTCAACGTCGGGTGCACCCGCGCGGAGTTGACGGAGGTCATGATGCAGATGGCGGTCTACGCGGGGATTCCCGCCGCCCTCAACGCCCTTTACCTCGCGAAGGACGTATTTGCGGAACGGGATGCGAAAGGGCTCTCCTGACCATTCCGGCGGGGGCGAGATCGACCTGCACGGGCTGACCGTGGCGGAAGCGCTCTCCCGATTCGCCGCCCATTACAACGCACGTCTTCGGGCCGGGGACCCCGGCCCGATCCGCGTGATCCACGGCTACGGCTCCTCGGGCCGCGGCGGCGACCTGCGGAGCGCGCTTCGCGAACTGCTCTCCCGCCACGCCGGCCGCCTCGAATTCGTCCCCGGCGAGACGTACTTCAACAACCCCGGCGTGACGGTCGTCTACCCGAAGCACCCGCTTCCCGCGCCTTCCTCGAACTTCCGAAAAGGATGGTAAACTGTCCGGAAAAAACCCGGAAAGGGGATTCGAATGAATCGTTTCGGCAACTGGGTCATTCTTTGCGTATCCATCGGGGCGCTGGCGGCAGGGTCCGACGCGCGGGCGTTCGGGAATGCGGCGAGCGGGGGGAGCGAAGGCACGAAGGCCCCGGCCACCTCCCAGCCGATCAAGGTTGAAAAGGCGAAGGGAGCAAACGCCTATACCGTGTCCGAAACCTACGATATGGCGGCGAAACTGGACAAGAAGACCGTCGTCGTCCGGGGGAAGGTCGTCAAGGTATCCAAGGCGATCATGGGAAGGAACTGGGTCCACCTCCGCGACGGAAGCGGAGATCCGGCGAAGGGAACGAACAACCTGGTCGTCACTACGAAGGACGTTCCGAAAGTCGGCGACGTGGTGACGGCGAAGGGCATCCTCCACAAGGACAAGGATTTCGGGTCGGGATACATGTACAAGGTGATCGTCGAAGAGGCGGCAGTTAAACCGTAGCCCCCTCCCGTCCCGACGGGGGCCCGGGTCCCCGGAAGAAGATGGAACCGCGAGCGTGGGGCATACGACTCCGCAGGCTGGTATTCGAGGTGCTGGCGGCGGCGATCCTCCTTTCCCTGGCCGGGCGCGCATCGCTCGCGACCGGTTCCCAGCCCGTCTCCGTTCCCGCCGTGACCGACAACGCCGCGGGTCGGGTCCCCTCCACCGACAACACCGCGGGTCCGGTTCCCTCCGCCGACAACGGCTGGGTGGACCGGACCCATTCCCTGGTCGAGAAGGACCTGTTCCAGACCGTCGTCTGGTTCGATCACTTCTTCGGCGACGAGCGGATGGAGATCACCGAACCTCCGGAATCGTTCCTGCGGTGGATCAACGAGCTCCGCTGGGACCAGGAGGAACGCTTCACCTTCCGAAGCACGATTCGCGCCTCCCTGCGCCTTCCGAGGCTGAAGAAACGGTGGAAGCTCGTGTTCTCGGGCGAAACCCGGGGAGATCGGACCGCCGTGACCCAGGAGGACCCCGGGAACCCGGGACTCGACATCGGCAGCCGCGCCCGCACCGGTTCCACGGAACTGGTGTACGACATCTTTCGGAACTACCGCACCAGCCTCGACGCGGGGGCCGGCGTGCGGGTGAAGATCCCCCCGGACGCCTTTGTCCGGACGCGCTTCCAGCATGCCCGCCCCGTTGCGTTCAACACCCTCGGCCGGTTCTCGGCGATCGCATTCTGGGACGCCCGGGACGGTTTCGGCGAATCGAACCGGGTCGATCTCGAACATTGGCTCGCCCTTCTCACCCTGCTCCGATGGTCCAACTCCCTTGATATTTCGCAGAAGGACCACGGATGGACGTGGGGGTCGGAGCTCTCCCTCCTCCAGAAGATCTCTCCGAAAAGCGCGGTCACCTTCGCCGGGGGCGCCTCGGGCTCGACCCATCCCTCCTGGACCCCGCAGAATTACCGGGTCCTCGCCCGGTACCGCCGGAACGCCTTCCGGAAATGGCTCTTCCTCGAGGGGGAACCCGAAGTCCGCTGGCCGAGGAAGGAAGACGGGAGCAGGAAGGCCGTGTGGGGTGCGATGGTGCGGGTGGAGATCCTGTTCAGCGGAGTGGGACCGGATCCGCAGCAAACCGGCGTGGCGATAGGACCTTGACTCCTCGGGTCCGGGACGCGCAGGAAGGATGAACCGCCGGGCTCAGCGCCGGGCCTGGTGCTCGTCGAGACGGCGGGAGCCTTCCAGGAGGATGTAGTCGGTGGGAGCCGACACGTTATCCGGGGGAAACGACCGGATCGGCTCGATCCTGAAATTCCCGGCATCTTGCCAGCAGATGACCCGGTACACGACATCGACGCCCTTTTCTTCACCGCACTCCGCGAAAACGATCCGTCCCTTCCGGAAAAAGATGTCGGCCTGCATTCCGCTATCGCGCTCGATCCGCATGCGGACGCTCTTTCCGCCGGTCCCCAGCGCCTGGACGAGATCCACGAACGAGAGATCCTTGAATGTTGCGCTGAATCCGTGCCTGGCCGGACCGCCGGACCCCTTCTCCCGGCCGGAGAGCTCCCGGGAGATCCGGGCGACGACGACCTGGCCGCTCATGGGCAAGGTAAACACGTCGCTGAACCAGGTATCCATGAGGTTCAGGAGGAACGACGGCTCGCTCCGTTGCGTCACGGCGAACAACACCGTGTCGTCATCCCCTTCCTCCTCGCGGAGGAATCGGCAGAACGCGTCGGCGCCGGACAGCGACTCGTCGACGCGAAGAACGATCGCCGCCGGCTTTCGGCGGACGATGATCTTTCGAGCCTCCTCGAGGTCATCGGCCCGTACGACCCGGAATCCGTGCCGCTTCAGTTCGATGACGAAATCCGACGATCGGGGGTCGGCCTCGCCTACGACGACGATATCCTTCCCGGCGAGGGAGAAGGCGTCGGACTGTTCGAGCACCCGGACGTATGCCTCGACCACGGACGACGGCGCCAGGCGTCCCGCCTGTGCGCGGAGCCCGGACTTGAGGGCTTCGGAATCCCCCCCGGATCCGCCGCGCAGGGACGACAAGGCCTGATGTCGGTACCACACGAGCGCCAGGAGGCCGGCCGCGGTGGATGACGCCCTTCTCTCTTCCTCCGGCGGGGAGGCGCCGGCGTCTGCCGGAACCGCCGTTGCGAGGAGTTGCATGCAGGAGGCGATATCCCAGGGAAACTCGAGAGACCGGGCGACCCGGATCGACGATTCGAGATCCCCGAACAGATTCGCGCACGGGCGGAGGGCGGGGGCCGCCTTCCCGTTCATTCCTTCCATCGGCGGGGTCAGCAGGTTCGCGGCGATCCGGAGGCCGTCGACGACGACGCGGGCCAGGCCCAGGACCCTGCCGGCCTCCACGATCTCCTTCGAGATCATCGCGTACGGGGGCGACCCGGTGAAACCGGCCGGGCGCGACACGCCGACGAGCCGGACCGCCGCCAGCAGGGATTCGAACATTTTTTCGTAAGGGACCGGGTTCTCAAGGAGGGCGTTCGCCACGGTCCGGAAATACGTCGCTTCCGGGACGGCGACGCGGCATCCGGGCCCTGAAAGGAATCGTTCGAACTCCTCGCGGACATCCTCCGACACGAGGAGCCGGTCCCATTCGGCGGCTTGAAGCGCGTCCACGATCTGATCGGCCGAGGTTGCAACGGAAAGTCGCACTCCCTCCCGCTCGAAGACCGAAGGCAGTACGTTCTTGAGAAACACCTGCCCGGTGAACAACAGGATGCCGGCCCGCGGCGGCGTCTTTTCGCCGGTTTCCCTCGGTTCGGCCGGCCGGGCAACCCATTTTTCCTTTTCATCCTCGAACAGGTCCGGAAGATCGATGACGTGATCCTGCGACGAGGCGTCGGCGCGTCCATGGTAGAGGGAGGCGATCCTGCTCCGGATCCGGCTTTCCGGGGCGATGTACAGGAGGACCCTTGGAGCGCCGCTCGTGCGACGCAGCAGGGAGAGGACTTCCGAGTCCGCCGGGTCGGCGACCGCAACGTGCAGTTCCCCCTTTTCGCGGTCGTAGCGGAATGGAAGGGCGACGTGCTCTTCGGCGATCTTCACGGGGATTCTTTTGACGACTTCCTCGGGGATCTCGCAACCGCTGAGCCGGACCCCGCTGACGGCGAACTGCTCCGCCAGCGCCTGCACGATCTGGTCTTCGTCGACGAAACGATAATAGAGCAGATGCGAGCCGAGTTTCCCGCCGCGCGCTTTCTGGCGAAGCAGGGCCTTCCCGATCTGCTCCTCGGAAACCGCCCCCATCCGGAGCAGGATCTGATCGAGCCGGGCTTTCTTCACGAGGTTCTCGGCGATGGAGGTTTATCCGCGGGAGAGTCTTTCCTTGCGACGAGAAACTCCTGCGGGTTCTCGGCGTGCAGGGCGGCCTCTTCCGGGTTGATGATTTTCCGGGAAACCAGGTCCCGGAGGTGATGTTCCAGCTTCTGCATCCCCAGCGTCCTGCCGGTGACGAGAGCGTTGCCGATCTGCTGCGTCTTCGATTCGCGGATGAGGTTGCCGATCGCGGGCGTCCTCATCATGATTTCGAGCGCCGCGATCCGGCCCGAACCGTCCGCACGCTTCACGAGCTGCTGGCTGCAGACGCCCACGAGGACCTCCGACAGCGCCATCCGGATCTGGTCCTGCTGATTCGCAGGGAACGCGTCCACGATCCGGCTGACGGTCTGGGCGGCCGATTTCGTGTGAAGCGTCCCCAGAACAAGCAGGCCGGTTTCCGCCGCCGTCAGCGCGAGGGAAATCGTTTCGTTGTCCCGCATCTCTCCCACGAGGACCACGTTCGGGTCTTCGCGCAGGGCGGAACGCAGCGCCTTGGCGAAGGACCGGCTGTGCCGGCCGATCTGGCGCTGGTTGATCAGGCAGTTCTTGTTCGTGTGGATGTACTCGAGGGGGTCCTCGAGCGTGATGATGTGGTGATTCCTCGTCTCGTTCAGGTGGTCCACCATGGCCGCGAGCGTCGTCGTCTTCCCGGAGTTCGTCGGCCCGGTCACCAGGATCAGGCCGTTCCGATGGGACAGCAGCTTCTTGAGGGTTTCGGGAAACCCCAGCCCGTCGAGCGTCGGGATCTTGTTGGGAATGATCCGGAAGGCGCCGGCCAACCCGACGTGTTTTTTATAGATGTTGATCCGGAACCGGGCCACCCCGGGCAATTCGTACATGAAATCGATCTCTCCGGCATCTTCCAGTTCCCCGATCTGGGCGTCGGTCAGCATCTCGAAGAAAAGGATCCTCACCTCCTCGGGGGTGAACACCCGGTGCTGCGTCGACTCGAGGATCCCGTCCATCCGCAGGAAAGGAGAATACCCGTCCCCAAGGTGCAGGTCGGACGCCCCGGACTGCTGCATGATTTTCAGGAAGGCATCGATTCTCGGCATGTTCCCGTGCCCCTCATTCGTTGCGCGATCCGGATGGATGGACGAACGATCCGCCCCGAATAGCATTATCGGATATACCGGTCCCGATCTTTACTTCGATCCCGGCGGCAAAATGCGGATACCGTTGACGGGGTTCCGGAGGCGCAACGCACGGCGCCCCGGCGCCCTACCGTCCGGGCCGGTCCGCCCGCGCCTCCAGGATCCCCGCGGCGATGGGGATCAGCAGGAGGAATTCCACCAGGACGACCACGCCCATCCACCCTGCCCGCCGGTACGCCAGCCCGCTCGCGGTGATCCCCGCGGTCCCCCCAAGATAGTAAAAGAACACGTACAGGGAATTCCCCCTCCCGCGGCTGGTCGCCAGCTTCCGGTTCAACGCTCCCACCGCGGAGGTGTGCACGATGAAAAAACCGGCGCATACCCCTGCCAGCGATGCGGCCACGGCCGCAACCGTCGGCAGCAGCGTGAGAAGTACGGAAGCGCCGAATACGGCGCCGCCGGCCGACATCGCGATCCCGTTCCCCAGACGGTTCCCGAGCCGCCCCGCGGACGGACCGATCGCGACGCCGACCAGGTAGGAAAGGTACAGCATCGTGATGAGGTGCGTTGGCAGCAGGAACGGCGGCCCGGCAAGATGAAACGGGAGGTAGTTGAACACGGAGGAGAAGGCGCCGAACGACGCCGCGCCGACCGAGAAGATCCGCAGCAGATCCTGCCGGGAGAGCAGGGCCGCGAAACCGGCGTCTTTCCCCGCCGCATCGGGGATCCCCTCCTCCCGCGGGAGCCAGCGCCCGGCATCCAGGGTCGCGAGGAGGAGGAGCGTGGACGAGGTCACGAAGGCGTAGCGCCAGTGAAGGGGAGGGTGGATGAAACCGGCGAGCAGCCTCCCGCCCAGCCCTCCCGCCACGGTGGCGGATACGTACGCCCCCATCGCGACGTTCAGCCGCCCGGGGGGGAGACGACGCACAAGGAACACCACGAGGCACGTGGTGAGCGACGGGACGAACACGCCCTGGAGAAACCTGCCGGCCACGAGGAGCGTGAAATTCGTCGTGGCCGCGCAGAAAAATCCGCAAAGGGAGGCGAGTGTCCCGCCGATGAGGATGATCGGCCGCGCGGGGAAGCGATCCGCCAGCCGCCCGAACGGCAAGGTGGCGAGCGCGATTCCGAAGATCACGGCGGAAACGGTGAGGGACGCCTTCGCCGCGTCGATCCCGAACTCTTCCCGCAGGACCGGGAGAACGGGTTGCGTCAGGTAGATCGTCGAAAACGTCGCGGCCACCAGGAGAAACACCCTGGCCTGCAGCGACGCCGCTCCCTCTTCGCTCCCCCGCCCCGAAACGGCCATCGGCTCGTTCTCTCCCTCGTGGCCCTCCTCGAACGTACCCGCCGGCAGGAAAGACCATCGTCTTCGATGATGCCACGTGAAGCGCGATCGAGTCTTGGGATATCACGGGAATTCTTCCCGACGGGAAACTCCGGTAGCCGCCCGCCTATCGAACGGGGAGGATCGTGCAGGGTTGCGGACGGCAATCGAATCGACGAAGCGAGGGAGGGAATCGTCATGGGTCGGAAATGCTGTTTCTTGCTGACGGTCGGCATACTTCTCGGCGCACTGACAGGTTTGGCGGCGGCGGACTTTAGCGGGGAGGTCCCGCAAGGCGTCGCGGATGAACAGATGTCCGCCGGGGCCCATTTTGCGGCGGTGGGGGGGGTAGCGGACTACTGGCCTGAAGAAACCCCCGGCGCTATGGCGCAGGAACGGGGGCCGGTGGAAACCGGCGCGTTGCCGGCGACGTCCGAAGGATCGGCCAACGACGTGCCGACGGTGGAGATCGGCGGCAGTGTCTACCGCGTAGGCATCGACGAAGGCCCGTAACGGCGGAATCGGGGATGGAGCCCCCGGAGGAATCCTCCGGGGGCTTTTTATATCAAGGAACCCTGGGCTACGTCAGGCGCGGTATTTGAAGGAAATGTTCACCCGGGCCCGGTAGGCGACGACCTTCCCCTTGTCGATCGCCATGTCCAGCTTGACGACCTCCGCGACCCTCAGGTCCTCGAGGGACTTTCCTGCGGTTTCGACCGCGTTTTTCGCGGCTTCCTCCCACGAAGTCTTGCTCGTGCCCACGATGTCGATGATTTTGTAGATGCTGTCCATCGCTCCTCCCCTTTCCGGACCGATTTTGCTCCGATCGGAGCAATCATCCGCCATGGTACGATGCCGGGAGGAGAGTATCGATTCTCGTTTATATATGTCCCTATCAAGCACCCGGGAAAGGAGATCCGGCCTCCCTCTCCAGCAGCGCGCGCTTTCGCTCGACCCCGCCGCCGTACCCGCCCAGATCCCCGTTGCTCCGCACCACCCTGTGGCAGGGAACGGCCAGGGGGAGGGGATTCGATGCGCATGCCCGGGCAACGGCGCGGGCGGCGCCGGGCATCCCGATCCGGCGGGCGACCTCCCCGTAGCTCGCCGTCCTGCCGACGGGGATCCGTTGGAGCTCCCGCCAGACCCTCCGCTGGAAGGCCGTGCCGCGGATGTCCAGGGGAAGGCGCAATCCCCGCCGTGGAGACGCGATCGACTCCGTCACCCCGCGCAGCCAGCGTACGGATTCCGGATCCCCCTCGAGATGCTCCGCCTTGTCGAACCGGGCCTTGAACGCGTTGATCAGCGCCTCCCGGGAATCGCCGAGGCGGATGGCGCAAAGGCCTCGCCCGGTGCCGGCGACGAGAATCCACCCCAGGTCGGTGCGCGCAACGGCGAAGCGGATCGGGCCCTCCCCGGTCCTCTTCATGCTCTTTCCCTTCACAAGACGTTTATTCGCCATCTTCGCCTCCATGGAACACCGTGTCCGGCTCCCGGCGCTCTCCTCGATATACATTTTCCTCCAGGGGAGCGGCCCGCGCCATCCGTTTCTCACGATTTCCTGCGGAGGAGAAGAGCGGAAGCCGGATCCGGAAAATCTTCGAAGTCATCGCGACCGAGCGGAACGGGAACGGCACAATC
>Ga0316628_100001340_pt1 | contig 17354 bp, 12 predicted proteins | sample OWC_Aug_M2_C1_D5_FD_207648 | JGI IMG/M metagenome (GOLD analysis project Ga0316628, IMG submission 207648) | Wetland soil microbial communities from Old Woman Creek delta, Ohio, United States - OWC_Aug_M2_C1_D5_C | ecosystem: Environmental > Terrestrial > Soil > Wetlands | place: USA: Ohio... | reverse complement strand
GCATGTCCAGAATTGCACGGCATCGCTGCCAGGTCATGGAATTCTCAAATGTGCGGAATCTACGGAATTGCATCGCTTAAAGGGGAACCCATCTCTCCCCGGACGCTCTTGTCTCAGATGGGCGACGTGGTTCGGCATCGCGGTCCCGACGATGAAGGCTGCTATTTCGCTCCCGGCATTGCGCTGGGTATGCGGCGCCTCAGCATCATCGACTTGCGCGGAGGGCACCAACCGATCCCCAACGAGGACGAAAGCATCTGGGCAGTCTGCAATGGTGAGATCTACAACTTCCAGGCATTGCGGCGGGAATTGGAGAAAGCCGGCCACATATTTCACTGCAGCTCCGATACAGAAGTTATCGTTCATCTCTACGAGCAGGAAGGCCTGGACTTTGTCAAAAGGCTGCGAGGAATGTTTGCCCTGGCGATCTGGGATGCCGGCTGCCGGCGCCTGGTTCTGGCACGTGACCGCGTTGGAGAAAAGCCGCTCTACGTCTACCAGGATTCCGAACGGCTGATCTTCGCTTCCGAAATCAAGTCGATTCTGGAATGCGAAGGCGTGCCGCGCAACGTCAGCCCCCGCGCCCTTCATGATTATTGCGCGCTTGGCTATGTTCCCGCCCCGTACACCATGTTTGCAGGCATCACCAAGCTGTTGCCTGGGGAGTTGTTGATACTGGAATCGAGTGAAGTCTCACTCAAGTCGTATTGGGACCTGTCGTTCAATCGCACTGAAGAGCGGCCTGAAGAAGAATGGATCGAGCTATTACGCGACAAGCTGCTCGAATCGGTCCGCACGCAGCTCGTCAGTGATGTGCCTCTGGGCGCTTTCCTGAGCGGGGGAATTGACTCCAGCACCATCGTCGCCGCCATGGCGCAAAGCACGGACCGGCCCGTCAATACCTACTCCATCGGATTTGCAGGCCCTGACCAGTTTTATGATGAGCTGCCTTTTGCGCGTGTCGTGGCAGACGCATACTCCACCAATCACCATGAGATTGTGGTCCGGCCTGACGTCTGCAAGCTGCTGCCGCAGCTCATCTGGCACATGGATGAGCCGGTAGCAGACTCCGCCACGATCACTACCTACCTGGTGGCACAACTGGCACGCAAGTCAGTCACGGTGATCCTTTCCGGCGTAGGAGGTGACGAGTTGTTCGGTGGATACCGGCGCTATCTCGGGGAAAGCATCGGGAGCTACTATCGCAGGCTGCCGCGATTGCTGCGCCGCAAAGTGGTCCCGTTCCTGTTTTCCAGATTACCGCAGGACCGCCATTCTTCCTTTGCGAACTATGCACGCTTGGCCAACTCGTACGTACAATCGGCCGAACTGGATGCGGCCCAGGGCTATGCAAATTTCATCACTGTGTTTTCTTCTGCGATTCGCGCGGAATTGCTGCGCGAACATCATGCACCGGCTGACTTCGCTGTTGACGGCTACTTTTCCCGCTGCTCGGGCGCTGACAGCCTGCACCAGAACATGTACGTCGACATCAAAACCTCGCTGGCCGATGATCTATTGCTCCTCACTGACAAGATGACCATGGCGGCTTCCATTGAGTGCCGGGCTCCTCTTCTGGACTACGAACTGATCGAGCTCACGGCACGCATGCCGGCGCGTTTGAAAGTCAATGGCTTCACCCTCAAGTACCTGTTCAAGAAGGCGGCATCCAAGTGGCTGCCGGAGGAGATCCTGCGCCGCAAGAAACGCGGATTCGGCGCGCCGGTCGGTTCATGGTTCCGCGGCCAGCTACAGCCGCTCATTGAGGACTGTCTCAATCACGACCAGGTCAGCAAACGAGGATTCTTTGATCCCGCCACCGTGGAGCGGATCATCACCAGCCATCGCGACCGAACCGCCGATCATACCGATCACGTCCTTGCCCTGGTCAGCTTTGAACTCTGGTGCCGCATTTTTCTGGACGAAACTGGATGGAGTTCAGCACCAGCCTGGGCCGGAGAGAGCGTGACGCTGGGATGAATATACTTTTGGTCTGTCATCGCTTTCCTTACCCTCCGAACCGAGGCGGCAAGATCCGGCCATTTCACATGATCCGTCACCTTTCGCAGAAACACCGCGTGGTGGTGGCCACGCTGGCCCATTCACAGGAAGAGTTACAGCAAGGAGCGGGGCTATATGATTACTGCAGCGAGGTCCTGGCCGAGGTTGTTCCCGGCCCGGTGCGCTGGATGCACGCGGTCAGCGCGCTGCCCACACCTGTTCCCTCCTCGGCTCACTATTTCCGGTCCGCGAAACTCTACCGCAGCATTCAGGAACTGCAGTCAAGAATAGCCATTGATGCCGTGATTGTGCACTGCGCTTTCATGGCCGGCTACGTGCAGAATGTGCAAGCGCCGTTCCGCATGATGGACTTTGGCGACCTCGACTCCTGGAAATGGTCTGACTACGCCCGGCATTGCGCGTTTCCGCTCTCAGCGGGCTACGCCTTGGAATCTCTTAAGCTGCAGCGCGTCGAACGCAAGCTGGCAAGCGAATTCGATCATTGCACCGTCACCGCACAGGGAGAGCTTGAATCTTACAAAGAGCTGGGCGCGTCCACTCCCTGCTCCGTGATTCCCAATGGCGTGGATGCTGAATACTTCCGGATGCCCGAACATCGCGCCCAGAACTCGCGCACGATTGTGTTTCTCGGACGCATGGACTATTTCCCCAACGTCAGCGGCATCCTGAACTTTGTGAAAGACGTGTTCCCGCTGGTTCGCCAGCGTGCGCCGGACGTGCACCTGCGCATCGTGGGCTCAAACCCGTTGCCAAAGATAAGCGCTCTGGAGAAGTTGGGAGGCATCTCCGTAACCGGATTTGTGCCCGATGTGCGTCCCCATGTCGAAGACGCAGCGGTAGCGATTGCGCCCCTGGCCATAGCGCGGGGAACGCAGAACAAGGTGCTGGAATGCATGGCAATGGGCATCCCGGTGGTGGCTTCTCCGCAGGCGGCAAAGGGCGTCCAGGCTGTGCCGGGGAGGCATCTTCTCGTTGGCGGCAATCCGGAGGAATTTGCAGACCGAATCATCGATTTGCTTGGGAACGCAGAGTTGCGCATGAAGATCGCTGAAGAGGGCCGAAGGCAGGTCATGTCCGTACATTCCTGGCCGGAGTCGATGAAGCTGCTTGACGAACTCCTGGAAGGACGCAATGGGGCTACGAGCCTTGCGGAAAGCCCCACATCTACCCTGGCTAATTTCACCTAATCTCCGCATATCCAATCAGTTGCGAGTGGGGAAACAGGGTGCGCGGCGGGATTGCGCCAGCGCAGGACGCCGGACGGCAGGGAGGCATTGGCAGAATACGTGCAGTCAATCGTTGTTGGATTCCTGGCAAAAGACGAATCGATGTTCATTGCCAGATGCAAATCAGGAGATGCCCATGGTCGCCGAAACCGCGAAGTCCAAAATCACGCACTTCATACTTGAAAAGTTTCCCGTCGCGCGCAAGCGGCAGCTGGGCGAGGATACGCCTTTGCTCGAAACGGGAATTGTGGATTCCATTGGCGTGCTGGAAATTGTGACTTTTATCGAGCAGAGCTTTGCCGTGACGGTCTCAGACGATGATCTGACGCCGGAAAACTTTGGTTCCATCGCCAGCATTGCGGCATTTGTTCAAGGGAAGAGTGACGGGCTCTCGATGTCTGAACAAACGGAAGGAACGGTGAGCGGAGCGCGTTAAGACGGCCTGAATTCGGCCCTTTTCGCCGCAAAAAGGCCTGACCAGATCCCGGTACGGAAGTTAATCCATGAAAATTCTCCACGTCGTCGGCGCTCGGCCAAATTTCATGAAAGTGGCTCCGGTGCATCGCGCATTGAGCCGGCATTCTCAGGTACAACAGATTGTCGTCCATACAGGCCAGCATTATGACGTCAATATGTCTGACGTCTTCTTCCAGCAGTTGGGCCTGGGAACGCCGGACTACAACCTGCAAGTGGGCTCGGGCAGCCACGCGCGCCAGACAGCCGAGATCATGTCGCGCTTTGAGCCTCTGCTTCTCGAACTGGCTCCCGATCTGGTGTTGGTCTACGGTGACGTCAATTCAACGGTTGCCGCAGCCCTGGTCTGCTCCAAGCTGCACGTACGGATAGGACATGTGGAAGCGGGCCTGCGCTCTTTTGACCGCTCCATGCCGGAAGAGATTAACCGCTTACTAACTGACCAGCTCGCGGACCTGTTATTCACTCCCTCCGAAGACGGTAACCGGAACCTGGGGCGGGAAGGTGTTTCTGCCACGAAAATCCATCTTGTCGGTAACGTCATGATCGACACACTTGTCCAGATGCTACCTACGGTGGAGCGGCAGCAAATCCCTGACGTGCCGCAAAGATTCGCGCTGGTCACCCTCCATCGGCCTTCCAACGTGGACGACCCGGCCTGGCTGGACGAGATGCTCAAGAGTCTGCAAACCATTGGCGAAGACCTGGCCGTAGTATTTCCAGTCCATCCGCGCACGCGCGAGCAAATCGCGCGGCTTGGCCACAATGGTTCCGGCATCCGCGGGCTGACATTACTGGATCCTCTACCCTACTTGACATTCCTTGCCCTGCAGCGCAGGGCCACGGTCGTAATCACGGATTCGGGAGGCATTCAGGAAGAAACCACGTACCTCGGCACTCCGTGTTTGACGGTAAGAGAGAATACGGAGCGCCCGATCACCGTAGAACTCGGCACGAACACGCTTGTGGGGCGGGATACGGGACGTCTTCTGAAGGAAATGGATGCCATTCTGCAAGGACGTTGGAGAAAGGGTGCAATTCCACCGCTTTGGGATGGCAAAGCTGCTGAACGTATCGCGACCATTATTTTGGAATACAGCAGCAACAAGAACCGGAAAGCCGCATGCTTGCAGACTTAGCCGTAGCAAGAAGCGAGGCATGGAAGGACGATACCCGGTAAGCCGGAGGAAAAGTTTTTCCCTGTTTGGGAAAAACTATTTCCTAAGGTTATAGGCCCAGTGGAGCAGCTGCTTACTTTCATGAGCTTTCCCAAAAGCGCAGAGAAATAAAGGACTTAGGTGCGGAATTTTGGCTGGAATCTTGCCCGACGACCGGTGCTAGGAGATTCCTGGTTTGGCGCTCCAGATGCAGTCACACACCTAGCCAGGAACACGGTGACCAAGTGCAACGCAGGAAAAGCAGGAACTGAGTAAAATGGCTCTCGGCACATCTTCGATCGATCCCCTGCCGCCACTAAGCGTGATCTTTGGGAAATCGCCCGCCATGCGCGGCATACGCGAACAGTTGGAAAAGATTTCTGCGGCGAACCTTCCAGTCCTGATTCACGGCGAAAGCGGGACAGGAAAGGACGTACTGGCTCGGCTCTTCCACAAGCTTTCCCCCTGGGCTTCAGGCCCATTTGTGAAGATCAACTGCCCGGCGATCCCGGCTTCACTCATGGAAAGCGAGCTTTTCGGGTACGAACGTGGCGCGTTTACCGGCGCCAACACGTCAAAACCCGGCCGTGTGGAACTGGCCCACCGCGGAACCCTCTTTCTGGACGAAATCTCGGAACTGGACCTGGGTCTGCAATCCAAATTGCTTCAGCTTTTGCAAGACGGCCAGTTTTGCCGCATTGGAGCACATGAAGACAAGAAAGTAGAAGTACGCGTGGTATGCGCAACGAACCGGAAGCTTGAGCAGGAGATTGAGGCGGGAAATTTTCGCTCCGATCTCTTCTACCGGATCAATGTGCTGAATGTCCACGTCTGCCCTCTTCGCGAGCGCCCTGAAGACATTCCCATTCTGGTGGACCATTTCATCGAAGTCTATAACGACAAATACAACATGCGCGCTCGCCCGCTTAGCGCAGAAGTGATGCGTAAATTGCAGGCTTACAGCTGGCCGGGGAATATCCGGGAACTGGAAAACATCATCAAACGCTACATCATTTTCGGGATGGAGTCCGTCTTTGCGGGATTGCCGGAACGGCAGGAATCAGTGGTTAATCCCGCTGGCGGTTTCCTCATCCCGGCTGAGATTGCCGAAGGGACCGCCGTCTCGCTCAAGAAACTCACCAAGCAACTCGTGGTAGAACTGGAAAAGCAGATCATTTTCAAGTCTCTGCAGGCGCATGACTGGAACCGCAAAAAGACGGCGCAGGCGCTCAGGATCAGCTATCGGGCGCTGTTATACAAGATCCGAGATACAGGTTTGTCGTCGCGCAAAACGGCAGCACCCGCCCCTTCCGCTGCCGGCGAAGCCGCTGAAATCGAGGGAGATGGTGAAGCGCGTGCAGTTGGAATGCACGAATAACGGCTGAGCTGAACGCCCCCGAGCAGCCAGCAACCTTCAAGTTAGTCCTGTGGCCGAACCGGCTCCGCTTCAACACAGCGCTGGTCTTGGAGATACTCCGAAGTTTCCCCGCGACTACGAATCACTCCCGCATTCTCGCCACTCACCAGAATTTCTGGCGGGGTCCTATGACTGAGGAATGCAAGGGGACTCGCCGATCGCGCGTAGGCGCCCGACTGAAAAACGCCGAACAAGTCGCCAACTTCCGCTTGGGGCAAATTCACATTTCGAGCCAGGACGTCCAAAGGTGTGCACAGCGGTCCCACCACATCGGCGCTCTCTGCGGCCGGCGCGGACAGCTTATTCAGCAAGGCCACCGGGTAGTTTCGTTTGATGGTCTGTCCCAGGTTGCCCGAGGCCGCCAGATGATGATTCATGCCCCCATCCACGATCAGGAATTTCTTTCCTCGCGAGACTTTGATGTCAATGATCCGGGTGATATAGACGCCGCATTCACCAACCAGGAACCGGCCGGGTTCGATCATGAACTCGGTTCCCGAGAAGGTTGGATCGTCCTGAGTCTCCGAGATCAGGCGATCCAGTTCTGAGCGCAGCCCCGCTAGATCAAGCGCCTTATCGCCCGGGAAGTACGGTATCCCCAAACCACCGCCGAAGTCGACGGTTCGAATAGGGCAGCCGAAATTGTGCGCAATGCGTCGGGCGATCTCAATCGCTTTCCTGTACTGGGTAATCAGAACCTGGTGATCGAGGATCTGGGTCCCCGTAAAGAGATGGATGCCGCGAAACGTCAGATATGGGTCCTTCAGGATCTCCGCCACCACCGGCTCGATACACTCTTCGTCGATTCCGAACGGGGCGGGTTTACCGCCCATCCGCATGGCGCCGCCTTGAGCTTCCGCGCTGGGATTCACGCGCACAGCGATATCGGCGCGCCATGATCGCTGCCGGCAGAGATCGTGAATGCGCTCGATTTCCAGGATCGATTCAACGTGAACCTCTTTGATCCCGCACTGCAACGCCAGTTCAAGTTCGGCAGGAGTTTTGCCTGGTCCGGCAAAGATGGTGCGATCCGGCGGGCAGCCCGCCGCCAGCGCCTGCTCCAGTTCCCCACCGGAGGCGATTTCCAGGCCGCAATCGTGAGAGATGAAAAACTTCAGGAGTTCCTGGGCAGGATTCGCCTTGACTGAATAACTAATCTGAAAGGGATCCGGCAGCGCAATTCGGAGACTGTTCAGCTTCGCTTCCAGGATTCCCTGGTCATAGATGAATGCCGGAGTGCCGAACTTCTGCACAATATCTGAAACCGGCAATTTGCCCATGCACAGCTCGCCGTTTTCCTGACTGAAATACTTGCGGACGAGCTCCTGCACCAGATCCACGTTTAGAGGCCCTCCCGTCGCCTGAGAGCGGGGTAATCAACTTTACCGCTGGTGGTCTTGGGGAGCTCATCGAGCACGTCGATCCGGCGCGGGATCATGTAGCGCGGGACTCTCTCGCCGCAGTAGGCAAGCAGCTTTGGCACTTCCAAGGGAGATCCGTCGCGCGCCACGACAAAAGCTTTGATGACCTGCCCCATCACTTCATCCGGAATACCGATGACGGCAGCCTGGCGCACCTGGCCGCTTTGGAAAAGGACCTCTTCAACTTCCGTCGGGCTGATGCGGTGGCCTGAGCACTTGATCATGGTGTCACGCCGGCCCAGGTAGTACAGAAACCCCTCCTCGTCCTTTCTTACCAGGTCCCCGGAATAGCAGACACGCTCCTGGTCGCCGAGTTCGGCAGGAGCCAGAGGATTAGGACGCAGCACCTTGGCGGTCGCTTCCGGATTGCCCCAGTAGCCCATCGACACGGTAGGACCGCGGTGAACCAATTCGCCGATTTCGCCCGGCTTACATTCCCGGCCGTGTTCGTTAATCACCAGGATTTCCGTGTCCGGGATTGCTTTCCCCATGGAAGTGGGGCGGCGATCCAGTTCCTCGGGGGGCAAATATGTTGATCGAAAGGCCTCAGTGAGGCCATACATAAGAAATACGCTGGTGCTGGGGAGGTGTTCACGGAGAATCTTGAGCACGGTTTGCGGCATGGCGCCGCCGGTGTTGGTGATGTAACGAAGGTTTGACAGTCTGTGCTTATGCAGGCCGGAATTCGGCTGTGCCAGGAGACTCCAGAGAGTCGGCACGCCGGCGAGCCCGGTGATCTGTTCGTCAACGAGCTTCTGTACCACCTCGCGGCCGAAGGTAAACTTGATCAGCACAATGGTCCCACCCTGCTGAATGGCGGTGGTGAGCTGGTTCAATCCCGCATCAAAGCTGAACGGAAGCGCGGCAAGAATACGTTCCCGTTCAGTAATGCCAAGGTAGGTAGAGACAATCGTCGCCCCTGCCATTACATTTGCATGGCTGAGCATGACGCCCTTGGGTTTCCCGGTGGAGCCTGAGGTATAGAGGATTGCAGCCAGGTCTTTGCTGATCGCGACATCTGGCCGGCCTCGGTCGGGTTCGGTACTCACCAGGCTTTCGAACGCATGCACGGGCAGCTGCACGCTTTCTGGCACGGCTCCAGTTGTGACGATAAACTGCAGGGCGGGTATGCCAGCCAGCGCACCGCCTAAATCCGGGGCCCGCCAAGCCGGCATGATCAATGCTTTCATCCCGCAATCACGAACGATATGCGTCACCTGGTCAGGAAAGAGTTCCGAGTTAATGGGAACGAAGACGCCGCCGGCCCGCGAAACAGCGAAAATCGAAATGACCTGAGGCACCGACGCTTCCAGGTAAATGCCAACACGATCTCCCCGCTGGACTCCGGCGCAACGAAGCCCGGACGCAAGGGCTTCCACACGTTGTGCCAACTCTTGATATGTAAACCGCTGTGTGCCATGAACAAGTGCCTCCTTCCCGGGAAATCGCTGTGCGCTCGCCCGCAGCATATGGTGAACGAGATAATCCATTGTTCTCCTATCTTCTCCAAATCTCGCAGTTCAGCAGCAACCTGCGTTCCCACGCCCGGATTAGGGCTTTGAGTCACCTCACGAAGGGACCCGGGAAGCTCCAGCCTGAACACAGTTGCCTGGTGGGTCAGGTGCACGTATTTTGCCAACCTGCAACCTTCCGCGTCCTTCGGGGATCAGAAAAGCCGTCTCTTTCCTGATGTCGCTTAGAGCGCGGGGATGTCGACCTGCGTCGGGTTGGTTAAATAAGTTCCCAAGTTGCACAAATTTTCACTTTTCGGTTCATTCCTTGCTGTATCCCATGCAAAAACCACCGTTGGCGCTCATTTTGGGACCAACTCTCTTGGAAGCCTGCTTGCTCTCTATAGATCGGCGAAATTCGCTCTTTGTCGTTGGAAACACAGGCGGGTAGCTCAATGGCAGAGCGTCCCGATTACACCGGGGAGGCCGTAGGTTCGAATCCTGCCCCGCCTACCATCTGACGGCTGCCAGGGCGCTTGTCCGGGCCCGGCGCGCAGATGGCGACCCAGTCTAAAGATCAGTGAGACCACAGTTTGTGAGAGCCCGGCGCTATCTCAATGACTCAACCATCTGGAATTGAAACTCCGAGATTCGAAAGAACGGAGCGGAGCGCACCTGGCGCAAGTTCCAACCGTCCCTCCGCATTTCGGGGTTGCGATCTGCTAAGTATCGACGTAGAGGATTACTTCCACGTTGAGGCTTTCGCTCACTGTATTTCCCGCTCTGATTGGCCTCAGTTTGCGCCACGGGTCCGTGAAAATACGGAGCGCATCCTCAAGCTGTTGGCTGAATGCGGGCAAAGAGCCACTTTTTTTGTCCTAGGATGGGTAGCAGAGCGCCAGCCCGCCCTGGTGCGCGCCATTGCGGACGCTGGACACGAGCTGGCATGCCACAGCCACCTCCATAGGCGGGTGTTCACGCTATCCCGGGAAGAATTTCGCCAGGACCTTCGCCGCGCGAAAGCAGCCATCGAAGATGCCGGAGGGCGCCAGGTCCTGGGCTACCGGGCACCAACATTTTCAATTCGCAGAGATTCGCTTTGGGCCCTGGAGATTCTTGCAGAAGAGAGATTTGCATACGACTCCAGCATATTTCCCATCCATCACGATCTCTATGGCATGCCCGAGGCCCCCCGCTTTGCGTACGAGTGTTCGCTTTCCCATCCTGACGGAATCGTTGAAGTTCCCCCGAGTACGTTTCGCCTTTTCGGAACCAATCTAGCGGTGGCTGGCGGCGGCTATCTGCGCCACCTGCCAATGGCATACACGCGCTGGGGTATGCGGAGCATCCACCGGGAATGCCAGCCTGTTAATGTCTACTTCCATCCCTGGGAGATTGATCCTGACCAGCCTCGGATTGCGGCAAGCCGGAAATCCAGATTTCGCCACTATCGCGGCTTGAAGAAGACTGAACCGCGTCTGCGGGAACTCCTGACGCGAGGCAACTTTGAGCCGATCATTGACTATGTTCGCCGATACCGGGAAGCGCAGGCTCCGGCGGTGCGGTGACATCCGGGAAGCCACAAAGACCGGCTTCTACGGCTCCCTGCTGTAGCGGTAATAATTCTTGGCTGCGGCTTCGCTGCAGCCGTTGAACACTACACCAGCGAGTTTCCTGGTGTCTACTTGACCCAGAACCTTGGCCAGAGCCTGGCGCTTTGTTTTCCCTGCACGCGTGACTAATAAAACGCTTTCACAGGCGCCAATAATTAATTCGGTATCGGCCAAGTCCAGAACCGGCGGCGCATCCGTGAACATCATTTGAAAGGTTTCGCCGCCCCAGGCAACAAATTCCTTCCAGGCCGCTCGAGAGAACAATTCCGCCGGCGGCGTGGAACTGGTACCCGCGGGCAGAACATATAAATCGGGAAAATCCGTGCGCAGGACCGCTGAGTTGTAAGGAGAGCCGTTTTCGAGGATATCGCCCAGGCCGACAAACTGCTGCAGCCCAAGCATGTGTGAAAGCCCCTTGGTGCGCAAGTCGCCATCCACCAGGAGGACTGACCGGTTTTGCAAGTGGGAGTAGCACAAAGCCAGGTTCAATGTGGTCAGTGTTTTTCCTTCGCCCTGGGCGGTGCTGCTGACGGCCAGGGAACGCATGCCACGCTTCGCTTGCTCCTTCAGCAACCGCGTTCGCAACGTGCGATACGCCTCGACCGCGGCCTGCATGTCTGCGTTATATCGGGTCGCAAGGAATGATTTCTCATCGTTGCGCGGAAGACGCACAACCCGGCAATTCTGCAACCGTCCGGCAGCAACCTGCGAGGCAATTTCATCCCCGCCCGGCGGAGCAAACAGCGGCTTCAAGTTTATCTCCGTGACGCCCGGCGAATGCTGGCTCCGGTGTTCCATGCTTTCTTTAAGAGCGCCGACAAGCTCTTGAACGTCGATTTCCTGGCCATCTGGCCGCGGGGCCCGGGATGGTTGTTGCAGTGCCTTGCGTGTTTCGTTAAAGAATTTACTCATCAGTTCCCGCCAATTTGCTGTTCTGTACGCCAAAAGCCCGCTTCATAAGGTCGCGATCAGAGCCAACGGCAGCCGGGACCTGGTCCGCGGCGACTTGAGGGCCGCTCTCCGGCAAGAATTCGAAGAAGGCGAGGTCTTCCACGGCCTCACTGACAAATTCAGGGCCGATTTTTCGAACTTGTCTGCGGAACGCCGCGGTCAGGGCGCGATCGCACAGGAGATTGATCAATCGCGGTACCCCGCTGGTGCGCCGGTAAACCTCCTCCAGCGCAGCCGCAGCAAACGGACTTTCACCCCTGAGCCCGGCAATGTGCAGCCGCTCGGCGATGTATGCGCGGCACTCCAGAAGGGTCAGCGGACGCAATTTGGACACCACCGCAACACGGCCTCGCAACGCCGCCGATTGCGGCTTCATCAGCAACTGGGCCAGTTCAGGCTGGCCGCACAGGATCACTTGCAGCACGTTCACCGGATAATTATCCAGGTTAAGGAGCAGGCGTATTTCTTCCACCAGCGCAGGGGGAAGAAGGTGCGCTTCATCGATGATGATCACGATTCCGCCATTGCGTCCATGACAATCGAGCAACAACTCATGAAAGGCCCGCAGCCGGCCGGGTTTGGTATTGCTCGCACAGGTAATCTCCAGTTCATCAAAGAGCGCTTCAAACAGCTCGTCTTGCGAGAGTACTGGATTAACAATGAATGCGGACCGAATCGGATGTTCGGGTTGCGCTTCATGCATCAGGATGTGTTGCAGACAATAAAGCAGCGTGGTTTTCCCGGTGCCAATGGGTCCCATCGCAACCTGCAGGCCTTTGCGCGAAGAAACTCCCTCGAGCATGCTTCGCAGAGTGTTCCGATGAGGCTCGGCAAGGTGAAGGAAGCGGGGATCCGGAGTGAGCCGGAATGGTTCTTGCTTTAAGCCAAAAAAAGCCGCATACATGCTTCGTCACCCTGTCGAAAAGAACTCGTGTATCCCAAAAGACCAAGAACTCCTTGATGCAAATGTGCAAGTGTTGTTCCAAACCCTGCAAACATACAACGTCTTCTGAATCAGTGGATTGGGGGATCGCAGGAGGTAGAACGCCAATTTTCGTGCAAAAGATTGCACATAACCCCTTTTGGCTTCCGATCAAGAACTTCTATTTGGCGCCTTTACCTAGAAGAACCACCTTGACCGTCTCAAAAATGATGGTCAGGTCAAGAAGAACCGAAAGATGTTTGATGTAGAAAAGATCAAATTCAAACTTGATCCTGGCTTCCTCCAGGCTGGCGCCATACTTGTACTTCACCTGGGCCCATCCGGAGATGCCGGGACGTACGCAGTGCCGCTGGTTAAAGAACGGAATCTCCCGCTCCAGGAGTTCGCAAAAATAGGGGACTTCCGGACGAGGGCCTATCAGGCTCATTTCTCCGCGCAGGACATTGAAAAGCTGAGGCAGCTCGTCCACACGATATTTTCTGATGAGGTTTCCGACACGGGTAACACGGGGATCACCATCCGCCGTCCAGGACGGCGGGTGGTTCCCCGTGCTCTGTCTCATGGAACGAAATTTGAAAATCCGGAAGGTCCGGCCGCCCAGTCCAATTCTCTCCTGGCGAAAGAGGATCGGCCGCCCGGTCTCAATGAGAATGGCTAGTGTTGTGAGCAGCAACAGGGGCGCGGTCAAAACAATCAGCGCAAAAGATACAACAATATCGATGGTCCGCTTTGCCGCAAGAAGAAACAATGACTTGCGGAAGCCATCTGAGAGTATGAGCCAGCTGGGACGAAGTCTTTCCAGCATAATTCGGCCAGTAATCCGCTCATACACCGAGTGCGCATCTTCAATGGGAAGCCCTTGAACCTTCAACGCGGTCAGATCGCGGATCGGCATCACCCCTCGGCGTTCGGACAGCGAAATGACCAGCCTATCGACGTGTTCCCTGGCCACCACCTCTTTCACTTGAGAAATTCCGCCGATAATGCCCGGCTCCGCCAAAGGCGTGCCGATATTTTCAGCATCTACATCAAGGAACCCCACGACTTTGTACTGTAATTCCGGACGCTTCAGGATCTCCTGCGTCAAGTTGATACCTGGCTGGCCTGTGCCAAGGATGAGGATGGATTCAAGCGGGGCTGTGCCAAGCGACTGCGAGCCGAAGGAAAAGCGCCACACCAGGATCAGAGGAAGGGTCAGAAGGCCAGCATAAACAGCGATCCCCGGCTCAAGCCGCAGGGCGGGAAACAAATAGTAGAGAACTGCCAACCCGAGCATGGCCGCCCCGATCGCACGAACCGCCCGCGCGGCCTGCGTGCTGAGGCTTCCCATGCATTGCAGATCGTACAAATCACTGTACCACTGGGAAAGCTGACAGACGACTATAACCAGTCCAACGCGCAACCAGTTGCTGCCCTGGCTCAAATAATTCTGTGTGTCGCCGAGATTCACGAAGTGGGCAACGGTGGCAGCCAGCAACGCAAATAAGATCAGAAGACTCTCAGATCCGACCAACATCAGAGCCTTGCGAGGCAGGTACTGGCCTCCGATCCGGACCAGTCCGGGACCCGAGGTCTGATGGAACCACCTGAATTTCCGCGCAGCCAACGGTACGATCAGGTCCGACGGTTGTTCCTCTCCCTGCCAGTAAGCGCTTCTTTCTTGAGCCACCAAAATCCACCTGTTTACAACCTCCTTCACAGACTGCATTCCACATGCCAAATAACATTGCTCTCCGCCGTTTTCCAATCCTGTTGATGTCCAGTCTTTTAGCGAGGCGCTGTATGCCTTTTGAAGACAAGCAGCGCATCTTGGGGAACAATATCCCTCAGTGAGGAAAACTATTTCACACAAATCCGATTTAGAAGGCGTCGGCTTACGTATGAAAAACTTTGCAGGCCTGTAGAGTTGTTGACGGAGTGAGCGAGACACAAGGCGTGGCTCGCTGACTATCAGTGGTAAAGCAATCGGTAACCCGCCAGCTTGACCAATTCTGAAATCAGGTAGCGGGTATCCGCCCATCGCTTCCACCAGCCGCTCCGTCGAAAAGAGCTGTCCTGTTCCGGGACCGGCCAGAGGCAAACGTTTCTTTCGGTAAAGAACGGAATTCGTGAACAACAGTAGCGAACCCTGCGGAGGTGGATGGAAGTGCTGATCAACGCAATTCTGGCCGGAGGCTGCAAAGCCAGCCAGGAAGCAAGCGCGTTCAGCTCCTCATATGTGCCGATTTTCTGTGCCTTCGCCAGTGCAATCGTCCGCTGCCCACCTACGAGATCCACCCAGAAATGCCGCTCTGCCGGCGGAGTTTTGTCGCGAATGGCGATTAACTCTGAGCCTTCCGGCAACAGCGCTGCGGTATGCCTGACTTCAGATCTGCCGACACTCAAGATGAGGCGAGGAGCCACACCTTGCTCCAACAGCTTCAATCCATAGGCTTTCCTCTCAAACCGGCCAGCAAGCACGAAGATCAAATCACAGGCGGTGACCGGATCCTCCACGACCAGGAAATCACACATTGCTTTCAGCATGTACGAACCCGAGCGACTGTTTTTTTCGGCAAAGCAGGACAGACGATATCGCTCATTCTGTCAGCCCCATAGCCACAGCAAAGCGCGACTGTAAATCGAAGCGCAAATTGATCGTATTACGAACCGCTATCGCTGACGAACTTTCTCGTACGACGAGAATCGGCGATATGAACAGGATTGCAGCCGAGGATGCAGATGATTGCAGAAATGCACAAGTTCCGCCTTGGGGCAAGAGCGTCACAGTTCGAGTGTGACTTTGGGTTCTGAATTGCAACGTCGAATCAGACTGCTGTGAACGTTTCAAGTTTCTCAGGGACCGCGCCTCAGCAGCAAACCAGAAGGACAAATGAAACTTCCTGCCAAGGTGACTCTCTTTGCTCTGATATGCAGCGTGCCTTGCTGGAGCGCCATCACCATCGATAGTACTGCCAGCGGTGATTCATCGGTCGCCAGTACCCACATAAGCAGCCAATCCTTTTCCACTACTTCATCCAACGAACTCATCCTGGCTTTTGTTGCGACGGACGCAAGGTCCGCAGGAATCACCGTTACCAGCGTGACGGGCGGAAGTCTGAGCTGGGCGCTGGTCAAGCGCGCTAATGCGCAGATGGGAACAGCAGAAATCTGGCGCGCTTTTGCTCCTTCTCCGCTCGCCAACGCCAGTGTAACCGCAAACCTCTCCCAGAGCGTTGCCGCATCGATTTCGGTAATAAGTTTTACCGGAGTGGATACAACGGGAAGCGGCGGCTCAGGCGCGATCGGCGCTGTTGCCGCCGCAAGCGCGAGTTCGGGCGCGCCGAGCGCAAGCTTGGTCACGACCCGTGCGAATTCGTGGGTTTTCGGCGTGGGCAACGACTGGGACAACGCGATCGCCCGGGCCCCTGGAACCGGTCAGACGCTCGTCCACCAGTACCTGGCCTCGCTTGGCGACACTTACTGGGTGCAGCGGCAGAATTCGCCAACGGCGGCGAGCGGAACACAAGTAGCCATCAGCGATATTGCGCCAACCGGCGACAGGTACAACGTGACCATATGTGAAATTCTGCCGCCCAGCGCGCCCGTGCTGGATACAACTCCCCCCAGCGTCAGCATCTCCTCACCCGCCAACAATTCCGTGCTCGCAGGCACGCAGACGATCACGGCAAGCGCCACAGACAACGTGGCGGTTGCCAGTGTTCAGCTCCTGCTCGATAGCAATCCGTTCGGCGCGCCTTTGACGGCGTCGCCTTATTCGATCCAATGGGATACCACCACCGCGACGGCTGGACCGCACTCATGGGCGGCCACCGCCACGGACACCTCAAAGAACCAGGCAATGTCGGCAACAATCACCCTGACTGCCGACAACACGCCGCCGCAAGTCTCGGTTACGGCACCGGCAAACGGGGCCAATGTAAGCGGTACTACAACCTTCACGGCAACCGCAACAGACAATACTTCCGTGGCAGGAGTGCAGCTTTTGCTGGATGGCGTAAATCTTGGCCCTGAGCTTAGATCATCTCCTTATTCAATGTCCTGGGATTCTTCCACAGTTTCCAATGGCTCACACACGTTGGCGGCGCGAGCACGGGATGCAGCGGGACTGACGGCAACCTCACAAACGATAACGGTCAATGTCGCAAATACGGTTGCAGCCGCTCCGGCGGTTGATGCGCTGGCGTTCGGTGATCTTTCTTCTTCGAGCACAACGATCAACAGCAGCGCGCTTTCAACCAACGCGAGCAACGAGGTGCTGCTGGCCTTCATCGCTTCAGACTCGCTCACACCGAATATGACGGCGCAAAGCGTGGCGGGAGGAGGCTTGACCTGGAACCTGGTCAGCCGGACGAACGTTCAGCCGGGCACATCTGAGATCTGGCGTGCCCTTGCACCCGCCGTGTTGAACAAAATCACCGTCACTGCCACCATGGCGGGGAGCGTTCCCGCAGGCTCCATCACGGTGGTGAGTTTCACCGGCGCGGACACCAGTGGAAGCAACGCTTCAGGGGCGATTGGCGCCACGGGCAGCAGTAGCAGCGCGGCCGGTCCATCGGTCGCCAGCCTGACTACCACGCGCAACAACTCGCTCGTTTTCGGTGTGGGAAATGACTTTACCAATGCCATTGCGCGTACGCTAGGACCGGGCCAGACAATGGTGCACCAGTTCCTTTCCC
>Ga0316628_100001339_pt1 | contig 17355 bp, 12 predicted proteins | sample OWC_Aug_M2_C1_D5_FD_207648 | JGI IMG/M metagenome (GOLD analysis project Ga0316628, IMG submission 207648) | Wetland soil microbial communities from Old Woman Creek delta, Ohio, United States - OWC_Aug_M2_C1_D5_C | ecosystem: Environmental > Terrestrial > Soil > Wetlands | place: USA: Ohio... | reverse complement strand
CGCGGTCCAGGACGAGCGTACGCTGCCGGCTGCGACGGTGGCCAACGTCCAGAGGATGACCGCCTGGCTGGACTCCCACACGGATGAGGTGAGCGGCCTCGCCATTCGGGTGGTGAACTGCCGCGCTGCGCTCCAGGCCCTGCTGTGGGAGCCCGACGCCGCGCGCGAGGGCATCTTCCTGAGCAGCCGCCCCGAGCGCACCGGTGCGCTCACCTACCTGTACGCGATGAGCGGCGTCGCGGCGCCGCGGCCGGCGCTGCAGCGGCGCATCCTCGCCGCCCTCGCCGACACCACGAAGTACCGCCATGGAGCGGAGGCCGCGACCCGGTTCGCCAATCTGGCCCGCACCGCCGGCGACACCGTGGCCGAGGCGGCGTGGCGCTCGCAGGAGGCCCAGCAGACCGACCTGACTCTCCGCCCGCGGGCGGCCTACGCGGACGGCACGGTCAGAGGCCGGCTCGTGACTCCGCAGAGCGGCTGGCGGGTCGCGTTGCTGGTCGCCGACGAGCCCGGGGCGGGGGCCGATCCGCTCCAGCAGGCTCCGAGGTCCGATGGCGCGGTGCTGGCGTCGATGGTGGCGGCCACCGACGTCGGCCCGGACGGGAGCTTCGCCTTCACCGGCCTGCGCGACGGCTACTATCAGCTCGCGGCACTCTCGCCGGCCGGGATCGGAGTGTCGGTCCTGGCGGGGCTCCAAGTGCGGGGCGACCCGGGCGTGTTCCAGCTCGCGGCGCGCAAGGACCTCAACCTCGCGCCCATCAGGCTGACCTTCTGATCGGCTGACGGACCGCAGCCAGCCGCCCCCCGCTGACCGGCGACGGCCGGCGGGGGGCGGCGCTCTTCCGGCGGCCGGTGTGCAAGGAACGGCGGGTCGTTCGTCTCCCGTTTGGAACCCCACAGGGAGGCAACGATGTTGCGTCAGCTGGTGCTGTCCGCCGCGCTCTCGGGCGCCCTCGCAGTTCCGCTCTCCGCCCAAGGCTGGATCGTTCCCGAACGGCCCCCAATCCGCCCCGGGCTCTGGTCCGGCGCGATCGTCCGGACCAGCAGCCAGGTCCGGACGGTGATCGAGGGCCGCGTTGCCCGAGTCGAGGTCGAAGAGCGGTTCCGCAACGTCGGCGGCGCGGTCGCCGAAGGCAGCTACGTGTACCCCATGCCGGGCGAGGCGGTGTTCACCGACTTCTCGCTGTGGATGGGCGATCGCGAGGTCCGGGGCGAGATGATGAACTCGGACCAGGCCCGCGGCATCTATGAAGAGATAGTCCGTCGCCTGAGGGACCCGGCGCTGCTGACGCTCGAGGGCCACGGCATGGTCCGCGCCCGCGTCTTCCCGATCGGCCCCGGCGAGACGCGCCGCGTGGTGCTCCGCTTCACTCAGGTGCTGGAGCGCGCGGGTGACGCGTACCGCGTTCGCTACTCGATCGGCCGCAGGGAGCCCGCGGCGTCCCGCGGCTTCGGCGACCCCCCTGCGACCCCGGCCGGCACCTTCGGCTACACGCTCACGGCTTCGGGCGCCGACGACTACGGCACTCCGTACTCGCCGACGCATCCGATCCACTCCCGTCGCGTCGGAGACCGGATCGAGGTGACGCTGGATCCCGACGCCGAGGGCGACGTCGAGCTGTTCCTTCCCCTGCGGCGCGGGCTCGTGGGCGCCAGCGTCGTCACGTTCGCTCCCGGCGGAACCGAGGACGGCTTCTTCATGCTGCTCCTCTCGCCACCTGCCGCGGGAGGCGGCGAGGAAGTGCCGCGCGACATCTCCTTCGTGGTCGACGTCTCCGGCTCGATGGCCGGCGCCAAGCTGGCCCAGGCCAAGGCGGCACTCGCCCAGGCGCTGGCGACGCTCCGGGCCGCCGACCGCTTCCGGGTGATCGCGTTCTCGACCGGCGTCGTCAACTTCAGCGTCGGCTTCACGCCGGCGACGGAGGAGAACGTGCGGGCGGCCCAGGCGTTCGTGGAGCGCCTGGCGTCGAACGGCGGCACCAACATCCAGGGCGTGCTAGAGACGGTGCTCGGCGCCACGGTCTCGGAGGAGCGCCTGCCGCTGGTGCTGTTCCTCACGGACGGACAGCCCACGGTCGGGGAGCAGGCGCCCGACCGGATCGCCGACTTCGCCGCGGGACACGTCGGACGCGCCCGAGTCTTCGCGGTGGGGGTCGGCCCGGACGTCAACACCTACCTGCTGGACCGGCTGGCCCGGCAGGGGCGCGGCGCGGCCGAGTACGTCGCACCCGAGGCCAGCGTGGAGACGGCGATAGGCGCCGTCTTGGCGCGGATCCAGCACCCGGCTCTCGTGAACCTCCGCATCGCCGCAGCGCCGGTGACCCTGCGGGACGCGTACCCGGCCGACCTGCCGGACCTGTTCTACGGCGAGGAACTGGTGGTGTTCGGCCGCTACCATGGCGAGGGAAGCGGCGACGTGGTCGTCACCGGCGAGCGCAACGGGCGGAGAGAGAGCTTCAGCGCCCGCGCCGCCTTCCCCGCCACCGCGGCGGAGAACGAGTTCGTCGCGCGCCTGTGGGCGTCGCGTCGCATCGGCGACCTGACGCGCCAGATCCGCATCGAGGGCGCGGCCGCCGGCCTGGTGGACCAGGTCCGCGAGCTGGGGCTGCGCTACGGGATCCTCACCGAGTACACGGCCTACCTAGTCCAGGAGCCGGGCTTGCCGGGGATGCCGGCCGCGGCGCCCAGGGCGCTCGATGCCGCCGCGATGGGCGGGGCCGCGGCGGCCCGACAGCAGACCGGGCTCGAAGCCATGCGCCGAGCCAGGTCCAGCGCCGGCCTGGCCGGCGCCGCCAATCTGGCGACGGCCGACAAGGTAGCAGGGATGCGCGCGGCCGAGATCGCGGCGAGCGCGGCGCCGGGCGCCGCGCCGGCCGCGGTTCGCAGGGCCGGGGGCAGGCTGTTCGTGAGGCGGGACAGCGTCTGGACGGATGCCGCCCACAGCGACACCTTGAATGTCACGAGGGTGGCGGCCTTCAGTGACGCCTACTTCGCCCTCGTGCGCGCGCTGCCCGAGCTGGCGCCGGTCCTCGGCGTCGGCGACGAGATCCTCGTGGCGGGCCGCCGCGCGAGCGTCCGCATCGGCGCCGCAGGAGCCACCGCCTGGCGGCCGGGCGAGCTGGAGGCCCTGGTCAGGGAGTTTCGTGGCCGGAGGGCGTGACGAGCGGGATCGCCGAGCTGTATGAGTTGTACCACGCGTCGCTCGTCCGGCTGTTGTACCGCCGGACGGGCGACCGCGACCGCGCGGAAGACCTGGCGCAGGAGGTGTTCGTCCGCGCCTTGGAGGCGCCGCCGGCCAACCCGCGGCCTTGGCTGTTCGCGGTGGCGCTCAACCTGGCTCGCGACGACGGGCGGCGGGCGGTGCGGCAGGGTCGCAGGCTCGAGGAGTTCGCCGCCGACAGCGCGCCCGCCGCAGCTCCGCCCGCGGACCAGGAAGTCGAGCGGGACGAGCGCGTCGCCGCAGTCCGCGCCGCGCTGGGGCAGCTGAGCGAGAAGGACCGCGAGGCGCTGCTGCTCAAGGCGGAGGGCTTCAGGTACGAGGAGATCGCCGCCGCGCTCGGACTGGCGCCCGGCGCGGTGGGCACGACGCTGGCGCGGGCGCGGCGCCGGCTGGCGGAAGCGTACCGCGCCGGGGAGAGGCGGGGCGATGGCCCACGTTGACGACGGCACCCTGAACGCGCTGCTCGACGGCGAGCTGGAGGCCGCGGAGGCCGCGAGCGTCCGGGCGCACGTCGCAGCCTGCGCCGAGTGCGGCGCCCGCTTCGAGGAGGCGCGGCGCTTCCTCGACGCGGCCGCTGAGCTCCTGGGGGTGCTCACCCCCCCGGCCGAGGTTCGACCGGAGAGGGAGACCCCGGCGCCCGCGCCGGCGGCCCGGCCGGGAGCCGCGTCGGTGGCCGGGCCAGGAGCCGCCCCGGCAGCCGTGCCTGCGGCCCCTAACGAGCCGGCCCCACCGGCCACTTCCGTTCCGCTAGTTGCGCCGGTCTCGCCTGTCGGGCCGGCCACGCCTGCCGCGCTCGCGGCGCCCTCGGGCCCGCCGCGCCGAGTCCCCAAGACCGCCAAGGAAGTGGCGATCGACATCGACGGCGCCACACAGAAGAGCCCGGCGATAGCGCCGAACTTCCCGCGGGCGGGGGAGTCGATACCCGGCCCGGAGGCGCGCCCGTCCGACGGCGGAGTCCTCCCGCTCGCCGCCGCGGGACGCCGGCCCGCGCGGAGGCGGGCCCCGAGCTGGTCCACGCTCGCGTGGGCGGCGAGCCTGATCTTGGCCCTGAGCGTGGGCTACATGGGGAACGAGGTGATGCGCGGCAGGTTCGCGGCGGCGCCGCGGGGAGAAAGGGTGGCTCCCGAGGCCGGGGGCCCCGTCTCCCAAGCTCCAGGCCCGAGCCGGCAGGCTCCGGCCCGCCCTTCGACCACTCCGCCGGCGGCCGCGACTCGTGGTGGGCCGGCGAACGCCGCAGCGGCACCGAAGACCGCGCAGGCGGAAGGCCGGAGGCCGGCCGAGACGGCCGCGCTGGACGCGGCGGCGCCGGCCGCTGGCAGAGAGCGCGAGGACTTCGCTCGGCTGGCGCGGGAGGCGGCCGGTCAGGGCGCCCCGACGCAGCCGTCCGCGCCGTCTCCTGGGCCATCGGGCGCGGCAGGCGCTCGCGCGGCAGTCCGCGCGCCCGTGCCCGCTCGGACGCCGTCGACCGGCGCCAATCGTGGTCAGCGCGCTCCGACGACACCGACCGTCGCCGCCAGGCGCGTCAACGACCGACTCGGCGCAGCCGCTGAGGCGCCGAGCCAGACGGTGCCACAACCTTCGTTCCGGGCATCCGATGCGGACTCCGCAGCCGTGCTGCTGGGCGGGCAGCTGCGCGTGATCGAGGGCCTGTTCCTGGAGTCGGTGAAGATCGGCCCTGGCGCCCTCGTGCCCGGCGCTCTGCCCACCCGCGACGTCGTCCGCCTCGTCTTCTCGGACCCGGCGGGTGGCACGGTCAACCTCGATCAGCAGCTGCTGACCATGCCGCGCGACACGGGCCGCGCCGCCAGGGCACGTGCCATTCCCGCGTCGCTCGGCCTCGCCTTCGGCGACACGCTGGTGACCACGGAGCCGAGCGGCGAGGCGCGCGTACGGTGGCTGGACCGGTCGGGACGCTGGATGTCGCTGTCGGGGAGTCTGCCCGCAGACAGCCTGCGCGGGCTGCTGGAGAGGATCCGCTAGAAAGGGGCACAGCGGGCGCCGGCTCCGCGTCGCGCACGGCCCGGCGGCCGCCGCGGCTGCGGGCGCCCTCTAGAACTCCGGAGTCGTCCCCTGCGTCAGGTGCCGTTGGAGGTCGTCGAACTCCGCAGCGCGGTTCTCCGTCGCGAGGTTCGCCAGCACGGCACCGGCAAGCTTGCGGGCGCGGATGTAATACGCGGTCAGGTGGGGCGCCTTCTCGCTCGTCGAGCCCAGTACCCGGATGCTGTCGGCGTGCTCCGTATCGCCCAGGACGGTCACCGCGACGTCGAGCAGCTCCGTCGTGAACAGGGAAAGGTGGAGGTACGACTCGCCCGCCCCCGCCATGTTGCGGCCCGCCTGCTTGCCCTGCCAGAAAGCGTTGTCCCAGTGCTCGAGGCGCCGCGGCTGCCGGCTCGTCGGGTCGGGGAAGCGCGCGATGTCCCCCGCCGCCCACACGTTCGCGCCCTGCGTCTCCAGCCGGACGTTCACCACGACGCCGCCGCGGTCGATAGCGAACCCCGACGAGGCCAGCCACTCGATATTGGGCTCCGAGCCCACACCCACCACGGCTACGTCGGCGGGGAACTGCTCGCCGTCCTCAGCCACCACGGCGGCGAGACCGCCGTCGGCTCCCGAGCGGAACCGCGTGACCCGCGAGTTGAGCCGCACCACCGCGCCACGGCTCACCAGCAGGGTCTGGAGGAACGTGGCCAGCGCGGCGTCGGCGAAGGCCTTGAACAGCGACGGCCCGGACTCGAGCAGCACCACCTCGGCGCCCATCGCACGGGCGGTGGCTGCGACCTCGCAGCCGATGAAGCCGCCGCCCACGCACACGAGGCGCGCGCCCGGCTTCAGCAGCGCGCGCAGCCGGCCCCCGTCGGCCACGGTGCGAAGGTGCAGCACTCCCGGCGCTTCGACGCCGGGCGCGGCGATCGTGCGGGCGCGGCTCCCGGTCGCGAGCAGGAGACGATCATAGGACTCGCGCTCTCCCGACTCGAGCGTGAGCGACTGCTTCTTGAGGTGGACGGACCGCCCGACCTGGCCGATCCTGACTCTCACTCCGTTGGCGCGGTACCAGGCCGGCTCGTGGACGCGGAGCGCCTCCGGCTGCACGCCGCCCGACAGGAAGCCCTTGGAGAGCGGAGGGCGATTGTAGGGAAGCTCGCGCTCCGCCGTAAGGAGGACTATCTCCCCGTCGCTGTCGATCTCGCGGATGCCTTCGATGGCGCTGGTGGCGGCGACCCCGCCGCCAACGATGACGTACCGCGTGGACATGCCGCTTGGGTCCTTGGTGGAAGCGAGAACGTCTGCAGCAGAAGTTAGGGCAAGGGGCTGCGTTCGGGAAGGGAAGCGGCACGCCGCCACCACAGCAGCAGAACTCCGCCCGCCCCCACCGCCAAGCTCAGCAGCTGGCCCATCGAGAGCGGCCCCAGCACGGTGCCGAGCGGGTGGCCCGGTCCCGCGAACTGGGCGTCGGGCTGGCGCGTGAACTCCACCAGGAACCGCGCGGCCCCGTAGCCCATCAGGAACAGGCCCGCCAGCGCACCGGGCCGCCCGAGACCGCGTCCCGGCGCACCCTGCCCCGAGGCGAGGATCGGACGCACGCGCCACAGGTAGAGCGACCACAGGACCGCGGCGAGCAGTAGCCCCTCGAGCAACGCTTCGTACAGCTGCGAGGGATGCCGCAGCGGCACCTGGGCGGCGAGGAGCTCCCACGCGCCGCTCGCCCGGAGGGAGGCGTAGGCGTCGTGCCACCGGAGCGACCCGCCGAGCGCCAGCTCCGGCGACGCCCGGGTCGCGGCGGGATCGGTGGGGAAGCGCACCGCCCACGGCAGCCATGCCGGCGCCACCCTTCCGTACAGCTCGGCGTTGACGAAGTTGGCGCACCGAACGAGGAAGATGCCGAGCGGCGCCGCGAGAACGAGCCCGTCGGCCAGGCGCCGCCACGCGATGCCGCGCCGGTGGGCGAACCAGACCGACGCCGCGACTACTCCCACCAGCCCCCCGTGGAACGAGAGCCCACCGGTCCAGATGCTCACCAGTTCCACCGGACTCAGGAACATCCGGGGCTCGTAGAACAGCGCGTAGCCGAGACGCCCGCCCACCACGACGCCCGCCACGAGCCAGCCGATCAGGTCGCTCACGGCCGCCTTGGTCAGCGGGAGGAATCCGTCCTTGGCGAGCCGATCCAGCAGCCATCCGGCGATGAGGAAGCCGGCGAGATAGCCCAGCCCATACCAGCGGATCTGTATCGGCCCCAGATGGATGGCCACGGGGTCCCAACCGGGGAAGACGATCTCGGCGAACAGCGGCGGCGGCATCGAAGTCGGACCGCCTACCGCGACAGATCCACTGTGGCGAGCGCAGCTTCCGGAAGCCGGAACGGGAAGTGCGTTCCGAAGACCAGGCGTTCCCGCCCCACGGTCTGGACGAGCGTGGCGAAGTGGTCCTCGGGCGGACCCCAGATCCACGACACGTCCCAACGCAGCCGGGACGACTCCTCCGGCGTAGATCCGAAGTGCACCTCCTCGATGAGGCCCCGGCCCGCGGCCGTCACGAGAAGCCGCACCCCGGGATGGCAACGCAGCGCCGCCCTGATGGCCGCACCCGACAGCTCCGGCGCGATGTCGAGCGGGTGGCGCTGGCGGGCGTCCTCCAGACGGACGGTCAGCGTGAGGACGAGGCCCGCCTCGGCACAAGCCCCGCACAGCTCACGCATCGCGACGCCCGCGGCATCGAACGCGTAGTGCGCGGGGTACGTCCGCACGGCGGGGCACGCGGCCGAGCGGGCGCGCGCGACCTCGCGCTCCCAGCCCGGATACGCCGGGTTCACCGCCGGCACGGCGAGCAGCCGGCCGCGGTGCGGCTCGAGGGACGCGAACAGCTCGTCGTTTCCGGCGGCCACGTCCCGGTAGAAGATGCTGGGGACGTGCCCGACCCACGCCGCCCCGATGCCGAGGCGATCCATGTCGGCCAGAAGCCGCTGCGGCGTCGGCTCCGGCAGCTGGCGGAAGGGGTACGGCCCCACCAGCGCGTTGTGATCGATCAGCACGTCACGGGCGCTTGCCACTCCTCAGCCCTCCCCAGCCGTCAGCCGTCAGCCGTCGGCCGTCAGACGTCTCACGCTTCGACTGCCGCTCGATCATCCCTGACGGACCACTCCTCCGCCGAACAACGCCTCCGCGTTCCGCCACCGCACGCGCTCCAGCTCCGCCGCCGTCAACCCCAGCGCCTCCAGGGCCCTGAGCTTCGCGAGGCCGGTGTCCATCGTCAGGTCCGTACCGAACAGTAGCCGCCCGGGTCCCACGCACTCGAGGCACAGCTCCAGCATCCCCCGATCCACCCCGCTGCCCGAGAGGTCCACCCGGACGTTTGGAACATCCCGCAGCACGCGCAACGAGTGCGCCCAGTCCCCGCCCCCGCCGACGTGCGCGAGGATGAGCCGCGCCGACGGGTGGCGCTCGGCGAGCGCCGCTATGTCGCGCGCGTCCGAGACATCCTGGCCCGGCACGTCGCGGCGGCGATGCTGCCAGGCGTGCTGCAGGATGGGGGCTCCCCGAGCCGCCGCGACTTCCGCGATCGGGTCCAGCAGCGGGTCGCCCGCCCGCCGGCTCGCCGCGAGCTTGATCCCGACCATCCCTGCGGCGAGGCCGCGCTCGATCTCCTCCACTGCCTCGCGGGCGAAGTTCGGGTTCACCGTCACGTAGCCGCGGATGCGGGAGGGGTGCTCACGCTGCAGCGCGCGCATCGCGGCGTTCGCGTACGCCAGGTCCTCGGGCGAGGGAAAGTACGTCGGTGAGCTGTGCCCCCAGCTCCCGAGGATCGACGCGATGTGCGTCGTGATCCCGATGCGCTCGCCGACCTCGATCCTGCGGGCGTTGCGCCCCGCCCAGTCGGACCGGCCGCAGCGGTCGTGCAGGAAGTGCGCGTGCACGTCCACGAGCGGCGCGCGCGTCACGGCGCCGTTCGCTCCGGCGCAGCGGGACTCGCACCGGACGCGACAGCCGCGGCGGCGGCCTCCAGCGTGGCGGCGATCTCCGCCGCGCCGTGCGCGAGGCTCGGGAAGTTGTAGGCGCCGCGCTTGAGCAGGACGCCCCGCTCCGCCATCGCGAGCAGGAACGCCCGCTCGGCATCCTTGCGGGCGAACCTGAGGAACCACATCTCCGGCAGGCCGGCGACCTCGAACCCGCCCGCAGCCGACAGGGGGCGAAGGCCGTCCAGCACCGCCTGCCCCGTCGCGGCCAGGTGCGACGATACGTCAGTCGTCTCCCACACTCGGAGCACCGCGCCGGCGGCGGCGAGCGACACGGACTCCGTGGCGAGCGTCGAGGAGATCCAGGTGTCCTCCACTCTGCCCATGAGGTCCGCCCGCCCCACGACCGCCGCGAGCGGGAAGCCGTTCGCGAGCGCCTTGCCGAGGACGGCCAGGTCCGGCGTCACGCCCCAACGCTCCGCCGCTCCGCCGCGGGCGAGGCGAAAGCCGGTCTTGATCTCGTCGAATACCAGCACCGCGCCACTGCCGTCGGCGAGGCGGCGCACCGCCCTGAGCCACTCCGCGCTCGGGGCTCGCTCGACGACGGGCTCCACGAGGATGGCGGCCGGCGGAGCGCCGCCGCCAATGGCCTTCGCCGCCGCGGCGACTTCGTCGAACGGGACCGGCGTCCACAGATCGGCGACGGCCGGCGGCACGCCCGCACCCGTGAACGGACCGTCCAGCCAGCCGTGATAGCCGCAGCACACCACGCGGTCGCGACCCGTGACCACGCGCGCCAGCCGCACCGCCGCCTGCACCGCCTCGGCGCCGGTCTTGAAGAACCGGGCCCGCTCCGCGCCCGGGTAGGCCGCTCCGAGCCGCTCGGCGACGTCCACCTCGAGCGTCGGAGGCAGAGGACCCACCACCCCGTCACGCACCGCCCGCTCGGCCGCCTCGACCACGGCGGGATGGCCGTAGCCGAGCGCCACCGAGCCGAGCGCCATGGTCCAGTCCAGCAGCAGGCGACCGTCGGCCGCCCGCACTCGCGCTCCCTCGGTGCGCACCGTGTGCGTCGGGCCGCCGGCGCCGCCAAACACCGCTTCAGGCCGCTTGGAGGCCGTGGAGGTGAATCCGGCCACCGCTTGGCCGGCCCGCCGCGCCCAGTCGCTCACGCCCCGCCACCACCCGCCGGGCGCGCTCCGCCCCTCACCTCGAGCAGCGGCAGCGCGCCGGGAAGCGCCCGGTCGCCGGCCAGATACAGCCGCGCGCCGCGCGCCCCCGACCAGACGAGCTGGCCCACGCGCCGCTCGCGGCCCTTCCTGCCGCGGTTCACGTACAGGTCGAAGCCGAAGGTCCGCACTTCCACCGGCATCTCTATGGCCAGCGTGGCGATGTAGCCGCGCTCCGTGGGAGCCCACGCCGCCTGCGTGACCATCGTGGCCTCCGCGTCGGTCGCACGCACCGGCGAGACGCGGAGCCGCGGCGTCTCGGTGTCCGGCACCACGAGCCAGCCGAAGAAGCCCGCCGCGTCAACGTAGATCTGCAGACCGTCGCCGTTGATGTCGGGATTCTCGTTGTCGAGCTCGGGGTCGGGCGCGTCCGCCGGCCGGAAGTGGGGTTCCGGCGCAGTCACCGCGACGGCCATGAACAGCGTCGAGCCCGCGGCATTGACGAAAGCCGTGGCGGAGAACTCCTGCGCGCCCGGCCAGGGCTCCTCGGTGCGACGGAACTGGTCCTCGCGGTCGAGCACCAGAGGCGCGTCCAGCGCGAAGCCGGCGAGAGTGCCGTCGAGCGCAGGGGCCGCGTCCACGCCCGGCACCCAGGCCACCGGCTCCCGGGGGGACTCGATCGGGGTCGGCGCCTCCTCGGGGAGGTCACGCAGCCCGGCCAGCGTCACCGGGTCGCCGCGCCCCAGATCGATCTGCCAGCCCTCATCCGTCGCCCCGTGCACGTGCGGCGCACCTTGCGCGAGGCGCACCACGAACTGGCCCTCCGCGCAGTCGATCTCCTCCACGCCGGCGCCGAGGTCCAGACAGGCCGCCAGCGTCACGTTCTCGCCCTCGGCGATCAGGAGCGGGAACTCCAGCTCCTGCGGCTCGTGGCCGGGTGGGCCCGGCGCGCGGTGCATCTCGACGCGGAACGGCTGGCGTCCGCCGAGCAGCAGGCGCAGCTCGCCCTCGGGCCGCGAGAACGTCACGCCCAGCTCATCCGCCGCAGCCCGGCCGAGGCCGTGCCAGGGCAGCATCAGCGTGCGGTCGCCGACGCTGCTGATCATCTGCACCACGTCGAGCACGTAGCCGGGCGCGACCACGACGGTCCGCTGCAGAGCCGCACCCTGGAAGGCGACACTGTCGGGCAGCTGGCCGCAGACCCATCCGAACTCCCCGCGCTCGTCGAAGCCGACCAGAAGACCGTCCCCAGGCAGCTGCGCAGTGCCGTCCAGCGCGGGCGCGTTGTGGGCGAACGTGGAGCGGTACCAGCCCAGGCTCGTGGACAGGTATGAGCCGGTCCCGAAGTCGACCAGCCACGGGATGCCGCCGGCGTGGACCGTCAGGTTGAGCCGGTCGGGGTGGCCGTGCGGGCCGCCGCAATCACCGTAGTCCAGGCTCACGTAAGTGCGGCCCTGATCGCGCCGGAACACGGCCAGGCCCGTCGACTCGAGGTGCGCGGTTCCGGGCCGCCAGGCGCCGGCCGGCGCGTCGGGAAGCGAGGGCGCCATCCAGGCGAGCGCCTTCCAGCCCAGACCGTCGCGCCGCACTCCGGTCGGCAGCTCGTTGCGCTCGATGTCGGTGATGCCGCTGCCTCGGCTCTCGCGCACCGGCACGGAGTCGTCGTACAGGAACCGGAGCAGCGACGCCGTCTCCGGCTCGCCGAGGCGCGCCCACGCCAGCTCCCACAGCTCGGCCATCCGCCGCTGGCGCAGCGACACCCCGAACTTCGCGTCCCGTCTCGCCGGGAACGTGAAGTCCGGAAGCGCGGTCAGGACGGGCGCCCGGAACGCCGCTCGGAACTTCCCGCCGAGCGCGCCGGGATCGTCCCAGAGGTCCGTGTCGCCCGCGGCGCGCAACAGCTCGGCGCCCCAGACGAGCCCGCGCAGCGCGAACCAGTGGTAGTTCTCGCCCTCGAACCAGAGGCCGTCGCCGCGGAGGCCGGCGTCCATCGTGGCGAGAATCCCGCGCGGGCCGTGCGCGGCATCGCGCCGCACCGCATCGTCGCCGAGCACTCCGCCCAACGCGTACCGCGCCGCGGCGTGCCACACCTGCCGGTTCCCTGTCTCCGGGAAGTCGGCGATGAGCGCGGCGCACGGAGCGAAGATCCTCGTAGCGAGGGAGTCGCGCGCCACGGACGGAAGCGCGCCCAGCTGGTCGAGCAGCGACGCCGCGGTCGCCAGGTGCAGCACCCACACCGACTCGATGTACGTGGAGAAGAACGGCCGGCTCGGCCCCAGCGCGTTGTCCCAGTTCGGGTACGTGGGGTAGACCTCCGCCAACGCGAGCAGGGTCTCGACCGCCCTCCGCGCGTGTCGTCCGTCGTCGGCGAACGCCGCCAGGTGCGCGGCGCAGAGTACCCGCTCGGCCAGCCAGAGCTGGTACCAGTACACCCACCAGCGCCGGCTCTGCTCGGTGGACCACACGCGTCCGCAGCGGCCGCAGCGCTGCGCGTCCGGCGAGAGCGGATCGAACCCCAGCTCGGCGGAATCGTCGCGGCACAGGCTGCCCCAGCGGGACAGCAGCGCCTTCTCGGAAGGCACGTGCGGAGGCCCCTCCAGGAACGGCGCGAGGTCGGCCGCGAGATGATCCCGCAGCGACGAGAGGTCCCGGGCCGTCTCGATCTCGGCCCGCCGGCCGGCCAGAGTCTCCGGCGTCCACAGCAGCGTCATGGAGCTACCGCTCCTGGCTCGTCCACGACAGCACTCCCATCGCGTCGAAGGTGTACCGCAGTATCGCGCCCCCGGCCCCGCGCAGCGCCTCGGCTACGGCGTGCTCTTCTCCCGGGCGCGCGAGGAACAGGAGACAACCGCCCGCGCCGGACCCGCACGCCTTCCACCCGCCCGATCCCGCCCGCGCCGCCACGTCGGCGAGCGCGCGCATCTCCGCCGTCTCCATCTCGGGATCCAGCGCACGCTGGTGCCGCCAGTTCTCCGAAAGCAGCTCGCCCACCGCGCCGACGTCGCCGCGCAGCAGCGCGTGCCGCATGGCGAAAGCGCACGCCTTGAGTCCGTCCAGCGCCGCGGTGACGCCCGAGTCACCCGCGGCGTACCGCCCCATTACCCGCGCGATGGTCTGCCCCGACAGGCGCGACGCCCCGGAGTAGCACAGCACCAAGTGCTGCTCCAGCTCTCGCACGCACGACGCGGGCACCTCCAGCCGCGTGGCGCTGACGCCGGGGTCGTCGAACTCGAGGAACTGGATGCCCCCGAGAGCGGCGCTGTACTGGTCCTGCTTCCCTCCCGGCACTCCCGCGTCGTCGGTCTCGAGACGGTGCGCCTCCCGAGCAATCTCTACCGGCATCGGCGACCGGCGGCGCAGGGCCGCGAGCGCGGCCACGGCGGCGACCCCCATCGCGCCCGAGCCGCCGAGCCCCGAGCCGGAAGGGAAGTCGGCCCGCGTCACCATCTCGAAGTCGCCCGGCGGGCCGTGCCGCTTCGCGATCGCGCTCAGCAGCGCGAGGTCGCCTCCGACGGGCAGCTCGCTGCGGCGCCGCGCGCCGACCGTGCCGCCGTAGTCCAGCGAGTGCAGCAGCACGCCGCCGCGCCTGCGGCGCACCACCGCGTGCGCGTACAGGCTGATGGCGACGCTCAACACCGCGCCGCCCGCGCGCTGCGAATAGGGCGGCACGTCGGTCCAGCCGCCGGCGAGGTCCAGCCGGCTGGGGGCCCGCGCGCGGACCATCACGGCTGCACCGGCTCCAGATGCCAACGCGCCACGGTGGCCAGCTCGCCGCGCAAGTCCATCCGCACGCCGCGCAGCCGCCGGCTGACCCCCTGCACGCCGCGCGCATGGTACAGCCAGGTCACCGGAAGGCCCGCGCTCACCAGGCGCTGTACGGCGGCCAGGTCCCCGGCGTCGAGCGCGCGATCGACGGCGGGGTTCGAGTACTGCGCGTATTGCTGCGGCTCCGCCAAGCGGCGCGAGTCGAACAGCGCGCCGAGGTAGCCCAGGCCCAGGTCGCCGGGAATGCCCGTCACCAGTGCATCATACTCACGCGCGGAGCTTTGCGCGTTGGCGAGGAAGGCGCCCAGCTCCAGCTGCCGGATTCTCGCCCGGACGCCGACCGCGGCGAGATCCGCCTGTATCAACTGCTCCAGCACGTTGTCGGCGGAGCCGACGGTCGTGATGGTGAACGCCAGGGCCTCGCCGTCGCGCCGCCGGATGCCGTCGGACCCCGCCAGCCAGCCGAGCGAGTCGAGCAGGGAGCGCGCGGCCGCGCGGTCGAAGGGCACCACCGGCACCGGCACCGCAAGAGGATGCTCGGGCGGCACGGGCCCATCGGCCACCTCACCAAAGCCGTACAGGTAGGCCGCCACCATCTGCCGCCGGTCCAGCGCGAGGGTCAGCGCTCGCCGCAGCGCCGCCTCGCCGAACGGCGGCCGGCTCTCGTTCCAGAACAGGCCGTACGACATGAGCAGGGGGTACTCGGTCACGCCCAGTCCCGACACGCGCCGCACCACGCTGGCGTGCATCGGCTGGATGCCGGCCGCGTGCAGCTCTCCGCTGGTGAGGCCCGCAAGCTTGGTCGACGGCTCGTCCACCACCACGATGACGAGCCGCTCGATGGAAGGAGGTCCCCCGAGCGCCGCCGGGAAGTCGGGGTCCGCCGCGAAAATCCAGCGCCGGTTCGGCTCGTGGGCCACGAACCGGAACGGGCCGTTGCCCACGGGGTGCTCGTTGAACGGAGCGACGCCCAGGGACTCCAATGGGACGCGGCCGAGCAGGTGCTCGGGCATGATCGCGAGGTCGGCCAGCACGTCGGGCAGACCCGGCTGCGGCCGGCAGAAGCTGAGCCGCACCTCGTTCCGGCCAGTCGCCTCGACGCCCCGGACGCACGCGAGGTCCGCGGCGCGCGGGTAGGCGGTCCCGCGCTCGCGGGCGGCCCCGAGCGTGAAGGCGACGTCGCGGGCGGTTGTGGGAACACCGTCATGCCACCGCACGCCGGGCCGCAAGGCGAACGCCAGCGTCCGCCGGTCGGCCGACCACGTCCACCGCTCCGCGAGGTAGGGTACCGGCCGCAGCAGGCTGTCGTATCGCACCAGCGTGGTGAACAGCACGTGGCGCTGGACCTGCTTGGCCAGGGGGTGGACGGTGACCAGCGAGTTGATCGACTGGAGGTCCGCGCCCGAGGCGAAGAACACCGTCCCGGGCGGCGGCGCGGGAGCGCAGCCGAGCAGCGCGGCAAGAGCGACGAAGCGAATGCTCCGCATGGGCCGAGGAAGGTACGGCCCCGCGAGGGGCGGCGGGAGGCCGTGACCCCGCGCCCCGGGATCGGCGGCCGACACCGCCGCTCGCTGCTGCGGCGCGCCACTGTACGCAGCCCAAGCCAAGTGGCAGGATTACTGTGACATGCTCCGATACCTGTTCCGCCGCCTTCTCTCGTCGCTGCCGATCGTGGCGCTCGTGCTGACGGTAGTATTCGTGGCGCTGCACGTCGCCCCGGGGGACCCGGTGCGGCTCTATCTCGGCCCCGGCGCGGACGCGGCCGTCGCGGAGCAGATCCGCCACACTTCCGGCCTCGACCGGCCGCTGGTCGTGCAGTACGTGGACTGGCTGGCCGGCTTCGCGCGCGGACAGTGGGGGACCAGCCTCGCCCAGCACCGGCCCGTCGCCAGGGTGCTCGGCGACGCGTTGGGCCCGACAGTCCTGCTGGCGAGCGTGAGCCTGCTTCTGACCTACATCCTGGGCCTCGCCGTAGGCGTGCTCCAGGCGCTGTGGCCACGATCGAGGCTGGATGCCGCGCTCACCGCCGCGACGGCGACCGCGCAGGCGCTGCCCGCCTACGTTCTGGCGCTGGGGCTGGTGCTCGTCTTTTCGTACGGGGCCGCGCTGTGGGGCTGGCCGGCGGCGCTCCGCCTGCCGGCCATCGGCGCCGAGAGTGTCGCCGCCGACTTCCTGACGCCGGGGGCGCGCCTGGCCGACCGTGTACGCCACCTGATGCTACCCGTGGCCACGCTGGCCGTCATCGGCGCCGGAGGCGTGGCTCGCTTCGCGCGGGCCAGCATGGTGGACGCGCTCCGCCAGCCGTTCGTCGTCGCCGCGCGCGCGCGCGGGCTCGCGGAGCGGCGGGTGGTGCTTCGCCACGCCCTCCGCAACGCGCTGCTGCCACTGGCGACGCTGCTGGGCCTCCAGTTGCCGGCCCTGTTCTCGGGGGTGGTCTTCGTGGAGACGATCTTCGCGTGGCCGGGCATGGGACGAGTGGCGGTGCAGGCGGTGCTCTCCCGCGACTACCCGGTGGCAATGGCGGTCACCGCCGTCTTCGCGGTCCTCGTGGTCTTCGGCAACCTGCTCGCCGACGCGCTCGCCGCGCTCGCCGATCCGCGGGTCGAGGTGCGGGAGTGAACGACCTCCTGTCACGGCTGCGCCGGGACCGGCGGGCGGTGGTCGGCGGCCTGCTGGTCGCCGCGACGCTCGCCGCGGCCGCCGCGGGGCCTTCGCTGCTCGGCGCGCCGGGCCTCCAGCTCGACGAGGTCGTCGCCCGCCGCTTCGTGCCGCCGCTCCACACGACGCCCGACGGCATCACGCACCTGCTCGGCACCGACCGCTTTGGCCGCGACCTGCTGGAGCGGCTGTGTGCCGGCGCGCGCGTCTCCATGGCCGTCGGCATCCTCGCGGCGCTGGCGTCGCTGCTGGTCGGCGTCGCCGCGGGAGCGGTCGCGGGCTACGCCGGGGGTCTCACGGACCGCGCCGTCACCGCGATCACCGACGCCGCGCTGGCTGTGCCGCGGGTCCCCTTCCTGCTGTTGTTGGCGGCCATTTTCGAGCCCGGAGTGCTCCTCGTCGTGCTGGCGCTGGGGCTCACCGGCTGGATGACCGTCGCCCGCCTGGTCCGGGCGGAAGTCCACTCGCTCCGAAACCGGCCGTACGTGGAGGCCGCCCGGGCCCTCGGCGCGCGCCCGGCCCGCGTCCTGTTCGCGCACCTCCTGCCCAACGCCATCGCGCCCGCGCTGGTGGCCACCGCCCTCGGCGTCGGC
>Ga0316628_100001338_pt1 | contig 17371 bp, 3 predicted proteins | sample OWC_Aug_M2_C1_D5_FD_207648 | JGI IMG/M metagenome (GOLD analysis project Ga0316628, IMG submission 207648) | Wetland soil microbial communities from Old Woman Creek delta, Ohio, United States - OWC_Aug_M2_C1_D5_C | ecosystem: Environmental > Terrestrial > Soil > Wetlands | place: USA: Ohio... | reverse complement strand
AAGATACCCTTTGTCGAAGCCTTCGCCAACCCCACCGTAATTGCACTGGCCCGGTATATAAAAGAAAAAGGCACTGAAGACAAATATAAATCAATCGAACCCGCAGAAAAAAAAGAATACTATACGCTGTCATCACCGCAAAGAAGATTTTATCTCTTACAGCAGATAAACCTGGGAAATACCACTTACAACATGTCTCAGACCCTGGACCTGGGTCCCACCTTCGATGAAGAAAGATTGGGAACTATATTTAAAAAGCTTACCCGGAGACATGAGAGTTTACGGACTTCATTTAAAATAATCGAAAACGAACCCCGGCAAATCATTCATCAAGACCTTGAAATTAATGTCGATTATTATCACATACCGGGAGAAAACCGGGGAAAAATAATAGCGGATTTTATAAAGCCTTTTGATTTAAGTACCCCCCCATTGTTTAGAGTGGGTTTAATCAACAGCGGGAACGAAAAAATCCTGGTGGTGGATATCCATCATATTATTTCCGACGGCATATCTTTACAGGTATTAACCAAAGAATTTATGTCGCTATATGAAGGAAGACCGCTGCCTTCTTTACCAGTACAATATAAAGATTACGCTTCCTGGCAGGGCAATTTACTTAAGAATAACATTTATAAGAAAATGGAAAAATTCTGGCTGGAGGCATTGGAAAATTTTAATATCACCAAACTGCCGGAAGATAGTATCGCTCACCATGGCCGCATGCGAGGACATTCCGAAACCGCCGTCATTGAAAAAAAGACCTATTTAAGCCTGGAGGAATTTTGCAGCAAATACAACCTCACTAAATTTTCCTTTATGTTTTTCATATTTGCATTCATCTTAAACAAAGAGACTGACCAAAACGATATAACCATAGGCACCCCGATAGCCAACCGAGACCATTTTGATATAGAGAATATAATCGGTGTTTTCTTGAATGTCATTTTATTGAGAGCAATAATTGATGAAGAGGATACAGTAATAAACAACCTGATGAAAATAAATAAAGATGTTAAGGAAGCACTGGAAAACAGCGCGTATCCCTACGAGGAATTGTATTACCAGGTGAGAAATTACTATAACTTAACTAATGATGAATTGTTTACAATATTATTTAATTATTTACCCGGGGAAAAGCAAAAAAGTGCCGCGGCCCCTATTGAAATAAATCCTAAATATAATGTAACCTTATATATAACCGACACCAATGAAGAAATGTATTTGAACATGGTTTATAGGAATAACCTTTACAGTAGGGAGAGGATGAGGAGAATCAAAACCAATTATTTCAAACTCATCGACGCTGTCATATCTAATGAAAATATAATTACTTCAGCTTTAATTTATGAAGATATTGAAATTGGCGAGGCCCTGGAAGAGTTTACAGGGGATTTTGAAAGTGAAGATTTATTTTAAATAACAATGGAATGTAAGGTCATTATGGAGGTTGAATGAATTCCCATCACCTGGCAGCCTATATAAAGCAGCACGCCCAAAATGCTCCCACCAAAACGGCAATAAAATTTAATGGAACAGAACTCTCTTACCCTGAACTGGAGAGGAGGTCCGATCAAATAGCTAATTTTTTCCATGAAAAACTGCTTAAGGGTTCCCCGGGCAGCAGCGGCGAAACCTTTAATGTGGCTGTCCTCCTGGACCGGTCCCCGGGAATAATAACATCCCTCATCGGGCTATTAAAAGCCGGGTTGGTTTTTGTCCCCATTAGCCCGAATATACCTACAAAACGACTTGAATTATTACTCAACGAAATAATAGCCCGATGGGTTGTCACATCATTAACGTATTATAATCGATTCGAGGAATTTTTTAAAACCCATAATGAAATGACCGTACTGCTGGTTGAACCCGATCTTAGAGATACAGGACCCGGCTTACCCCCCTCGACCTTTACCATTGATTTTAACGATTCGCAGGGTGAACTTGAATTTGAAATGAGATATAACAAACATTGTTATATTTATTTTACCTCCGGTTCCACCGGTATTCCCAGGGGCGTCCTGGGAAGACACAAAAGCTTACACCATTATCTTGATTGGCAGATCCATGAATTTAATGTGGATGATACATTTCAAGTCAGCCAGTTTATTCCCCCCAGTTTTGATCCTTATTTAAGGGATGTATTTATCCCGCTGCTGGCAGGCGGAACGATTTGTATCCCCGATTATAATACCTTAATGAACCCGGCAAAATTGATCGCCTGGATCGATGAGAATAAAATTAACCTCATTCATATGGTGCCTTCGTTATTCAAGCTGGTCAGCCAGGAAATCCCTGGTCCCGATCATTTTGTTGACCTTAAATATGTTTTCCTGGCCGGAGAATTGTTAAGGGGAAGTGATATACGCAGGTTCATTGAAATCTTTGCCGGGCGCATCCGGCTGGTGAACCAATACGGTCCCACGGAAACCACCTTAGCGAAATTTTTTTATATAATAAAACCTGGGGATATAAATAAATCCATTATCCCCGTGGGTAAGCCGATAAAAGGGGCGGAAGCTTTGATATTGGACCAACAAAGGCGGAAGTGCCTCACCGGTAACAGCGGTGAAATTTATATCCGCACCCCCTATATATCTTCGGGGTATTTCAATAAAAAAGAGTTAAATAAGGAGGTTTTTATAAGGAATCCCTTTTCCCCTGATAAAAACGATATTATATATAAAACCGGTGATATAGGCAGGCTTTTGTTCGATGGCAATATCGAGTTGACCGGCAGAGTGGACAACCAGGTGAAGATCAGGGGCCAACGAGTGGAACCCGGGGAAATTGAAAATCTTTTATTAAACATTCCCCATATTAAGGAAGCCGTGGTGGTGGACAAAGAAGATAAAAATGGTGAAAAATTCCTCTGCGCCTACCTGGTCCTGGAAAGTGACCGGGCGGGGGGAACGGGACCTGGTGTCGCCCAAATAAAATCCCTGTTGAGTAAGGACCTTCCAGGGTATATGGTGCCTTCTTATTTTATCACCCTGGATGCTTTACCCTTAAACCCCAACGGTAAAACTGACAGGAAGGCGTTAAAAAAGCTGGAAATAAACATCGAACCCGAAGCAGCGTATACGGCTCCGGGAAATGAACTGGAAGAGAAAATCGCCGGGATCTGGAAGGAGACGTTAAAATTGGATAAAGTGGACGTTAACGAAAATTTTTTTAATGTCGGCGGTACTTCATTAAATGCCATCGCTATTAATAGCCAGATAAACGAGATGTTAACGATAGAAATACCCATCGTAAAATTTTTTGAATATCCCACCATCAGTCTATATGTGAAATTCCTGGAGGGAGATTCACCCACCATTTCAAGCAGGAAAAACAGGTTAAAACGAATGGATGCCGTGACCCAAAAAAGGACTAACCTGGCTGCCAGGAAACAAAGATTAAAGGAGTTAAGACATGGCTGAGAGCGAGGATGCATATTCCGCGCCGGAGATAGCGGTTACCGGGTTATCTATCAGGGTACATAAAGCCAAAAACCTGGAAGAATTCCAGGATAACCTGGAAAAGGGCGTTGAATCGATATCGTTTTATACCGATGAAGAAATGCTGGAAGCGGGAGTAAGCCCGGGGACATTAAAAATACCCAATTATATAAAAGCCGGCGCCAATTTGGAAGATAAAGAATACTTTGATGCCGGTTTTTTCGGTTACACCCCCAGGGAAGCCGAACTCCTGGACCCGCAAGTTCGAATATTCCATGAAATTTCCTGGGAAGCCCTGGAGGATGCTGGCATAGACCCCGAAGTATACCCGGGTTTGATCGGGGTATATGCCGGGGCCGGGCAAAACCTGGAATGGGAGGTCCGGGCTTTACTTTCCGGTAAGAGTCGTTCATTCGGCAGTTTCGCCTCCTCCAGGCTCACGGGAATACGCTACCTGTGCACCCGTTTGTCCTTTAACTTAAATCTAAAGGGCCCCAGTATTACCATCCAGACCGCCTGCTCCACCTCCCTGGTGGCGATTCACCTGGCATGCCAGGCCCTAATGAGCGGTGAATGTGATGTGGCCATCGCCGGTGGGGTTACCCTTTCACCCTCAAAAAAAGCTGGCTATTTTTATGAAAAAGACCTGATATTTTCTTCCGATGGCCATAACCGGACCTTTGACGCCAATGGCGATGGTACTGTTTTCGGAGAAGGTGCCGGGGTTGTGGTGTTAAAACTCCTTGAAGACGCTCTTGCCAATGAGGACAATATCTATGCCGTCATCAAAAGCACGGCCATCAATAATGACGGCAATCGAAAAGTCGGGTTTACTGCACCCAGCGTGGAAGCGCAGGTGGAAATGATACAGGCGGCTTATCACCTGGCCGGTATCCCCCCCGAAAGTATCGGCTATGTTGAAGCCCACGGCACGGCAACCCACCTGGGAGACCCCATAGAGATCGAAGCCTTGAAACAGGCATTCTCCACACAAAAAAAAGGCTTTTGTATGATCGGCTCGGTAAAAACCAATTTGGGACACCTGGATGCAGTTTCAGGGGTGGCGGGATTTATAAAAGCCGTTCTTTCATTAAAAAATAAAAAAATCCCCCCCAACCTGCACTTTGAAGTTCCCAACCCACAGCTCGATTTGATCGATAGTCCGTTTGTGGTTAATACGAAGTTGACCGACTGGGAACGGGGAGATTATCCGCGCCGGGCCGCAGTTAATTCCCTGGGTATGGGAGGTACAAATGCCCATGTGGTACTGGAAGAGTCGCCCGAGAAAGAAAAATCTTTCGCCAGTAGGGATTACCAGCTTATTTTGCTTTCTGCCAAAACCAGGAATTCATTAGACCTGGCAATGGAAAATTTAGCTGGTTTTCTCAAAAGAAATAAAAATATCAACCTGGCAGATGCAGCATACACATTACAAACACGAAGGAAAAGATACCCATACCGGGCAGCATTGGTATGTTCGGATGTGGAAGATGCCATTAACTCACTCTCCCGTCCCCAAAGCGAGAAAGTGCGCGAATATTACGATGCAAAATACAATAAAAAAGTTGAAGAAGACCCGGAGAAAAATATCGACCATCTTTTTAAGAATCCAGGCCGGGAGATTCCTGATGTTCTCCTTTTCCTGGATGAAATCGGCCAGGCGTGGCTGCAGGGTCAAGCCATTGACTGGGCATCCTTTTACAAAGAAGAGAAAAGACACTGCATATCTTTGCCCCCTTATGCCTTTGACAGGCAGCGGTATTGGCTGGACGATGTGAACCTGGAGAATTTGAGGGAGCAGTATCTTACGGCCAAAACGCAGAAAGATACCGCAGTGGAATTGCCAGGAGAAATCGACAAACAGGAAAAGACATCCGCTGCGCTCTTTCCAAGGCCAAACTTGCCCACCCCATACGTCCCGCCAAACCATGAGATAGAGATAGGGATCGTGGAAATATGCCAGGAATTATTCGGATATGAGAAAATAGGAATCATGGATAATTTTTTTGACCTGGGAGGCAATTCCTTAAGCGTTATCAATTTTGTCTCTGAAATCCATAAGAAATTCAATACACGGATACATATTCAAGAGGTATTCGATAAGAGATCGTTACAGGAGTTATCAGCATTAATAAAAGAAGCGGATAAAGAAGAATATTTTTCTATTGAACCGGCGGAAGAAAAGGAATACTATGAATTATCCTCAGCCCAGAAGAGATTATATATTTTAACCCGGGTGGAAAAAAACATAAATACAGCTTACAACCTGCCGAACGCCGTACTAATCGAAGGTGAACTTGAAAAACCGTGTTTTGAGGCTTCTTTTCACCGCCTGGTAAAAAGACATCAAAATTTTCGAACTTCTTTTGATGTCAAAGCGGGAAAACCCGTGCAAATCATCCATAAACAAGTTGATTTTAAAATTCGATACGAATCGCTGCAGGGCGGGACCGCCAACTCGGTGGAAGGGAATAAAATGCAAGAGGTAGTCGATCGATTTATCAAACCCTTTAATATTACAAAAGTACCCTTGTTAAGGGTGGGGCTTGTGCAGTTGGCTAAAGAAAAACATATGCTTCTCCTGGATATGCACCATATCATATCCGATGGTGTATCGATTGCAGTAATGGTACAGGAATTTGTCCGTTTATATAAAGGAGAAGAGTTACCGGGATTACGGGTACAATATAAAGATTTCTCAGAGTGGCAAAATACCACATTCAGCTTAACCAAAATGAAAAATCAAGAGACTTATTGGTTGAACCGGTTTAAAGGTGATATCCCCACCTTAAACCTGGTAACCGATTACCCGAGACCATCGGTAAAGAACTTTGCAGGGAGTCACGTTAGTGGTGAGATTGACGAGGAATTAACCGGGAAAATAAAAGAGTTGATGAACGAGACAAAAACCACCTTATACATGGTGTTACTGGCAGCTTTTAATATATTATTAGCCAGTTATTCGGAACAAGAGGATATTATCGTGGGTGTTCCTGCCGCTGCCAGGAGTCATCCCGATTTGGAGAATATAATCGGTATGTTCGTGAATACGTTAGCAGTGAGGAATTATCCCAGGAAACAGCGATCCGTCGGCGATTTCTTACAAGAGGTCAAAGACAATACATTAAACGCTTTTGCCAACCAGGATTACCCCTTTGAAGACCTGGTAAATAAACTGGGGATATCAAAAGATTCCAGTAGAAACCCCCTGTTTGATATATTGTTTGTATCTGAAGACCTTGGCATCCCCAGGTTGGAAGTTAAGGAATTAACATTTACTCCCTATGTATTTAAAAGAAGTACCTCCCATATGGACCTGGTTTTTTTTATCGTGGAAATCGATAATACAATTGTTATGAACCTGGAATATGCCACTGCATTATTTAGTCGATCCAGCGTGGAAGGAATGTTGAAACATTACGTGGAAATCCTTGGACAGGTGGTGGAAGATAGAGATATCAAATTGGAAGAGATTAAAATTTCTCATGACTTAATCGTACCCCAGGCAAATGTACTAAAAGAAGACCAGGATGATTTTGACTTTTTATAGGAGAAGAAAATGATGAGAGAAGAGAGTTATGCCAGTAAAAGAGCTGCCGCCGCAGGACAGTTTAGTAAAGAGAAGAATTATTGGTTAAAAAAATTATCAGGTGAACTGGAAAAAACCAACTTCCCTTACGATAACCGACATCCTTTGAACAATGAACGGGAAGCGGCTTTTGTCAATTTCACCATCGACGATCAAATTCTCTCAAAGTTAATACACCTGGGCAAAAATTTTGATCCCAGGCTTCATATGATCCTGGTGGCCGCCTTATTGGTATTACTGCACAAATATACCCAAAGTACGGATATCATCCTGGGGGTTCCAATTTATCGGCAGCAGCAGGAGGGCCAATTTACCAATACGGTATTGGTATTGAGAAATCAAGCGGACCCCCACCTCACCTTTAAAGAATTACTGCTCCAGGTGAAACAAACAATTGTTGAGGCAGCGGAAAATCAAGGCTATCCCCTGGAACGGCTGTTGGAAAATTTGAATATATCGTCAACAGCAGGTGACGATTTCCCTTTATTCGATACTGCTTTGCTGCTGGAAAATATCCATGACCGGGAGTATATCCGGCATATTAAACTCAATATGATTTTTTCTTTTCTGAGAAAGGAACAATCGTTATCAGGCCTGGTCGAATATAATGCTGTGCTTTATAACCAGGCCACCATCCGACGAATCGTCGGCGGTTACCAACAAGTGTTGGAAAGCGCCCTTAACGGCATCAATTTGTCGATATCCCAGCTTGAAGTACTCACCGAAGAGGAGAAAAAGCAGGTTTTGTTTGATTTTAATGACACGATAAAAGAGAATTGCTTCCAGGGTACCATCCAGGAATTATTTGAACGGCAGGCGGAAAGCACCCCGGGCTATGTGGCCGTGATTGCGCACAGCGATGAGCGCAAAGCGCAAAGCACAGAGAGACGTCAGTCGCCATGGGCCAGGGCTCATGCGCTTACCTACAGGGAATTAAACAGGAAATCCGGTCGATTGGCTGCCCTGTTAAGAAAAAACAGTGTCAACACTGAATCTGTGGTGGGCATTATGATGGAGCCCGTAATGGAAGCGGCGGTAGTCTTGATGGCTATTTTGAAAGCCGGGGCAGCTTACTTGCCCATTGATCCCGGTCTGCCCCAGGAGCGGGTACGTTATATGCTGGAGGATTCGGGAGCCTCCGCATTGGTATCCACCGGCCAGGCAATCAAAGACCTTTCGTTTACTGCCTTGCAGGGTTTTGAGACCCGGCAAAACATTGAAATAAAAGTGACATTACCACGGCCCCATATTGCAGAATTCGATCAACTCCCCCGCCCCAATCGCCGGCTCATTAACCTGGAAAATTATAAAAATAAAATCGGTATGGCCAGTGTTACCAACTGTATCTCTTTCCAGGCCACCCGGGGATGCCCCTATCGCTGCCTCTTCTGTCACAAAATCTGGTCCAAACACCATGTGTATCGAGACGCAGAAAACATTGGCAAGGAAATTGAATATTATTACCAGCAGGGAGTTACCAATTTCGCGTTTATCGATGATTGTTTTAATTTGAACATTGAAAAAAGCCGACGGGTGTTTGAATTAATCATAAAAAAACAATTAAAAGTGCAGCTTTTTTTCCCCAATGGATTAAGAGGAGATATCATGACCCCGGATTATATTGACCTGATGGTGGAAGCTGGCACTCGCGGCATTAACCTCTCATTAGAGAGCGCCTCCCCCCGGTTTCAAAAATTATTAAGGAAATATCTCCACCTGGATAAATTTAAAGAGGTGATGGATTATATTGCCGCCCGGTATCCGAATGTTATCCTGGAGATGGCTTCCATGCACGGATTTCCCACGGAAACCCAGGAAGAAGCCAGGATGACATTGGATTTTATCAAGAGTATCAAATGGCTGCATTTTCCTTACATCCATATTTTAAAAATATTTCCCAACACGGAGATGGAAGCATTTGCCCTGGAACACGGGGTATCCCCAAAAGATATCCTGGTATCCAGGAACCGGGCCTTCCACGAATTACCCGAAACGCTGCCGTTTCCAAAAAGTTTTACCCGGAAATACCAGGCGGATTTTTTAAATAACTACTTTTTGAATAAAGAGCGGTTGATGCATGTTCTACCCCACCAGATGAAGGTACTCAGCGAAACTGCATTAGTACAAAAATACAATGCTTACCTTCCCGTGGAAATTAAGATAATTCAAGACTTGATCGAATTTGCGCAATTGGAAGAGCTCCAGGTGCCGGAAGGCTACATAAACCAACCAGAAAAAGAGGAGAGGAAAACCATATTTGACCTGGGGCCTGAACTCCCGCCGGCCAGGCCTGGGGCCAAAAGGATACTCTTGTTGGATTTATCCCAGCATTTCAGTTCTCACAGTATGTTGTACCGGGTAGTGGAACAGCCATTGGGGCTTATTTCTCTCTTAACCTATTTAAAAAAATGTTTTGGAGATAATATCGACGGCAGGATTTATAAATCCGGCATTGATTTTGATAGTTTTGCAGAACTAAAAGCATTGGTGGACCAATTCAAACCCCACCTGGTGGGCCTTCGGACCTTGACCTTCTTCAGAGAATTCTTTCATGAAACCGCTGCCCTGCTGAGACAATGGGGAGTAAACGAACCCATTATCACTGGCGGGCCTTATGCATCCAGTGATTACAACAGTATTTTAAAAGATAGTAATATCGACCTGGTGGTATTAGGAGAGGGTGAGTATACCTTTGCTGAATTGGTAGAAGAGATGTTCGCCAATGACTTCAAGCTTCCTTCATCGCAGGTACTGGACAGGATCAAGGGTATTGCCTATCCCCAATGCCCATATGCAGTGAATCGCTCACGTGAAATTCTATTACTGGATCGTCTCGTTGACACATCAGAAACAAACAACAACGACAACATATTCTCCGCCGAAGGCAATCAAAAGTTTTTGGAGGGGAGTCCAGGGGGGAACCTTTTTTCAAAAAGGTTCCCCCCTGGTCGCCGAAGGCAAATCGCATATGTAATGTATACCTCCGGTTCCACCGGCAAACCCAAAGGGGTCATGGTGGAGCACCGGCAGGTGAACAATTGTATTTCCTGGCTGCAGGACAAATTTGCATTAGACCAACAGGCAGTGATTGTCAACCGCACCAATTTGAGTTTTGACCCTTCGGTATGGGAGATTTTTTGGCCCTTGTATATTGGTGCCGCGGTGAAAATTCTCAACACCTATCAGCGAAAAGATGCCGAATTTTTAATAAACCTGATGGTTGAAGACACCCGATTGACAATGATGTACTGCCCTTCGACTTTAGTAAATATGATGGCATACTTCTTGAAAACCAAAACCCCTAAACCCCTGCTAAAATTACCCTGGCTCATTATCGGCGCCGAACCTATTAGCACAAAAGTGGTTAAAACCTTTTATGATTATTATGAAGGAAAAATCGTCAATACCTATGGACCCACGGAAGGAACCATCAATAATACCTGGTACGACCTGGAACGGGAAGACCCGGGACCCATCGTTCCCATTGGCAAACCTGTGGCCAATAATAGGATTTATATTCTTGATCCGCATTGGCAGCCCACGCCATTGAAAATTCCGGGGGAAATCTACATCGGCGGTGATAGTGTGGCCCGGGGATACGTTAACAATCCCGAGTTAACTGAAAATAATTTTTGCCTCCGGCAGCCAGGGGGGCGCTTTTTGAAAAAACTGCCCCCCTGGACCCCCCGCAAAAACTTTTTATTATATAAAACCGGGGATATCGGCAGGTGGCTTGAGGATGGCAACATCGAGATAATGGGCAGAGTGGATGAGCAGGTGAAGATAAGAGGTTACCGCATCGAGTTGGGAGAAATCGAAAACAAACTATCTGCTCACGGGTCTGTAAGCGAATGCGTTGTGGTGGTCAAAGACAACCGGAAGTCCAAAAAAAAAGTCGAAACCTGCAAAACCTGCGGAATAACCGATCAATACCCATATGTCGAAATAAATCCTGACGGTACCTGTAATGTTTGCGAAAGTTATAGTAAAAACAGGCAGTACATCGATAATTATTTTAAAACCCCTGGACAATTGAAACAAACCATCCAGGAGGCCAACAAAAACAAAAAAAGTCCATACGACTGCTTAATTCTCTATGCGGGTGGAAGAGGAGCTGCTTATGCCTTATACCAACTGGTGGATATGGGATTTAATGTACTGGCCGCCACCTATGATAATGGATATTTTTCAAAGGCGGATTTGAAGAATTTAAAGAGAATAACTGCTTCGCTGGGGGTAGACCATGTGGTGTTGTCACACCTGGACTCAGATAAAATTATGGGTGAAAGTATCAAAATCGCAGCCACCGTGTGCCGGGGCTGTTTTCACACCTCTTCTTCCCTTGCTGCTGAGTACGCCTATAAACACGACATTCCCCTGGTAGTGGGAGCCACATTATCACGGGGGCAGATCATTGAAAATAAAGTGCTCATACCCATGCAGCGGGGCGTCGTAGAAGAACAAGAGCTGGAAAAGGAAATTTTCAATATCCAAAAAAATGCCCCAAAAATTGATAAAACCATTTTCGATTATATCGATATCGATGTAGTTACCGAAGGAACAGTGCATGACCGGGTTAAATTCGTGGATTTTTATCGCTATTTTGATGTCACCAATCAAGACATGATCACATACCTCAACAATAGGGACCCTTACTGGAAGAACCGTAAGAACTTTGCTATTTATTCCACCAATTGTGCCATTAAGCAGGTAGGTGATTTTGGCCACCTGGAGTCCAAAGGCTTTCACTATTACGGGGCAGCCACCAGTTGGGAGAAACGGCTGGGGCATCTGGTATTGGAGAATATCAAAGAAGATTTGAACTGCAGCGTGACCAAGAAAGGATATGAGAGTTTTTTAAAACGGATTGGCTTCCAGCAAAAAAAATCGACTGAAACCGATATCAGCGATACCTACCTTTGTGCCTATTTTGTGCCTACAAAGACAGCAGAAGAAGATGATGAGGGATTGGTCACCCGGTTGAGAACTTATTTAGCAGGGCAGATACCGCCTTATATGATCCCTGGTTATTTTGTGCAAATGGATAAAATTCCCTTAACCGCCAACGGGAAAGTAGACAAAAAAGCGCTGCCCGAACCGAAACGAGTCTATACCGCAGGGAGTGCCACCTACGTGGCCCCCAAAACCAATATGGAGTTAATCGCTGCCGAGGTCTGGAAAGAAGTCCTTGGTATTGACCGGGTGGGAACAAAAGATAATTTCTTTGATCTTGGCGGTAATTCGTTGGATATTATCATGGTGGGCAATAAATTAAAGGAAAAGATAAAACAGGAGATACCTGTTGTCACATTGTTTAGTTATCCCACCATCCAGGCACTTGCTCCGCATCTGAACCCGGACAACCAAGAATCCGAAAAGTCCGATACCACCAGGACAGACCGTTCCGAAGCCATAAAAAGCGGTAAAACCAGGGCGAAAAAAAGCATACAAAGAAGAAGAGGAGCTATCTAAATGAAGGAGTACAGTCATACCAGTGAAGAAGAATCTACAAAGACCGGTATGGAGATCGCCATAATCGGTATGTCCGCCAGGTTCCCGGGAGCCAAAAATATCGATCAATTCTGGGATAATTTAAAGAACGGTGTCGAATCCATCACTTTTTTTACCGACGAAGACCTGGAAGCAGCAGGGATACCAGCCGAAGAAATAAATAATCCCAATTATATATACGTCAGAGCCAGGGGTATCCTGGAGGATATCGAAACCTTTGATGCGTCATTTTTTAATTTCACGCCCAATGAAGCAGCTATCATGGACCCCCAGATCCGGTTGTTCCATGAATGCGCCTGGGAAGCCCTGGAAAATGCCGGGTATGATCCCTGGTCTTATGATGGCTTGATCGGTCTTTATGCTGGTGCCAACACCAATTACCTCTGGATGGTGCATGCTTTTTTATTCGGTCAAGACGCAGCGTCATCACCCCTTGAGAACGGTTTATTGAATAACAAAGATTACTTAAGTTCGCGGGTATCTTACAAGCTCAATTTAAAAGGGCCGGTGGTGGCACTCCATACCGCCTGTTCCACCTCCCTGGCAGCCGTTCATATGGCAGTCCAGGCCTTACTGATGGGCGAATGTGAAATGGCCCTGGCTGGGGGCGTGACGGTTTCGGTTCCCTGGAAAACAGGTTATATTTACAAAGAAGGAATGATCCATTCCCCGGATGGTCACTGTCGGGCCTTTGATGAAAAGGCACAGGGATTTGTCGCTGGAAACGGCATCGGTATTGTGGTGCTGAAACGTCTGGAAGAAGCGATTCCTGATGACGATCATATCGAGGCAGTGATTCTCGGTTCTGCTTTAAATAATGACGGCACCAGGCGGGTGGGCTATACAGCCCCCAGTGTCGAAGGACAGGCAGACGTGATTTGTGCTGCCCTGCATATGGCGGAAGTCCAACCTCAACACATCGGTTACATCGAAACTCACGGCACCGGTACCAACCTGGGGGACTCCATTGAAATCGAAGCATTAAAGCAAGCCTTTAAGCAAAACAACGGAGAACCACCTCGACAAAAACAGTTTTGTGCCCTGGGGTCCGTAAAAACTAATGTCGGGCATTTGGACTGTGCCGCAGGAGCTGCCGGTCTCATAAAAACAATCCTGGCCCTTAAACACCGGTTAATTCCCCCCAGTTTGAATTTTGAAACCCCTAACTCCAGGCTGGCCCTTGAAGACAGCCCCTTCTATATCAATACGAAATTGACAGCATGGAATTCCTCCCTAAACCCGCTGCGAGCCGGGGTTAGTTCCTTTGGCATCGGCGGCACCAATGTTCATGTCATACTGGAAGAAGCACCTCAATCGGTCATTGATCGTTCGTCATTGGTGACGGGTGAAAATAGGAAAGAGAGGGAATATCAATTGATTCTTCTTTCTGCCAGAACTCAATCTGCCCTGGATAAAATGACTGAAAACCTGGCGGAATATATAAAAAAAAATCTTTTAAATCGCAGTAATCATGAAAATCTTCCTAATCCCGGTCTATCCCTGGCAGATATCGCTTATACGCTACAAAAAGGCAGGAGAACCTTCAGTCATAGGCGAATGTTAGTATGTTCGCAGCTAGAAGAAGCTGCGGGGATGTTATTGTCTCCCGATGTCGGCAAAACCCACGATCATTTCAGCAAAGAAGAAGACAGGCCCGTTGTATTTATGTTCCCTGGGTTGGGTTCCCACTATGTCAACATGGGACTGGAGATCTATCAAAAAGAACCCTACTTTCGTAGAAAAGTGGACCACTGTTTTGAGATATTGCAGACACTGGTAGATGAAAACATAAAAGAAATTCTTTATCCTATAAATAAAAAGTTTTACGGGGGTACAGGGGGCGGTTTTTCAAAAGAGCCCCCTGGCCGCCAGAGGCAAGAGACTGAAAAGATCAATCAAATTGAGATATCTCAATTGGTAGTTTTTATCTTTGAATATTCACTGGCCCAAATGTTAATGAACTGGGGAATCAAACCTCATGCCATGATCGGCTACAGTTTTGGCGAATATATAGCCGCCTGTATTTCCGGGGTATTTACCCTGGAAGATGCCTTGAAATTGTTGGTCTCCAGGGGCAAAGCCATCGGTCGAATCCCCCCCGGGGCCATGCTCGGTGTCCCCCTGCCGGAAAAGAAATTAAAACCCCTATTAGGAGAAAAATTATCCATCGCCATCGATAACGGAGAAGCCTGTATCGTATCCGGTTCCAATGAATCCATTGACGCCTTTGAAAAACAAATGAAACAAAACCGGTATCTATGTATCCGTTTAAGGGCCACTCACGGCATTCATTCAGCCATGATGGATTCGATTGAACAAGAATTTGCCGGGGTCCTCAGCCGGATAACACTGCATGAACCGCAAATCCCTTATATTTCCAATGTCACCGGCAAATGGATAACCGTTGAAAACGCCACCAATCCCCTCTACTGGGTCAGTCATTTGCGGGAGACCGTACGATTTGCCCAGGGATTGGAAGAATTGGTAAAAATTGAAAATGTTGTGTTGGTGGAAGCGGGCCCTGGCGTTGTGTTAAGCACTTTAGCGGTTCAGCACATCGACAAAAAAGCCAATCAACTGGTAATAAACATGCTCAGGGCCGAAGGGCAAAAGGTATCCGACATGGAATACCTGTTAAACAAGATCGGCCGCTTATGGCTTTACGGCAAAAAAATCGACTGGTCCGGGTTTTACCTTGAAGAAAAAAGAAAGCGAGTGCCTTTACCCACCTACCCCTTCGAGGGTCGTCGTTACCCAGTTGATGTGTCTCATTTAGGCGACCTATTAAAAGGAAAAATGCCCGAAATCCCCCCCCTGGTTTTACCCGAAGCTGAATCCCCGGAAACAGTGTCCACTCAATCCGGACCCGGCTATGTGGCTCCCGGGAATAAAGCTGAACAAATAATGGTAAGGTTGTGGGAAGAAATACTGGGCTGCAAACCCATTGGTATTCATGAAGATTTCTTTGAAATGGGGGCCGATTCCCTCAAAGGAATGGCCTTTGTCAATAAATTACAAGAACTGATTGGAGAGATCATTCACATAACCGTCATATTCGACGCCCCTACAGTGGCCCAACTGGCCGATTACTTCAAGAAAAACTATCCAAAGGGTTATGCCCGGATGATGGAAACCGAAACGGAAGGAGTCCGAGAACCCGAGCCATACGAGGAGGAAATCACCAGGGAAAAAGTCGAACACATCCGCGGCTTGCTTCCTGCGCTGCCGCCCCGGGGTAAAATCGAAGAACCCAAAAACCCACCGGCTGTATTCGTATTATCACCACCCCGTACCGGTTCGACCTTACTTCGGGTTATATTGGGAGGTCACCCGGGGTTATTTGCACCACCGGAGTTAAACTTACTGCCCCATGACACCCTGGGCGATAGAAAAGCAACCATGAGTGGCCGCGCCGAATCCCACCTCCAGGGCACCCTCCGGGCCATTATCCAAATCAAAAAATGCAGTATCAGTCAAGCCGAAGAGATGATGCAGGAATTTGAAAACCAGGGTATGACCGTTAAACAATTCTATGGCCTGCTCCAGGAATGGCTGAATCAACAAAACCAGGTTCTCGTGGACAAATCACCCGGTTATTCCCTATATCGCGATGTCCTGAAACGTGCCGAATCCTATTTCCAGGACCCCCTGTATATCTTCCTGCTGCGTCATCCTTACGGTATGATCCGATCTTACAAAGAAGCCAGGATGGATTTGCTAATGGGACAGCAATTGATGGATAAGCTTGGTCTTTCCAGGCAAGCAATTGCTGAAGTGACATGGACCATCTGTGTACTGAATATCATGGAATTCTTTAAGCAAATCCCTGTAAATCGTCAACTTTGCATTAAATTCGAAGACTTAGTCGCAAACCCCGAAAAAACCGCCCGGAAAATCTGTGGGTTTTTAAACCTGGAATTCCACCCCGACATGCTCCAGCCTTACAAAGAGAAAAAACAGCGCATGACAGACCCGGTGTATCAAGGGGGAATCATGCTGGGGGACATGAAATTTCACCATCATAAAGAAATTGACCACTCTGTGGCCGACACCTGGAAAAATGATTTCACAGTGGATTTCTGGGGCGAACCCACCCGGGAAATTGCAGAAAAATTCGGATACCAATCCATCCGGGACCTCCAAAAAGAAAGCATGTTGGTAAAAGAAAAAAATGTGCTGTTGTTGAAAAAGGAAGATGAAAGTGACAAAAATCTATTTCTGATACACGATCGAAGCGGTGATGTAGAGGCCTACATCGAATTTTGCCGGCATTTGAACAACGGTTTTAACTGCTGGGGAATTCGAGCCGAACCATTAACAGACTATACCCCCAAAAATCAGACAATAGAAGAAATTGCCCGGGAATATACCCGGATGATAAAAAAAATTCAACCCCAGGGCCCCTATTACATTGCCGGTTGGTCCTTCGGCGGTGCAGTGGCCTTTGAAATGGTCTTGCAACTGGAACAAATGGGTGAAAAAATTGCCTTTTGCGCCCTCATCGATACACCAGAACCCAATAGCAATCCAGGTAAAGATATCCCACCTTTTACACTGGAAAATGAGATTGATTTTATAAAACAACATTTTACCGGTATCGATATTGAAAAAAAACTGGAAAAGGTTTCCAATATAAATGAAATTTGGCCGTTAATTGTCCATCACCTGGAATCTAACGATTCTTATCTGAAAAAAATTGAACCTTTAATCATGGAATATAAAGCTCATTTTGCCCCCACTAATGATCGAGTAGATATCAATCAATTGATTAAAAATTTTAATTTGGGAAGAACGTTCTTTAATGCACGGGAAACTTATATCCCATCCC
>Ga0316628_100001337_pt1 | contig 17372 bp, 13 predicted proteins | sample OWC_Aug_M2_C1_D5_FD_207648 | JGI IMG/M metagenome (GOLD analysis project Ga0316628, IMG submission 207648) | Wetland soil microbial communities from Old Woman Creek delta, Ohio, United States - OWC_Aug_M2_C1_D5_C | ecosystem: Environmental > Terrestrial > Soil > Wetlands | place: USA: Ohio... | reverse complement strand
ATCTCTTTTCCGAGAAATTCGAGGCCCACAAACAAGCGGTAAGAACTTACCAACCGCCTGCTAGCCCCGTTTCTGCGCGGCGCAAGAATATGCTGCGGCGCGGTTAAACGCGTTTCTGATGCCGCAGCGAAATGCTATAGTTCCAAAATATGCAAGTTCTCGCCGAGAGATACGGCCTCGAGACGCCGGAAAAATTGGTTACCCGTTTGGTGAAGCGGTTACGGCAACACGCGTTCTGGGACATTGTGCTCGTGTTTTTGCCGCCTTTGGCCGTTGGGATTTACTGCGTTACGACTCTGTATCGCGGCGGGTGGATCACAGGAGCGGTTTTTGTCATCGCGGCGTTCACGGCGGTGGCGCTGATACTCGCGATCCTCATTCATCGTTACCAGTCCGCTTTGCCGTCCCTGCGCTTGGCCGCTCACCTGATTGACGAACGCGCGGGTGCCACGGATCGATTCATCACCCTGTCTACCATCGAGCCTTCATCTTGCGCGCCATCGCTTCTCGGCCGCTTGCGCTCTGAGGCGGCGGGGTTCTTGCCCCGCGTCCGAATCAAGCACGATTTTCCATACAAATTGAAGCGTTCTTTTTACCGATCTGTGCTCGGTGCCCTGGTATTTGCCGCTGTTTTTCATTTGTTATTGCCCATTGCGGGATCATGGAACGCTCCGAGAACGGTTCCTGAGCGGCTGCGGGAGATCGCCGGGAAAATGGCAGAGCGGCCGCGAATGACGGAACTGGCGCGTCAGCTACAGACGCTCGCGGCCAAAATGGAAGATGTCAATGGCGCGCGTGAAGAAAAGCAAGCCGCCGTACAGGAGATGCAGAAAAAAATCGAACAGGAGCAGAAGAAAGAAGAGCAGAAGGACAACCGTGATCTTTTGGGTCAGGCGGCAAGCGCATTGCAAGGCGCAGATCAGCAACCGGGAAACGGACAGGAGCAACAAAAGAAAAGCGACGGCGGAGGGGGTGGGGGGATCCAAAGCAACCTGCCGGAGAAGGGCAAAGGGGAAACAAAATCGAGCTCCGGAAGCGGCGATGGAAAGGGTGAAGTCACGGCTGAACTGAGCAAAGACATGCAGGAAGGAAAGACATCGGCCGGAGATCCTAAGGAGCAGGGCAAAGAGAAAAACCAACAAAAAGTAGGCGAGGGAAAGGGCGATCGTCCGGATGCCAGCAAGGCGGACGGAGATAAGACGCAAGAGATATCCGGCAAAACCCAGGGTGAGCGCGAAGACAAACAGGGGAAAGACAAGGGATCCGAAGATATCCCCCAAGGAGCGCCACCCGCGGAGCGGCTGAGTCGCCCGGGCGAGGAGGGCAAGGGAGGTATCAAAGGAGCGCGTTACGTTACCGTCCAATTGCCCGAGGAGATAGCGGCGGACTCAAAGGGCACGACCAGTGGCACAAAGGATTCAAAAAGTAACAGGGTGGGCCCAAAACTACCAGTGAGCAATGTTCCTTTGCCCGCGCATTTGCCCGATGCGCCGACGGAGAAACAGCGGGTGCCATTGGAATACCGAGGGATCATACGTTGAGCGAGGAAAAAATCACAGTGGAGCCTCAGCAGTTCAAAGAAGTCTTTAATCGACTCGAAGCTGAAGTGCAAAAGATCATTGTCGGCCATGAAGACGTGATTCGAAAAGTTTTAATCGCTTTTTTTGCCGGCGGGCATGTTTTGTTGGAGGGCGTCCCGGGCTTGGGAAAAACGTTATTGGTTAAGTCTTTGAGTCGTGCGCTCGGTGTCACTTTCAAACGCATTCAGTTCACGCCCGATCTCATGCCTTCGGACATTGTCGGTACCCAGGTGCTTACGGAGGAAAGCGGACGCCGCGAGTTTCAATTTAAGAAGGGGCCGATATTTGCCCACGTCGTGCTTGCTGATGAGATCAATCGCGCTACGCCCAAGACGCAGTCCGCCGTTCTCGAAGCGATGGAGGAACATCAGGTTACTGTTTTCGGCACTTCTTATACCCTAGAATCTCCCTTCATGGTATTGGCGACGCAGAATCCGATCGAGCTGGAAGGGACTTACCCTTTGCCCGAAGCGCAGCTCGATCGCTTCTTCTTCAAGTTGCTGGTAACGCCACCGTCGCCTGGGGAACTCAGGGAGATTCTGAAAAGGACCACCGGTACCGAGAGCGCGGCTATTGCCAAAGTCTTGCCCGATGACTCCGGTCAACTCGTTAGCGCCATGAAACATCTGCTGCGGCAGGTGCTCATTGCGCCGCCAATTGAGGACTATGTCGTGCGTCTTGTGCACGCCACCCAGCCGGTTGGCAGCAATGGCGGGAACCCGGCGGCGCCGGTCAAGCAGTATCTCCGCTTCGGATCGAGTCCCCGTGGTGCTCAATCGGCGATTTTAGGGGCTAAAGGCAATGCGCTTGCCGAAGGTCGAGTGCATGTGAGTTATGCGGACGTCGAAAAAGTGGTTTATCCGGCGCTCCGTCACCGTATCATCCTCAATTTTCAAGCGGAAGCCGAAAACGTAAACTCCGATCAAATTCTCTCCGAGGTGATCAAACAGCTGCCGCGAAACTAGCACCTGGATTATTCAGGCATAAGAGCGATCGAGAGGCGAGCCCTCCAGAGCAAGGCAATGGGCCTGTGCGTTTTAGCATAGCGCATGGAGCAGGGAGCAAGGAGCCTTTCAGGCGCATTCGCTGACTTGCTCTTGGCACTTTGCGCTTTGTTTTTTCGGCTCACTTCTCGATCGGCACAGTGTCATCGTTTTTCTGCGACGGTGAATGATGCAGGTTAGCGGCTGAAGGCGGCGGCGATAAATCACTTTACCTTGTTTTTGATGGGGGGAATGGACTTGAGATAGTCCGCGATGGCGAGCGCGTCTTCTTTGGTCATGCCTTTAAATCCCTGCTCGATGACCTCGGCCATAAGGCCCTGAACATTGTCCAGATCAGGCTTGTTTGCGGTTAGAAGCAACTCGGCAATTTCCTCACGTTTCCAGTCACCAATGCCGGTCACTTTGTCGGGCGTGATGTTGGGCACAGTCTCGCCCAATGGGCCGGTCTTTTTGTCGGCTCCGGCCAAATAACGCGCGCGATTCGGAACGCCGATAAAATTTCGTGGCGTGTGGCAGTCGCCGCAGAGTGACACATGTTCGACCAAATAGCGTCCTCTTTCAATGCCGGAATTTGGCGTGTGGGATGTGGGCGATGAGAAGCGACCAAAGAGCTTGAGCCAGAGCGGAACGGCCAGGCTGCGTGCAAACGGCATCCAGCTTTTCATTTGCGGTGTCGCTTTTCTCACGGGCTTTAGTGTCCTGAGGTAAGCGATCAGTGCCGCCGAATCATCGGCTGCCATGCCGGAGTAGGCTTCATAGGGCATGACCGGCAGTATCCTGCTGCCGTCGCGCCGCAGTCCCTTGACTAAAGCATCGCGGATCTGTTGATCGGTCCAATTTCCCAAACCGGTTTCCTTGTCTTGAGTAATATTCGTGCTGTAAACCGTGCCCAACGGGATTGGAAACGCGCGCCCGCCTGCGTTAGAAATTCCTTTCGGTTGACTGTGGCATGCGCAACCGCCCGCGAGCGCAAAAATATATTGTCCTTTGGTAGGCAGTTCAGAATTAGCGCTTTGCCCACTGGCCCTGCCAGATAGTCCGAGAAAAACCCCCAAACTGAAAACCGCTATCAAGACGTGAAATTGGATGCTCATATTGTGTCCTAGCCGGATTATTCATTCATGAAAGTGATCGAGAGGCGAGCCCTCCAGAGCAAGGCAATGGGTCTGTGCGGTTTAGCATAGCGCATGGAGCAGGGAGCAAGGAGCGTTTCAGGCGCATTCGCTGACTTGCTCTTGGCACTTTGCGTTTTGCTTTTTTGGCTCACCTCTCGATCGATACAGTGTCATGGTTTCTCCGCTCACTATGCGTGAATAATGCGGGTTAGTGTTTGGCGGCACGGATTCTTTTGTCGAGATAACTTAGCGCGCCGTAGAATACTTGATTGGTCGGCGCTTCCCGACCCGCTTGTCGGAGAAGGTTAACTATTACGCCATTGAAAGCTTCAAATTCAAGCGGCTTTCCCGCTTCCAGATCCTGCAACATCGACGGCTTGAAATCACCAAGGCTTTGCGAGAACTGGAGCGTTTCGTCAACCCATTCGGGGGCCAAATCAAAGCCTTGTGTTTTGGCTGCAGCGATAACTTCCGCCATGCAGTCAATGGCCAATTTGCGCAGCGAAGGCGATTCGGCAATCTCTCTCGCCGTCGCCCGCGTGAGGCAGCTGATAGCACAAAAAGGAGCGTTCCAAAGCAATTTGCGCCACTGCGCTTTGGCGATCTCCACGGTTATCTCACAGGGAATATTCGCGGCTGAAAGGGCGCGCCCGATCGTCCGTGTCGCTTCGTGCACGCCGCCGTCCAACTCTCCTAACACGATTTTGCCTCCAGAGGAATGCTTGATGGTGCCTGGCTGCACGACCTGGGCACCGATATAGACTACGCCGGCCAGTATTTGCTCCGCACCCCAGATGTGCGCGATCCGAGTGGGATTGTCCACGCCGTTTTGGAGTGACAAAACACGGGTTGGCTGTCCGATGAGAGGCGCCATGGCTTTGGCGGCGAATTCGGTGTCATAGGACTTCACACAGAACAGAACGAGGTCGACGGCAGTGGCAGCAGCCGGATCGTCGGTGAAAAGCGCCTCGCGAATGTGCAGATTGCCTTGGAAGCTGTCGATGCGAAGACCATCATGCTTCAACGCGGCCAAGTTGCGACCGCGGGCGATGAAGATGAGTTCGTGACCGGCGGCGGCCAGTTTGGCGCCGAAATATCCTCCGACCGCTCCTGTGCCCATCACCGCAATGCGCATGAATAATCCAGCTGGCCCGATTCGACGAACCGATCCGCTCCTCGTCAATACGGCATGCCGCTCGCCGAGAAAAAAACTTTATGCGTGGGTCATGGCAATGTCAATTGTTGAGTTCCCGGAGGTCTTGAATCAGACCAGCGGGCCGGGACCTGGTCCTTTTGGCGGATTTAAGCTTTGCGCCGCGATATGCTATGAAGCGGGTCATGGAAAAGATCGATCCCCAGCAGGATCACGAGCGCCTTAGACGATTCCGCCCCGGCCAGCAGGTCATCTTCAGAGGTAAATCCTACAAAATCCAGCGGCGCACCACGCTCGCTTCCGGTGAAGCCGCGGTGGTGCTGCAAGGCGAGAAAGAGCAATTCCTTATTGGCGCGCAGCAGTTCCTGGCCGGGGTTAAGTAGCCGAACTCTGTCGTCCGAATCATTAATTCACAAGGATATCTATGGGTAAGATTCGTTTGACATTGGCATGTTGGGACTACGACCGCACACGCGCGTTGCAGGAGGGGCGTGTCGAGGTGGAAGGCGTAGAGCTAACCTATCTACCCCTGCGAGTGGAGGAGACCTTCTGGCGCATGCTGCGCTACCAGGAGTTCGACGCCTGTGAGCTTTCAATGGGCTCCTACCTGATCGCACGGGACAGAGGGCACCCTCCCTTTGTTGCCATACCTGTGTTCCCATCGCGGGCGTTCCGCCACTCATGTGTCTTCATCAACACGGGCTCGGGTATTCAGGAACCCAAAGATCTGATCGGGAAACGGGTGGGGGTACCCGAATACCAGATGACCATGGCGATCTGGGTTAGGGGAATTCTGCAGCACGACTATGGTGTGCCACCGGAAAATATGAAATGGTTCACTGGAGGACAAGAAAAACCGGGCCGCATGGATAAAGTTAAGCACGACTTGCCGCCGAGCATTGACATCCGCCCGATTGGACCCGAGCAAACGCTTTCGTCGATGCTGGAGAGCGGAGAGATCGACGCCTTGATGTCGACGTATCTGCCCCTGCCCTTCGTGCGGCGTTCTCCCAAAGTGCGCCGGTTGTTCCCCAATTTCCGCGCTGTGGAGAAGGAGTACTACCGCCAGACCAAAATTTTTCCCATCATGCATACCGTGGTGCTGAGAGAAGACGTTTACCAGAAATATCCCTGGGTGGCGCAGAATCTTTACAAGGCCTTTTGTGAGGCGAAAACGCGCTGCCAGCAGTCGATGTATGATTTTTCCGCGCTCAAATATATGCTCGCCTGGTCGATAGCGGAAATGGAAGAGGAACGGGAGTTCTTCGGAGATGATCTGTGGCCTTATGGCTTAGAGGCTAATCAGCATGTGCTGGAAGCCCTCGTTCAGTACGCCTATGAGCAAGGGTTAATCAAAAAGAAATTCGCTTTGAAAGAGCTCTTCGCTCCCAACACCCTCGAGGATTTCAAGATTTAGTTGAAAGTCCGGATTGTCTAAGGCCCGTATATGGAAAAGCGCTGCGGTGGTGGAAGGAATTGGGCTCATCACGTAGCTGTGACGTTGGGAACAAGGTTGCCCAAAGAGTGGATGATGTCATATATACCCGCCTAACAGCGGGTAAGAGAATACTGAGAATCGAAGAATTTATTATTCTCTGAAGGAGAATTGAGAATGGCAGCAGAAGCAGCGAGGAGCCTCAGGGCAATGCTCGAGGCATTGAAGAAGGAAGGTCTAGTTTTGGAAACGGACCGGGAAATCAACCCGAAATGCGAAATGACGGCTATCCAAAAACTGTTAGATGGGGGTCCACCCATCGTATTTAACAAAGTCAAAGGCTACCCCAACGCGCGGTTGGCAACCAATGTCATGGCTTCGGATAAGATCATCGCCAGGATGTTTGGGGCAAAGGACAGAAAAGAGTTAAAGTTCAAAATCCACGAGAGCATCCTGCAACCCCTTGCGCCCAAGATCGTTGACAAGGCGCCCTGTCAGGAAGTGGTCATCGACAAGAATATCGATGTCTGGCCGGTTGTTCCCATGATCCAACATACGCCGACGGATCCGGGAAGAACTCTGGGCGGAGGCAAAACCGTCGCCTCGCCCAAGCAGTTCTGGGGTGGGTGGCACATCAGCTACAACCGGATGAACTTCCGCGAGGACCTGGGATGGAAAGATCACTCCACCTTTCAGATATCTCCGGGTTCCCACACCGATCAGATCATGACCAAATACTATAAAAAAGAACCGATACCCTTCACTATCAATATGGGGGTTCCGCCAGCTGCAACCATGGTGGCGGGATCAGGGTTCATGTATACCATTCTCCCAAGGGGCTGCGATGAGTTGGGGATTGCCGGCGCCATCCAGGGATTTCCGTTGGAAATGGTAAAATGCAAGACGATCGACGCCTATTCCATCGCAGAGGCAGAGTATGTTCTTGAAGGGTATTTGGATACAACTCAAAGGGCCTGGGAAAGCCCATTGGCCGAAAAAGACCAGAAGCAGGGAGTCCATCCTTTTCATCCCGAATGGTCCGGCTATATGGGGAAGGCCTATAGAACGTTTCAATTTAATGTCACGGCGATCACCCATCGAAAAGACAGACCGATCTACGACCCTCTGATCGTGCACGGATACGACGACCACAACATCGGCGTGATCTGCCGCGAGGCGTGTTTCTTTGAACTGGCCGAGCGGATAAGCCCGGGGTTCTGCGTTGACACCCATATCCCCATGTGCATCCCCGACTGGGGCGGCGTGATCTTCCAGGTCAAAAAGAGAAGGGTCAGGGATGAGGGGTTTCCCAAGAACATCCTGGCTGCGGCTCTTTCCTGCTCGCTGGGAGCCCGCTTTGCGATGGTCGTCGATCCAGATATCAACATCTACTCCACGGATGACTTGATGTGGGCCTTAGCGACCCGGGTCGATGCTAAAGAGGGTATTACGATTGTCGCCCCGGGAGGGATGGGGCAGACGTTCCAGCCCGCCGAGCGGAGCTCGGCAGGTGCAAAAGAGTGGACTCAATCGAATATCAAATTCTCCGGTGCTATCGGGATCGATGCCACGGTACCTTACCAATATAAGGAAGCATTTGAGCGGGCCAGTTATCCGATCGATGTCGTGAGCTTGAAGGATTGGTTCACTGACGAGCAAATCGAAAAGGCCAAGTCTTTTCAGGAGCCCTATGCGAAATGGTTCGGCGAATCGGGAATTTGATTGGGTTCCATTCCGGCCGATTGGCTTCCCTTGCGATGATAGCCCGGCGCTGTCGTCGCAAGGGAGAGAGCATGAGGCCGGCAGCTTAAGTCCCGCCAATGTTGAACCGAAGTTAGGTTGCAAGTGCAGGCGAAGTGCCAGGAAGCCTGGCAGCCAATAATATGAATTTGCCATAAACTGAGGAATTGTTTTGATGGAAGAGAAAGTGAAATTGCTCAAAGATTGCCGAGTTCTTGATTTCACCAATGAAACGGCTTTCCTGTGCGGTAAAATCTTCGGTGATTTGGGCGCAGATGTCGTCAAGGTGGAGAAACCGGGAGGAGATGAATCCAGGAATCTGGGATCTTTTTTTCAGGACACCCCGCATCCTGAAAAGAATCTTTATTGGTTTTCCTACAACCACAACAAGAGAGGGATCACCTTAAATATTGAGACGGAAACCGGGAGAGAGATACTACGGAAACTGGTTGAGAATACCGATATCGTCCTGGAAACCTTTGCGCCGGGATATCTTGAAAAGTTAGGCCTGAATTATGCTGCTTTAAGTGAAATAAATCCCAAGCTCGTCATGACGTCCATTACCCCCTTCGGACAGTCCGGACCTTATAAGGATTATAAAGGGTCGGATCTAGTCCTTTCGGCGATGGGCGGTCTCATGTCGTCCCTCGGCGATCCGGACAAGCCGCCGGTACGGCCTACGCTGCCTCAGTCCTATATGTGGATCGGGATGCATGCGGCAATGGGGACACTCATGGCCTATTATCATCGAGGGATGACAGGTGAAGGCCAGCATGTGGATGTCTCGGGGCAGGCAGGCGTGATCTGGGCTTTGAACCACTCTCCTTCTTTCTATGACCTGAATAAAGAGGTCCCCAGGAGAGAGGGTAGTTTTATTACGGGCAGGAGCATCACCGGGGCGATTTTCCGGGCTGTCTATCCGTGTAAAGATGGTTACGTGACCTTCGTTATTTATGGAGGCCCTGCCGGGAAACGAACGAACAGGAGATTGGTGGAATGGATGGACAGCAAGGGAATGGCGCCCGACGATCTAAAAAATAAGGATTGGGACCAATTTGATATCTACACGGTCACCCAGGAAGAGGTCGATCGGCTCGAAGACGCCTGTGTGAAATTTTTCAGAACGGTAACCAAAAAGGAATTCTTCGAGCATGTTTTAAAGAATGACATGCTCGGTTATCCGGTGGCAACGGCAAAGGAAATCTTGGAAGACGAACAACTGAGGGCAAGAGGACTGTGGCGGGAAGTGGAACACGAGGAGTTGGGAACAAAAATCACTTATCCCGCTTTTTTTACCGTATTTTCTTCGATCGCTTGCGATTCTTGGCGTCGCGCCCCCTTGATCGGAGAGCACAACAGAGAAATCTACGGTGAAATTGGATTGGATGACAGCGACATCCTCCGCCTGAAAAGAGCGAATGTCATCTGAAAAATTGCAGGAAGGAGTATTTTTCGCGCCTTGCGCCATGCGCTTTGCGCGTTGTCTAGGATGATGGAAACGGCCAAACAAGTTTTTGAGGGGATCAAAGTCGCGGAATTTGCCGCGGTTGCGGCGGGGCCTGCCATTGGAAAACATATGGCAGACCACGGCGCCCTCGTGGTGCACGTCGAGTCCTACGAGAGACCGGACGGATTCAGGCTCAACTATCCCCCTTACAAAGACAACAAGTACGGATTGAACCGTGCCGGGTCTTTCGCGATCTGCAATAATAACAAGTACGATGTGACGATAGATTTGAAGGCGAAGGAAGGGGTTGATCGCGCTCTGGAGCTGATCGAATGGTCCGATGTCGTCATCGAAAATTTCACGCCCGGAACGATTAAGAAGTTGGGAATCGGCTACGAAGAGATGAAAAGAGTGAACCCCGGTATCATTTTGTACAGCACCTGCAATCAGGGCCAGACCGGGCCCCACGCCTTTCACCCGGGATTCGGGTCCCATTTGTCGTCCCTCTGCGGGTTCACGTATGTGACCGGGTATCCGGACAGGTTGCCCTGCATTCTTGGCCCCTATGTGGATTTTATAGCCGTGGGATACGGGGTCATCGCAGTCACAGCGGCTCTGGAGCATCGACGAAGGACAGGAGAAGGACAGTGGATTGACCTGGCCCAGTATGAAACCGGCGTTCAATTCATGATACCGGCCTTATTGGAGTACAGCACCAACCATCGTGTGGTTGAGAGAGACGGAAACAGACATCCCTTTGCGGCCCCGCACAATACGTATCGCTGCAAGGGGGATGACCGCTGGTGCGCCATCAGTGTGTTCAATGATGAAGAATGGAAGGCCCTCTGCGAGTGCATGGGCAGGGAGGGGCTGATCTCGGATCCCAGATTTAAGACGATACCCGCAAGAAAAGAGCATGAGGACGAAGTCGATAAAGAAGTCGGGAATTGGACACTCGGGCTCACGCCCGAAGAAGTTTTCAAAAAGCTGCAAGACAACGGAGTGAAGGCAGGCATCGTTCAAACGATTGGGGACCTTTTTGCCGATCCGCAGTTAAGACACCGAAGCTTCTGGGTGCCCTTAGATCATCCAGAAATTGGCAGATGCCACGCGGAAGGGCCACCTTTTATTCTTTCAAAGACGCCGTCTAAAATCGATCGCCGTGCGCCACTGATCGGTGAGCACAATGAACTTGTTTTCGAACAATTCTTGGCTGCTGGAAAGAAAGAAAAGGGAAAGGATTAAGTTCGACCCTTCGGTATTGTGGATACCCTAGTTGCCTTCGCCTGATGCAACAGCCATTAGGGGGTGCGCTGTCCGCTACCCCGCTCGCCATAGATAGTCGGGTGATTCCTTGAGCCAGACCCAAGTTGGGCCGGGTTATCTTCCTGGAAATCGGCCCAGTTAATTTGGTGTTTCTTAATATTTGGAATAACCCTCAGTCACGATCGCATCTTCAGCGCTTCCCCGCTTTTCAAGACACTAATTTCAATAGCGATTCTGGTCCCCACAGGCTGGGGCCCCCGTGGCATTTTTCTTGCGGCCCTGTACAGCACGCTCATTAGCTTTCCAGAGCGACGCGCATGATAAGCACGCAAGCCGACACCTCGATTACCGTATTATTTCCTTACTTTTTTCGCCTGAGGTTCCGTGGCTGGTCGAGGTTATGCACTTGATGCGACGAGGATATAGCCGTCTAAAAAAAATGGCCAAGGAGGCCGTTTATGATCATACCTGAATTTGAATACCTTTCACCGCAAAGCCTTCAAGAGGCTTGCGCGCTACTGGTCCAGTACGGAAACCGCGCCAAGGTGCTAGCCGGTGGCAGCGACGTGCTCGTCAAGATGAAAGACGGTCTGATCGGACCCGCCTATCTTGTCTCGCTCAAGAACCTGGATAGTCTGAGATCGATTCGCTACGAAAAAGGTACGGGTGTGATTATCGGCGCACGAACAACTCATAATGAAGTGATGAACAACAACATCCTTCAAGAAAAGTACCGCTCTGTTTGCGAGGCAGCTCATTCTATGGCAGCCGATCAGATTAGGAATATCGGCACTGTCGGTGGCAATCTGGTTAATGCGGTTCCCTCCGCCGATCTGCCACCCATCCTTATCGCCCTGGATGCTCAGGCGCGCATTGTAGGCCCGAGCCGGGCGAGAACGATTGCCCTGGAGGAGTTTTTCCTGGGACCGGGCAAGACCGTGCTTGAGGATGGCGAGATACTAACGGAAATCGTCATCCCTGACCAGCCAACGACCGGCAGCAACTACATCAAGTTCGGCCTGCGTCGAGCCGGAGCGCTGGCAGTGGCCGGCGTTGCCAGCAGCGTGGCAGTTCGCGACGGCCTCTGTCAGGACGTCCGCATCGTGCTGGGCGCTGTGGCGCCGACACCCATACGAGCGCATCGGGCGGAAAACGCTTTGCGTAGCAAAAAGATCAGCCCGGAACTGATCAACGAAGCGGGGAAGATCGCTGCGGAGGAATCAAAACCGATCAACGATATCCGCGGCAGCATCGAGTATCGGCGCAACCTTGTCGACGTGCTGACAAGGCGCTCGCTCAAGGCTGCCATTGAAAAAGGGCACGTTTAGGCGGCCAGGAGGTTATTTGTGACTACGGCTATTAAGAAAGGCAAACTTCACGTAGTACGATTAAACGTCAACGGGGAGGAACATGCGGCGCTGGTCAAGGCGAATACGACGCTGTTGGACCTGCTGCGCGAAGAGTTCGACTACACCGGCACCAAAAAAGGCTGCGAGCTAGGAGATTGCGGTGCCTGCACGGTCCTTATGGACGATAAGCCCGTTACTTCCTGCCTTGTCCTGGCCGTCGAAGCCGATGGCCACTCGGTCACGACCATCGAAGGCGTGGAACAAGAGGGCAAGCTCGATCGGGTCCAAGAAGAGTTCATTAAGCATGTCGCCGTCCAGTGCGGCTACTGCACACCAGGAATGATCCTTTCGGCCAAGGCGCTGCTGGCGCGTAATCCCCATCCCAGCGAGCGGGAAGTTCGCGAGGCTATCGCGGGAAACCTGTGCCGCTGCACAGGGTATGGCAGGATCGTCAAAGCGATTCTTGCCGCCGCAGAGACAAACATTTGACGAGGACGGTGACGTATGAGCGACACAGCGACTAAAGCATTCTCAGTCATCGGCAAAAGCGTTCCGAAAATTGACGGTCGTGAGAAAGTAACCGGGAAGGCCAGATACACGGGCGACCTAAAAGTGCCTGGGATGCTCATCGGCAAGATTTTACGAAGCCCCCACGCCCATGCTCGAATCCTCAGCATTGATACCTCCAAAGCGGAAAAACTCCCAGGGGTCGAAGCCGTCATTACGGCGAAAGACGTACCATCGACATTTTATGGCATCTCCCCGGCCCGCTATGATGAGACCATACTCGCCATCGATAAAGTGATCCAGGTCGGTGACAAAGTTGCCGCGGTAGCCGCGGTGGACGAAGAGACCGCCGTTAAAGCGCTTGGTTTGATCGCCGTCGAATACGAGGTGTTGCCGGCGGTTCTCGATCCGCTCAAGGCTATGGATGAAGATCAGCCCCAGGTACACCCGCAGTACGAGCGCAATATCAGCGTAGAGATCCACCAAAATTTTGGTGATGTTGAAAAGGCTTTCCAAGAAAGCCACCTCGTCCGAACCGATTGCTTTGAGGGCAATCGGGCCACCCACGTTCCTATGGAGCCGCACGCGGCCATCAGCAAATGGGAGGACGGCAAGCTTACGATCTGGTCCAGCACCCAATCGCCCCATTACTTTCAGTACCACATCGCCCGCGTATTCGACCTGAAGATGGGGGACGTGCGTGTGATGAAGACCTTCGTCGGCGGTGGCTTCGGCGGCAAACTGGAACCGTCGGCGGCCGAGTACGTCAGCGCCGCGCTGGCGATGAAAACCGGCAGGCCGGTGAGGGTAGTCTTTGACCGCAAAGAAGTATTCTTTCACAACCGCGGGCGGCACGCCCAGCATATCGAGCTCACCACCGGCGTTACCAAAGAAGGAAAGATTCTCGGCGTGCATGCCAAATTCATCATCGACGGAGGATCATACACAGGTCTCGGCATTGCATCAGCCTACTATGCGGGAGCGATGCTGCCGCTTATCTACGATTTTGACCATTTTAAGTTCGACGGCTTCCGCGTGCACACGAACCTGCCCTCGTGCGCCGCGCAGCGGGGTCACGGCGCTCCACAGCCGCGTTTCGCCTTCGAGAGCCAACTGGACATGATCGCGAAAGATCTGCACATGGATCCCATCGAAATACGCAAGGTGAACGCGCGGCGGCCCAATACCACGACGCTTAACGATCTAAAGGTCAATTCCTGTGAGTTCACGGCTTGTCTGGAAAAGGCCGCGGAGATCTCGGACTGGGCAGGAAAAAAAGGCAAGCTCCCACCGGGACAGGGCATCGGCATAGGATGTGGCGGCTTCGTCACCGGCGCCGGTTATCCCATCTACCGCACCCGGCTACCACAGGCTTCAGCCGTCATCAAAGTTAGTGAGCAGGGCGATACGGCGACGCTCTATATCGGAGCGGTGGATATCGGCCAGGGGTCCGACACAATCCTTGCGCAGATGGCGGCCGAAGCCATGGGCATCAACTACGAAGATGTGCGCATCGTATCGGCCGACACTGAGACAACGCCCCACGATTTCGGCGCGTACGCCAGCCGCCAGACGCTCATGTCGGGCCATGCCGTCAAGCAAGCCGGCGACGAGATTCGACGTCAGATCCTTGAACTGGCGGCCGAATTGTTAGAAGCCAATGTAGAGGATGTGGACATCGACAGGCGCATCGTTTTCGTTAAGGGGAGCCCGGAAAAAATGCTGACTTTCGAAAACGTCGCTAACGAGTTCTTCATTCGCAAAGGACCGTTGGTGGGAAAAGGCAGCTACACCCCGCCCAAGCTGGGGGGCAAATACAAGGGGGCGGCTGTGGGCACATCCCCGGCGTACAGCTTTGCCGCTCAAATCAGCCAGGTAGACGTCGACGAGGAAACCGGCCAGGTCATGGTCACTAACGTGTGGGATGTGCACGACTGCGGCACGGTGATCAATCCGAACCTCCTGCATGCGCAGGTCGAGGGCGCTTTATTCATGGGTATGGGCGAGGCGATGTACGAGCAAGTCCTCTTCGACGACAAGGGTAAACCTGTCAACGCCAATTTGGGCGAATACCGCGTGCCGACAGCTTTGGACGTGCCTCAGGTCACCTCAGAACTGGTGGATAGCTATGAGCCCGCCGGTCCGTGGGGAGTTAAGGAAGTAGGTGAAGGCGCCACTCTTCCTACTATGGGTTGCTACGCGAATGCGATATACGACGCCATCGGCGTCCGCATCTATGATTTGCCGCTCACGCCCGAAAAAGTTTGGAGAGCTGTTCAAGAAAGAAAGAAACAAGGTTAGGGGTTTGATCAAGAAGAGCGCTTGGCGTAAATTGTCTCTGGCGCGACCCCGCGCGAAAAATTTTTTAATTCCAGGGGCCGCTAAAGACCCCGAAAGATTCGCACATGCCAGAGGACAAGACAACTCCTTTAGAAGAAACCAAATGGTGGATCGACCGCGGTCCGGTTAAAGCGCGTGAAAAACCAGCCGAACCGGTCAAGGGCATTGTGGAGAGATGGGCTTACGATCTCCTCAAGGGCTATAGCCAGGACCAGGCGGCCAAAAATCTGGTCAATATTAATTCGCGGATTCTCAACGAGCTCTCTGTTGCGCCCGGACGATGGGGCTATTTTTCCCTAGAAGTGGGTACGTATCCGCCCGACAAGCTAAACAAGATCAAAAGTGGATTGTCGCTTCCACCCGGCGCGCGCGGCATGATCATCGACGCCGGCTACTCCGTGCGCGTGATTATCACAGGCGAGCCGATTGGCGAACGCTACGTGGACATTAATTTCACGGATGCACCTTCGCTCGATTACTGGGTAAACGGCCAGCTTGTAGAGGAAAGAGTTTTTTCAAATCTGGGCGAGGCGCTAAAAAGAATCCGGCCAGCTCTTCCCAGCTATCTAAGGCCGCCCCAGCTCGCTTAATCTCGGATTCCGCAGTTAAAGTTAGAGTCTTTGCTGAGCAAGGGGTGAGACTGGAGGTGCGAAGGCACCGAGTTGCACAGGTTCAAAGTCTTTTTTGGTGCATGGCAATCTGTTGCAGGCAGGTTACGGATGCCACCCATAGCACCGCTGGTCTCAGACCTCTCAGGGGCAGAGACTTATTGCCTTCGGTGCGGAAGGCTCGCACCTTGCTCCCCGCGGCGAATTCCAACTGCGGAATCTCGGGTTAATGACAGCCGCAGCCTTGCGGTGTGCACGATGCGCAACCGCCGGGCGCCGTGCTCTCTTCGCTATGGCAACCGGGCGAGCTAAAAACCGACAGCTGCTTTTCCACTGCGCGGCTGTCGCACTGGGGGCAGCTGACTTTTTCTCGCGTGGAAAGAATAATCTGCTCAAAATTGTGATGACATCGCCGGCATTGGTACTCGTAAATCGGCATTTCCTTTACCTCACCCTTTTAAAACCCCGCTCAACCCGGCACGCGGAATTCGTATGAGCTTATTATAGCCACAGCGCAGGCTAGGCGCTGGTTGCCTTGTTTTTTTTCGTTTTCGCAATCTCTCGCGCAGACCCTTCGCGTGTGATCGGCTCCAACGAGGTAACTTCCAAACCGTAACCGCGGAGCCCCACCAGATGTTTCCGATTATTGGTCAGTAAGCGCATCTTGCGAACGCCTAAATCGCGTAAGATTTGCGCGCCGATGCCGTACTCTTTAAAATCGGCTCGGTAGACAAACGAAGGGTTCATATCCTTTTGCTGCTTGCCTTCCACCGTCGGGTATTGAACCATAGCGGGACGCAATCCCTTGTGTTCAGGCTGGAGATAAAGGATTACTCCCTTGCCTTCCTTGGCAATAATTTCCATGGAATGCTCGATCACGGCTCCGGTATTGAGAAACTCGAAGCCGAAGACATCGCCGGGAACGTATTTAGTGTGCACGCGCACAAGAGTTTCTTCCTTGGGCGAGATTTGGCCTTTGATCAGCGCCAGGTGCTCGCTCTGGTCCACGTGGGTATTATAAACCACCGCTTCGAACAGGCCCCCCGCCCGGGTCGGCAGCGGCGCCGCCGCCGCCCGATAAACGAGCGAATCGTAATTTAACCGATACTGAATCAGGTCGGCGATGGTAACCACTTTAAGCTTGTGCTTGCGAGCGAACTTCATCAGGTCCGGCTGGCGCGCCATCGTGCCGTCATTCTTCATGATCTCGCAAATGACGCCGGCCGGTTTCAAGCCCGCGAGACGGGCGAGGTCCACTGAACCTTCCGTTTGCCCCGCCCTAACCAAAACCCCGCCGTTACGAGCGCGTAAAGGGAAAATATGGCCGGGTGTCACCAGGTCGTGCGGCTTGGCATCGTCGGCGATCGCGTCGAGAATTGTTTTGGCGCGGTCGGCCGCAGAAATTCCCGTCGTAATTCCCGAGGCTGCATCGACCGAAACCGTGAAGGCCGTGCCGAAGGGCGAAGTGTTCTCGGACACCATCATAGAGATCCCCAGATGCCGGACCCGCTCTTCGGTAAGTGGGAGGCAAATCAAACCCCGTCCATGGGTCGCCATGAAGTTAATAGCTTCCGCAGTAACCTTTTCTGCGGCCATGCAAAGGTCACCCTCATTCTCGCGATCTTTGTCGTCCATGAGAATGACCATCCGGCCATCGCGAATTTCATCGATCGCTTCTTCTATCGATGCCAACGGCATGGTCGATAATCTATCTGTGTTGACGTGCCGGGTCAACTCCGCGGCCGGCCAAGGTGATTTCCGTTCTTCCTTCGACAGCTCTTTGGCAGCGGCTAAATGTTTTCCTAGATAGCGCTCCGGCAAAGAGCCC
>Ga0316628_100001336_pt1 | contig 17373 bp, 29 predicted proteins | sample OWC_Aug_M2_C1_D5_FD_207648 | JGI IMG/M metagenome (GOLD analysis project Ga0316628, IMG submission 207648) | Wetland soil microbial communities from Old Woman Creek delta, Ohio, United States - OWC_Aug_M2_C1_D5_C | ecosystem: Environmental > Terrestrial > Soil > Wetlands | place: USA: Ohio... | reverse complement strand
CATATTCCGCTTGGTAAGGAAGAATTCCACTTCCATTCCATATTGCATTGTGTATCTCCTTTCACATTAGGATAGTATAGCAAGAATGAGAATGATACACGCCCACCACGGTAGGATAGGCCACAGAACAACGAGCAAGATGAGGAGAAGGCATCCCATTATCTCATCACCCCCATTTCTGCGCGAATGTAATCATCGAGTTTAGCGTGAAGGATTGCTTCCGCGTCTTCTTTTGCTTTTACTTCTTGCTTCAACGATTCCATTGTGCGATGCTTCTTTGGCAACAGCAGGAATTTATACTCTTTCCCTTTGTATATCATATGTCTATCTCCCCTTCTCCATGTTTTACATAAATACATTTTGGAGTGCGTAAATCATGTACAATATGCACATCTGTTCCCCAGATGACATCATAGCCACCAGAATCAGGGCCAAAAGCAATAATCTTCCAATCGTCGGGATATTGCTTTAGTAAAATTTGCAGTTCAGCATTTGTCACCTGTTTTCCCCTTTTATTCTGTCGTCATCATGAGAATAAGAACATTTGAAACTACGACAGATATAACTTTTTTCTGCATAGGGAATGGAGCAACCACCAATACGCCAAAAGCCCACAATGGGCAAGAATAAGTGCTTATACTTTTCGAATCGCCCCTTCTCACCTTTGTATTCACTACCCGAATACTTATCATCGCCTTGATAGAAATATCCCTGATCAAAAAAGCAACGATTGCAACAACCGATACCGGGGGCGAAGATACGATGCCACCGTGTTGGGGCGCCGTACTGATAGCCTGTATTTTTACGTTCCCATTTACCTTTGTATTTTACCCACTTATAATGTGGAAGATTTTTGTATTGGGAGTGAAGATTCTTTGTTTCCTTACCATGAAACGCTTGACACAAGCCATTCTCATCGAAATTGCAAGCCATTGTCTTTCCCCCTTATCGGATATATAGCCCTTTCTTGCATATAGGGCAAGTCCAAATTAGTATTTCGCCTTGCTTTGGTAAATAGCGTTCACACTCATGACCCTTTGGGCATTTCATAGCATTACCCCCTTTGTGAGTTTGAACCTATGCACATTCTTTGGCAGATGTGCACAGGCTTAAAGCCACATTACGAATGTTTCGATCAAGTTATGTTGTAGATTAGTTGTAATGCATAAGCATCACACTCCTTTTTGTTGTAAGCACATAATAGCAAAAGTTCTATCCCGTAACATTAACATGCATGGGCTATCTCTTGCCATCTGTTCTCTTGCTATTGTGCGCTTGTATTAAAATTGCATGGTTGGAGTTACCATGCTACCGATACCGATAGTGCCTTATAGGTGGTTTTGGCATAGGGCGTTTAAGCCCAAGAGCCATTGCAACTATGGCAGCACAAAAGATTACAACAAATGCGCCAAGTACAAACAGTATAGCGTTGACAATGATTGCAGATAGCATCGTTACCCCCTTTCGTCATGGCAAGTGCCGTCCTGCACGATTGCAAGTGTCCTTGCACAAAGGTCATCCTTGTAAAGAGAATATGCCGATACAAAGCGCAAGGCACATTCATCTTCACTCATGTTCCCTTCCACCCACTCATTGTGGATTGCTTCACATTCAGTCAGAAACGCCTTGAGATATTCCAATGCTTTCACCTCACTTTCCTGTAAACGGATGATTTACTTCCCATTTGCTCTTCTCACGAAAGATTATGTTGCGCCTAGAGCCTTTATGCCCCTTTACCTTGCGCTCACCCCAATTGTCCGTGGGCCTTCGCTTACTTGCAGGATTATTCTCTATGCCTGCACCGCCCTTGTGATAGAACAAGCCTTGTTTATCCTTGCGAGTCTTGTGTGAATAGTCGGACAAGTCAATGGCATATGCTTCACGCCATCGTGCAAGCCCTGACATTCTACGGAGATTCTTAACGCCCATAGTAGTGTCTCCTTTCGTTCTTTATCCCTTGATTAGTGAGCTTTGCGGCTAGAGGTTAGTGGATAGTTACTTTGTCGCTGGTTTGCCCGTGCGCTTCGGTGCGATAACGGGCGGGGGTGTCATGCCGAACTTTGCAAGAGCATCGGCCTTTGTTGTGATGCGCTCTGCACGCTCCGGTGCTTCACCGGCAAGGTACAGCGAAGGGCCGCCCTTGGAGAAAGCCTTCACGATTTTGCCCGTTGCAATTGCTTCGTCAACGAGCTTCATCGGCAGGGCCTTTACTTCGTCGGCGGTCATAGCGTCGGTTTTGAAATAGGCACGAAGTGCTTCATTCAGACCGCTGTAAACGACATGGATACCCTTGTAATCCTTGCCCTTTGCGGCATTGGTCTTTTTCTGATAGGCTATGGCATTGAGGATAAATTCGATTGCGGTCATTGTAGTTGTCCTTTCTTGCAAAGCCCACTAACCAAGGAATAAAATACCAAACGGGATTTCACATTGTTCCCTATAGTCAAGACCTTACGCTAGGTAAACGCCCTATTGCTATCCCAATAGCGGAACGTGAAACAAGGGCTTGACAAGGTCTATCCGTTTAGTGTATTGTTATTACGTCTTGTATGTTGATAGCAGATATTCTGCACCGAGCTAATCACCACGAATTCCGATTGCGTACTATCTAGCCTTTAGCATTTTGCTTAATCCGGCATATCGGACTGAAAGCTAATCAGTCTGTTACCATACGCATTGAGGAAAGCATGGCCGCTTACCAACAAATTGTTACTAGGTCACCTTGCCGACACCATGCGGTCTATCGGATTGCTCCGGATTTCACGTTGTTCCCGCTGTGCATCGGGTCGGTCTGCTCGCAAGGTGTTTCAGGTGTCGCCGTCAGTTTACCTGCCTTGCAATGGGGTCGGCTATCCTAGAGCGTTGCGTTAGGGCGTCTGGTCGTCGGTCAAGAGTCAACCTATCAGCACTCCCTGTGCGATGCTTTCGGGCCAAGTCGGCTATATTGTTCCCTCGTCCGACTGTACCCCTAATATTGCAGTCGCCGTGCCAAAACTAACCCGTTGATTTTTCAGGGATTGTGTTTCGCAGTCCTGCAAAGGGCCATTTGACATAATCTGGAAAAGGGGTAAAAAGGGCTGATTATACGGTCATTTGCATGATTGCAAAGCCGTTTCGCACTCCTGCGAATTGACGGGTTCCTTCTTATTAGTGCGGGATAAGGGGCATAGGGCAAGGGGCATTGCAGGCAATCGGGGCAAGGGGTAGATGGTGCAACGTGATAATGCAGGGGTATCAGGGGCATGACGCAGGGGTGTTGACAGGGTGGCACCTAGTGGGGGTAGGGGTAGGGTGCAGGCAAGAACCCCCCATACGGTACTCATGCGGGGAGGTAGGGTGCACTCTGGATATGCGCATCATTTTGTATAAAAGGGGCAACAGCATGTAAACATTGAGGAAATAGTAAGGAAGAGGGGGGAAGGGGGGAGATGGATAACTGCAGTATGTACACATATCATGAGTACACCGCCGGGGGAACTGGGCGCGGCAGTCCCCGGCCATATCATGATGCTAGGCTACCGTCCCCGCTCCCGCGGGGCGGCAGGGTTGTGCACTTCTTCAGCATGTACACACTACATGAGTACACATGTATACATAAGTGCCCCAACGACTAGATTTATTATACCACATTTGAGAGCAAAAGTCAAGAGAAATCGTACATGAGAGGCAACTATTTTTGAGATACGAGTAAAAACAAGCACTTCTACGAACTACTTCCTATTGACTTCCGACAGGAAGTGAGGTATACTTAAAACAATGGAGGTAGAGATATGAAAATGGTACTGAAGATAGTGGCTGCACCGTTCGTTGGGCTGGCATTCGCAGTGTTTCTCCCGGCAATTGGCATCATTATGGCACTTATCCTGTTAATTCAACGACTTGTGCCAAATTGGGGCATTACTTGGAACCCTATTTACAATTATTTTGCGAAAATGCGAAAATAGTTCTTGACATTTGACCAAGAGTGTGGTATAATATATACATTAAGGTCAAATATGTCAGATAATCTCCCGGTTGTCCATAAAATCAGTGTGTTAAGCGAAACCGAGAAGAAAGCCTTGGTACTTGAGGCCCTGCACAAGGCAGGGTTCAACAGTTATCAGGCCAGCCAGCTGATGAACGTCAGTCGGCAGCATGTTTCGACCATTGAGAAGAAGATTAAGAAGGGGACGCTCAACCCCTTGGTTCACCGGGCCAAGAAAGCCGTCAAGTCTATCCTTGAGGGCAAGCCAATCGGGGATGTTCGTGAAGTAAAGGCTTCAGACGTCCTCACTGCCGCCAAAATGGTATTGGATAGGTCTGACCCCGTGACCCAGAAGGTTGAACAAACCCGAGTCAACCTGACCTATGACCTCCGTGAGGAGGACAGGAACAGGTACAAGAAGGCACTCGGTATCATAGATGCAGAATTCGAGGTACTGCCTGAATCCCAGAGGGTTCTCCCAGCACCGCAGGAGGTAACAGGTGAATAAAGGAGTTCGGTATGGAGCGATTGCGGGATTTTTGTGTTGGCTCGCTGGCGGCCTCATGTCTGGCGTGTATTTTGGCGGTTATGGCGCAGTTAGCGTCCTATCTAGGTTGTCCGGTGGCCCCGTGGATTCAGGAATCCTCAGCCGTAGTTTTGTTCTCATCGGGATGTGTATTGGGGTGTTCTGCACTTGGACTGTCTCTATCGTCGTGGGTGCGCTCTGTGGAGCACTGCTTGGAACACTACTCTCAGGAAATCGTCAACTTGCGTTTGGGGATACGAAGTAATGGAAAAGAAGGAACCGACCGTCGAGCAGCTGCGAATCGCTCGTGCGCATCGAATACCCAAAAGTCAGGCCCACACTATCAACGTGGATAAGGCCCGTGGCTATCACCGCTGGATTAAAAGCGAAGATGGTCAGGTCGAACGATTTCTCGATACACTAAAGGAGAAACATATTTAATGGGAATCTGTAGCGTGTGCAAAGAGCACGGTGACATCATCTACGTTAGCGACAACGGTGTGAGCTACTGCATGGAGTGCGGAGCCGCTCGTTGCAAGGAGTTGGAAAATGCGGCAAAGGCTTATGGCGTGGGCGACCGGATTGACGCTCGGACTACTCATCTTCACAGCGAGTGCTTTGGGGGACGGAAGTAAACAGAAGAACACTGTCTTTATCACCACCCCACATACCGTCGTGGGCGCAATGCAGCAAGAAGGGCAGCCCGCGGTAGCCGTCGTGGTTATTCGGGGCAAAGATGCACAGGTTCTGCAGAAGCAATGTGATTGCGAGTACATCGCATACCCGGAGTTAAATCTCGTCGTAATCTTGGACACGACACTCGATATATGAAGAAAATAATCATCGCCGCCCCAAATAGGGACGACTTCCATGCGGAGAATGTTGCTACTCTCCTCAGACTAACGACGGAAGCGTGTCAGTGTAACGTCTTCCCTCTTTTCCTCAATGTGCAATCTACGTACATTGACCAAGGCCGCAACGCAATTGCGGAGACCATTCACAATTCTGACTACGACTACTGGATTACGGTAGACACCGACGTTGCTCTCCTGAACTCACGAGAGCAGAACATTGTAAAGCACCTCATCGAATCTGGTAAGGACTTTGTCTCCGGTATCTACGTGAACCGAAAGTTCCCGCATCATCCCCAGATTTACAAAATGAACGAAGGCAAGACCTTCGATGCAATTCTTGAGTATCCCACAGACAAGATGTTCGAGGTTGATGCAGTTGGCGCAGGCTTCATGTTCATGACCAAGAAGGTTCTTGAAGGCTTCACTCCAGAAGTGATTGAAGCAGGCGGCCTGCCTTTCGACTTTATCAACTACGCCACACCCACCCATCAGGGTGAGGATATGGCTTTCTGCACGCGGGTACGGAAGAATGGCATCACGCTTTATGCAGACCCCAGCCTGCAATTGGTTCACTTCGGCAAGCAGGGCTACACAATGGATGACTTCAGAATGGTTCAGGAATTAGCGAGGGAAAATGAAGTATCTCAGTAAAGAACCAATTGTCTTCGCGGGATTCAACGAGGAAGCCTATGAGCGTATCTTCGGCAAACCTAAGAAGTGCAAGCAGGATGCGGAGCAAACCTGTGACAAAATCACAGACCACGAAGAGGAGTATTAGTCATGCCGAGCAAGAGTCAAGCACAGCACAAGTTCATGGCTGCGGTGGCGAACAACCCGAAGTTTGCGGAGAAGGCGGGGGTATCCCCGACAGTCGGACAGGACTTTGTAGCCGCGGACAAGGGCTGGAAGAAACTCGCTAAGAAGAAGGGCAAATAATGGAAGACACCAAGAATGAAGACGGTCTCCTGAAGGACACCTACCCGAAGAAGAAGGGGTGGGGCCAACTGATTGGTGATGTCATCTCCTCCATGCATGAGCGGGGTGTCTTTGGCACAGAAGCTCGGGAGAAGGCAATCAACGAGGCAGCTGGTGAGCCATACGATGTCGAGAAGGCAACTGAGACACAGAAGAAGGCTATCGGTTTTGGTAAAGCGAAAGAGAAGGTAAAGTAAAATGGGATTTCTCAACGCCCTGCGTGGGCAACTGACACGACCAGCTCAGCCGGTTGCGGCTCCCGGAGAAAAGCCGATGGGCGGACTTCTCGGGCAAGCGGGCACTATGGCTCCTGCTGCTCCTCCGCAGAACCCCTCGATGGGTGTGCTTGGCGGGGCAATGGGTGCTAATCTCGCCCAACCTATAGCGAACACAAACGTAAGAACCCTCACCCCTCCGCCCACTACGGGGCCATTTGGTGGCAGAATGGGTTCTCCGCTCGGTGTATCAAATCCGATGCCGACTGGTGCCTCGAATCCGAGGCCGACTGGGTTTCTCGCACGGTTCAAAAGGCGATAATGACTGAAGCAGTACAGTGGGACGATACAGACATAGTCAAAGCACTTCGTACCAAAGCGGATGAGGATTTGTTCTTCTTCATCCGTGAAGTGTGTGAGTTCGGGTACAACCCCGACCCCAATGGCCCTCGTATAACCGAAGACCAGCACGAACTCTGTAACTTCCTGCAAGACCTCTATAATGGCAAGACCCAGAAGGACACGTCTACGTGGATTCATATGGTGCTTGCCCCACGCGACACCCTAAAGTCAACTGTACTTCAGGGTTTTGCTTTGTGGATTATCGTAAAGAACCCGGATGTCCGGATTCTATTCTACGGGGAAGTCCACGAGCAGGCTCAGAAGCGCGTGGCCGTTCTCAAAAGGATTATTCAGAATGGCGAAACTTTTCGTCGCTGCTACGGGGACTTGGATGGTGGTGCCAAAGGTCTCCCTTGGAATGAAACCCTCATGGTCACGGCTAATCGAAAAAACATGGCCGTCCGGGAAGCTACCATCGAAACTGCGGGCCTTGATGTCGTCGTAAACTCCAGACACTTTGACTGGATTTTCCCTGATGACTTGCACTCGGAACGTAACACGCGGACGCGAGACCAGATTGATAATGTGCAGGAAAAAGTGCAGTTGCTTGTCCCGCTTCTGACAAAGGGAGGCAACATTGTCTTTGCTGGCGTCTTCTGGAACGATAGTGACTTCCATACTAAGATTGTTGAGGAATATAATCCCAATCTGTTCCGAAGGGGCGTATACACTGACGAGACATTTAAGGTTTCAAGGTATCCGCATGCGTTGCCGATACCGGAACTCGTTAAGAAGCAAATGACAATGACGGGAGACCAGTTCTCCTGCCACTATTTGCTTGAGCCGGTAAGCAAGCAGAGCCAGAAGTTCAAGAAGGAATACTTTACGATTGTCCCGGACAAGAACTTTAACTCTGTCCGGACATTCCTGTTGATTGACCCAGCCGGTGACCCAACATCGGAGCAGAACGAGAAGCGAGACTCGGACTACTGGGGTATGGTTGTTGTGGGCGTAAACGGTGAGTTCGATTTACTTATCCGTGAGATGTACATGGAACGCACTGACCCGACAACCGCTATCGAAGTTGCAATCTCGCTGATTCTCAGATTCAATCCATACGTGATTGGAATCGAGCGCACGGGCCTTGGGAACATGCGCCATTACTTGCAGGAGGAGCTGAGAAAGCGCGGACGCTTCGCGGTTCTCGAAGACACCAAGCCTCAAGGGCGCTCTAAGTACTCGCGCGTCGTAGAACTTGAGCCTCTTGCGCGTAGGCGTAAGATATTCATTGCCGAGGAATCCCATTTCAGGGAAGACTTCTTCGACCAGATTACGAAGGTCACAAACGGTATCAAAGCCAAGCATGATGACCTCATTGACCCACTCGCGTACATTACGGACATGCTGAAGCTCTATGGCCTCGGCATGATTGACCCCGGTAGCGAGAACTTCGTTCCGGTGGAATATCGGTCACTCGACCCTGTTAGCAGAGAGTATTGGATGTCTCGGCGCAAAGACAAACAGCGCAAGGAGTCTCAGACATGGGTAAACGAATGGTCGAGCGAATAAGGAGATGGTTCATGGGATTGTTCACTTGTAAGGTTTGTGCTGCACACGAAGCTCGTATCGCTGATTTGAAGGAAGAGGTAGCACGACTTGTCCAAGAAAGAGAGAACGAGCGGGCAGAATACAAGCGGGCAGTGGATGCTCTCCTTGTCAAGACTGATAACAAAGCAATTGGCCAAGGCACATCCGACAATGCTTTCGACCCTACGAAACTCTTCAAGATGTTCGATGAAGAGGTAAAGGAAACTAACTAATGCAGGACGGAATCTTTGCATCTGCGGACACAAAGCTGGATACCCCTCCGGGGCCAACAGACGGAGAACTCATTTCCGATGAAGACGCACTCAAATTGGTTAATGATACCTATGCTGACTTTGACCACGGGCGTAAGCCCTTTGAGCGTCAGTGGTACAGAAATATTCTCTTTATGCTTGGTAACCAGTGGATTATTTGGGATACTCTGGAAAATAAATGGCGGAAGAAACGCCTTGCTGATTGGGTTCCTACTCCTGTTACTAATAAATTTGCTAGTGCTGGCCAGCGGCTCGTATCAGTAGTCAGCCGTATCGAGCCGAACTGGACTTATACTCCAGCTTCGGATTCTGCTGATGACATTGAAGCAAGTAAGATGTGCGACAAGGCAGAAGGTGTAATCTGCGAAGAGAACAAGATTGAGTGGATTCGCCAATCAGTAGCCCCGTGGATTGTCTACACGGGGAATGTCTATCTCCTGTCAGGTGTTGAGCCTATCTACGCAGATGAGCCTGACCTTGGCATGATGGGGATGGAGCAACCGGGTGAAATACCCATGGGTGAGGGAGTTGAAGGGAATCAGCCGCTAGGGATGTCTCCGCCAGAGATGCCGCCTATGCTGCCCCAGCCGCCTCAGCCGTCGGACTACAAGTTATACACTGATGTCCTAGCCCCATTCGAGGTTTATAAAGACCAAACCATTGAGAACTTCGACCATCAAACCAAAATCCTCATCGTCAACCGACGTTCGAGGGACTATGTTCGGCGTGTGTGGGACGTGGATATTGACGAGCTGGATGTTGCTCCAAATATTCATTATCAGGAAAGCATTGGATACGTTACGAGTGCTCCGGAGATTACTGGTTTTCTGGCTAGTCTCAGTCGCATCAAGCGCGTCACGGTCAAGCGACTCTTTTACAAGCCGGATGATAAATACAAAAAGGGTCTCTACATCGTTGTCGCTGGTTCTAAAGTCCTTGAAAAAAAGGAGCTTCCCCTCGACAGCAAAGGGGACGGATTCATCCCAGTAGCACACATGAAGTTTGACAACATCCCCGGAGCCAGCAATGGTAGAACTCCGATGGATGATGTGGTTCAGAAGCAGATTCAGCGCAACAAAATCGAATCGCTTATTGAACTGATTGCTTTGCGTATGGCATCCCCTGTTTGGCTTATGCCCGAGGGCACGGTAATGCGCAACTTTTCAGGTGCGCCCGGAGCAATCATCAATTATAGTTTGGTGGGCGATAAGGCTACACGCCCCGACAGGATTCCCGGTGAGCAGATTCCGACGTCCATTGTTCAGTTCCTCGCTTCGATTGACAAGGACATTGAGGACTTGGTCTCTACCTTTGAAGCTCTCAAGGGACAATCTCCGTACTCGGGGGCTCCCGGCGTTGTGATTGAGCAGCTGATTGAGCAAGGTCTCACACGCTTTGGGCCGTCCCTTCGGAATATTGCTGAGGGTTATCGTCAGTGGATGAAGCATCAGTTGGAACTCTTCCGCATCTACGGTGTGGCAGAGCGGACAATCATGAAACAGGGCGAAGGCTCTACGTGGGTTGCCGATAAATTCAAGGGAGCAGACATTGTTGGAGCGGTTGATGTTCGCGTTGAATCAGATAGCACTATCCCTCGTTCTTCCCAAGTCGAAGTGGCTAAGATACTTGAGGCTATTAACGCTGGGCTGGTAGACGTTGCCAACCCGACGGTTCGGCAGAAGGTTCTGCAGAAACTCAAGATTCAAGACCTGCAGGATGATGTTGAGGGCGACATTCTCGCTGCGGTGAAAGAGAACGAAGTGATGGCGCAGGGGCAGCCTGCGGAGGTTACTCCATTCCTTGACAATCACGCGATGCACATTTACAAGCACAAACAGTTTGCTAATAGTGACCAAGGTGCGCCCTTCAAACAGTTGCTCATGCAGCATGTGACGCAGCACAACATGATTATGGATGCAGAAATGAATCCCGGAATGGGGATGCCCGGTGGCGCACCGGCCCCCGCTCCCGGTGGAGCAAGCGTTAGCAAAGGTGGCGCAGAGACCATGGCCCCGCAAGGGCAAGCCGGTGGCCCTGAGCTACCACAAGGTACTGTATAGCAGGCACGAGTAGCCAGCAGTTTTAGGAGCCGACATCCTCAAGGTCGCATTTACTCGCGTTTCATCTCACGTTACGGGATGCTATAGCGTCGCCAGCTTAAGGGCGGAAGGAGTAGTATGAGTGAATTTGATGGTGTTGTAGAAGAGGGAGTAGGTGGAGTAGAAGGCGAAGGTGTAGAGCAGAAGCAACCCGCCAGTCCGTTGGAGCCGGGAGGTGCCCGGTTCGAGCAGGTCTACGGGAAGATGAAGGAGTACGAGAGAGCGGTACAGCAGTTCAAGGAACTCGGAGACCCGAGCGGCGTCAAGCAACAGCTTGATAAGCTCAAGCAGTACGAGAAAGCCATTGAAGATTATCGCAAGCAAGCGTCTATGACCCCGGATGAGAAGTCCATGGCCGAACGACAGCTTGCCATCCAGAAGGAACTCTATAAGGTTATGCCCAGCCTTAAGAATCTGGACAGGCTCGAACAACTCGAAGCCAAGCTCGCCGAATACGAAGGCAAAGCCACAGAGTCCCAGACTACAGCAACCTTGGAGAAGATGTCTGCTAAGTTCTCCGACACCCTGAAAGCAGCGAAGATTGACACCAAGTATCAGGGCAAAATTGAGGATTACATCGTCTCGCAGATGAACCAACAGGAGCTTCAGGAATTTGTGAAGGGCAATTTCGCAATCGCTGAACGCATTTTTACTAACGAACTAAAAGACGGGGTGCTGGCCAATCTCAGACGTAACCCGAGCCTTCCTACCCCGCCCGTGCGTAATACGCCCGGCGGAACGCCTCCCAAGGGTCAAGAGAAAGTAAAGACCATGAAGGAAGCGGAAGAAGAAGCGTGGGCACGTCTCACCGGCGACAGTTAGCCCCTACCTTACCTAGCCATCCCCTGTAGAAGCAGGGTGACCGAAGTAAGTGTATTGGAGACCCTCAGATGGGTGAGACTTTAACCAACCTTGATGGCGTCCTGAAGGATGTCTATCAGAACGTAGTGACCGAACAAATCGCAATGTTTAGCCCCATTGCCGACAAGTTCGAGGAAGTAACCGAGTTCGAGTTCGATGGTCGTCAGGCCCGTGAAGCCGCGATTATGAGCCTGAACGAAGGTGTGGGTGCTGTTGCTGAAGGCGGAACGCTGCCTACTCCGGGCAATTTTGACCCGCAACAGTTCTACATCAAGATGAAGTACGTCTATGGAACCTTCCAGATGACGAAGCAGATGATGGAGTCTGCGAAGACGAGCAAGGGTGCGTTCAAGAATGCGATGAGCTATTCGATGGACAGCCTCGTGCGTAACCTCAAGAGGGAACGTGCTCGTATGATTTGGGGCGACGGCCTTGGTATTCTGGCTCTGGTCAACATGACCACGACCCAGACCACGACCATCGTTGTGGATGCGCCGGGTAACGTGGCTGGTGCCACTGGCGGTGCACGCTTCATCCGTAAGGGACAGAACCTCGCTATCGTCAATTCTGACGGTTCGACCTTTGGTACTGACCTCGGCCTCGTGACTGCTGTTGCGGCTGCTGGTACGAGCTTTGACTCGACCACGGCGAACGCGGCTACCTCGCAGAACAACTTCTTTGTTGTTCGTGGCGTGCCGGGTGCAACCACGGTTGCCCAGACCTCTTACGACAAGGAGCCGATTGGCCTCAAGGCTCTCATCGGCAATGCGTCTGACCTCGTGACTCTCTCGGGTCTTTCGCGGAACACCTATCCGCAGCTGAACGCTCGCGTCCAGTCCTCGGTTGGTGCTCTCTCTCTCGATGCCATCCAGCTGAACTTCGACATTGCCGACCAACTCGGTGATGCTGAGATTGATACGCTGGCTTGCCATCATTCAGTACGTCGGGCGTATCTTGCCCTTCTGGAAGCTGACCGTCGGTACACTGGCGGCGACCTCAAGAAGCCGGATGGCGGTACTGTTGCTGCGAAGAAGCGGTCTTCCAAGGCGTATGTCACCTTTGGTGATGTGCCCATCGTGGAAGACAAGTATGCCCCGTATGGCTCTCTGTACGGTATTGATTCCCGGTACATGAAGAAGTATGTGCAAATCAAGGGCGAGTGGGCCAATGAGTCTGGTGCGATTCTGCGTCAGGTCACTGGTCAGGATACGTGGAATGCGTTCTACCGTATCTTCGAGCAGTATCATTGCTCGCGTCCTAACACCTGCTTCCGTATGGACGGCATCACTGCCAACACGGTCTACGTGGCCAGCTACTAATCTAGGTGGGGGGCTTCGGCCCCCCTTCTTTTCAAGGAGCAGGCATGGAAGTCTATGATGACATTGTAACTGTTAAGACTCGAACTGGAACGGAGGAGGAGTTTAGATACGACGGAAAGGTTGTAACCATCAATGCGAAGAAAGGTGTGAAAGTTCCTCGCTACATGGCTGAACTCGCAGTGAATGAGAACGCAATCCGGTGGGATTCGATGACAGGCGGTGTGGTCGAGGCGAAGGTATACATCGAGGATGATATTGATGGCCCGCACGCTTTGCCCAGTGAGCCGCTGACGCAGCAAGTCATTGCAGAAGTAAAGAATACTGACGGACTTGGTGATGACTCAATCATCATCGAGGGCAAGATTGTCAAGAAGAAGGCAATCAACCTCAAACCGACGAGGGCACAACTCAATGACGCCGACTAGATTCCGTGAGGAGTTGAAACGGTTCGACAGGTCACTTGACTTCGAGTGGAATGGTAAGAAGCAGGAGTGGCAAGTAGTAGGAACTGACAGGAAGAAGAATCGCTACATTATCAAGCGGTTCCCGCTCGGGAAGATTGGAACCATTGGTCTGCACACGATTCAGGAGTTGTACGAAGTCAGTCCGATGCACCAAGGCGGGGCCAAGCAACTGAACGCCCGCATTGACCGCATCATTGAAGAAGAAGAGAAGGAAGAAGAGAAGAATCAAGCGAACGCTATTCAGGAGAGACTGGAAGACGCTTGGATGCACTATCAGTACAAAGATGGAAAAAGGATTTCATTCCACCAACCAGATGGCCAAGTGGAGGTAGTAACGGTCACAGACCGTAGACGAGTTCACGATACTCCGTGAGCTAAGGAGAGGGATAATGATTCGTTCTAGGATTATCAATTTGCAACTTGGCGCAATTGTCGCCGATGAGTCAGGCGTTACGAAGGCTGTAGCTATCATGCCCAAGACTGGCAAGATTAAGTCCATCAAGGGCTGGACGCTTGCGAAGACCGGCTCCAATGCGCTTCAGGTTGGTGTGTACAAGAGCGGTGCGGCAGCTTCGACTGCGGCTGCCTCCACCACGCTGGCTCATTCGGCAGTTCTTGACCTGACTAGCGATGCGCTCATTTCGGCCACCATGAATACGGATGGCACGCAGAACTTCATCGAGGGCGAGGCTCTCTATGTAAAGGTTACGTCGGGTGCGACGACTTCCTGCACGATGATGAACGTCCAGATTGAAGTGGACTACTAAGGAGAAACGATGGCTAACGGCGATATTATCTTGATGGACTACAACCGCCACGCATGGAAACTCCTTGATGCGCAAAGCGCAACGGCTGACGGACAGTGGGTAGAAGTGCCTGCTACGTTCAACATCCGCTCATTCATTGCAACCACACTGGAAGAGGGAGCATCGGATGCGACGGTAGACATTTGCGTATCTAACGACGTCACCATCCCGGCGAACAACACGCACGGCGTAACAACGCAGACGCTCAATACCACCACACAAGGTGCGACCAAGATTGAAGCGTACCGGTGGGTGAAGGCAAAGAAAACCGCAGGTACAACTCCGGTTGCTACCACGGTCATTCTTGAAGCAGCGAGGCAGGGATAACACATGAGCCATACTGCGGACTATGTAAATAGCGAACCAAAGATGCTGGAATCTGAGAAGAAGGCTTTGATGGCTGACATCGAGGCTCTTCGGAAGCAGAGGAAGGATGAGAAGCGGTTCCTTGATGTTGATAAGGAACTGGAGACGCTCGCTCGGGTGAAGGCAGAGATTCTGGCTGCTACGATGGCGGGAAAGAAGGAAGCGGAGGCAATCAAGGCGGAGGCGGAGAAGTTTTCCGCCGCTGTCATGGAGAAGGTCAAAGCGAAGATAGCTGAGACTGAAAATGTTGTCGCCGCGGAGTGGAAGAAGCTGGAAGTTGCTCAGGACAGTCTGAAGGCAGAATGGGAGAAGGTTTTCAAGAAGGCAGACGAGGCAGCACTGGCCCAGAAGACGGCAGATGATGCGATGGAGGCTGCTAAAGTGCGAGAAATGGTACTGGAAGCAGTTCTGAAGGCGCACAAGGAAAATCTCGACAATGTCTAGGACTGAAGAAGTAAAAGTTGCAGTAGCGGATGGGGTTGACCCATCTGTTAGAGCAACAGTAGATGCCTCAAAGCGGTTACTGGTATCGGCCTCCGGGAATACAACTCCCGGAGACCTTACTGGTAACCCAGTTTACGCCGTGGATGCCGCATCCTATCTGATGGCGTGGGATGATACTAATGAGAAGTGGGTTCGGGTGCAGATTGACCCGCTCTCCCACAATCTCGTAGCTATCCGTCACTCCCACCATGAGGTACACGAGGGCAACTCGTACATCGCTACAATGGTCGCTGCCCTCGCGGGCGGGCAAGTCATGTATTGCCAGATGACTACACCAGCTTCGCCCCTTATACACGGGTTGATGGTTTGTGGTTCTGACGGTAATGGCGTTACGATTGACGTTTTTGAAGCCCCCACGAATACGAGCGGGGGTACACCTGTTCCCATCTATAACCGCAATAGAACAAGCATAAAAACAACTGGGGCTACTTTCGTTCACACCCCCACAGTCGTAGACACCGGCACGACACTTATTCGCTCAACGCACATAGGCAGTAAAAATACTACTGCGTCCCCAGACAGGTCACTGGAAGAACTTATCTTAAAACCCAGTACAAAGTATTTGATTCGACTTACGGTGGACGCAGCAACAAGTACTATTTTCTCCGGCGAGTTCAATTGGTATGAGGAGTAAGAATGAATAGGTCTGAAATTCGAACAGCCGTCCGTAGTTTTCTCAACGAAGATATTGCCGGTTTCTGGACTGACGCGCAGTTGAATACGTACATCAATCTTGCCAATGACCGACTGAACTCTATTATCTCCGCTACCCGAGAAGACTATTTTACCATATCCGCTACGTTCAGCACTGTGGCGAACACCAAATCCTACTCCTTCCCCACGGACTGCAGATTCATCCGACGGATGGAGATATTCGACGCTGCCGACCCGAGCTACATCATCAAACTTGATGAGATGCGCTGGCCGCGTATCGAAGCGAATGGCGACTGGCTGTTCCCCAATGCTCCGGCACAGCCGAAGCGGTACATCACTCGGGGCAACCAGTTTGATGTCTACCCTACACCTGATACGGCCTATTCTATCCGCATCTATTATGATAGCCGTCCGGTGTCGCTGGATAGCGACGCGAACATTCCCACAGCCCCCTCTGACTTTCATGACATGATTGTCTACTGGGCGTGCATGCTGGCGAAGAAGCAGAACGAGGAAGATGACGCGGGTTATGCCGAACTCTTCAATGCTCGTAAGGCAGAACTGATTCAAACACTTATCAATCGTGGTGGTGAAGACCCCACGACAGTTGAAGCATACTTGGAGGGTATAATCTAATGGCTGTCACCTATTCTACTGCTGTAAAGACCGCGCGCATGACTGCGGTACGTGACCAAATTGATGGTGGTGCTGGGGCTGGTATCCTCAAGATTTACACCACGGGTCTTGGTACTCTGCTGGCGCAGATTGCTCTTGCTGACCCCTGTGGGACGGTAGCAAGTGGAGTTCTCACCTTCTCTGGCCTTCCGAAGTCAGATACTTCGGCTGATGGCACAGGTACGGCTGCAGAAGCCACCATCACAGATTCCACGGGAACTGTGTGCATTTCTGGCCTCACAGTTGGCACATCCGGCACTGACATTATCATTGACAATACTTCGATTATTACTGGCCAGACCGTGAACCTCATCGCAACCTCGACCATCACGCACGCATAAGGAATCTGAATGGCAACTCAAAGCAGAGTTCCTACTGGTGATATTTCGTACTCTGGCTCGTGGGATAAGACCACCAATATGTGGTCTTATGTTGACGAGACAGCAGCAGGAAATGATGGTGACACAACCTATATACAGGAAACAGCCGGGGGAAGTGCGACGTACTGGGCATCGTTTTCGGCTTTTACTGTACCAGCTGGGGCTACAATTACCAGTGTTGCTTTCACAATTGTTGCTCGTAAACTAACCGATACAGACACGCGCTCAATTTCTACGCGTATACGGGTAGGTAGCACGCAGTATCAGGGCACAATCCACATTGAAACCACGTCTTACCAGTCGTTCACACACACTTGGACAACTAACCCGGCAACCTCAGCGGCATGGACGGTGGCTGATGTAAATGGAACAGGCGCAAACCCGCTTAATGGGATGGGTTGTTCACATAATGCAACTGCGGACTTGTCGCGTATCACAGCGTATGAGTTGGTTGTCACCTATTCCCCAGCACCTAGTGCCTATATCTCGGCAACTGATTCAGCAACAGCA
>Ga0316628_100001335_pt1 | contig 17373 bp, 19 predicted proteins | sample OWC_Aug_M2_C1_D5_FD_207648 | JGI IMG/M metagenome (GOLD analysis project Ga0316628, IMG submission 207648) | Wetland soil microbial communities from Old Woman Creek delta, Ohio, United States - OWC_Aug_M2_C1_D5_C | ecosystem: Environmental > Terrestrial > Soil > Wetlands | place: USA: Ohio... | reverse complement strand
TGGCCTCATGGTCGAGGCTGAATTCCACGTCGACGCGGGTGAGCGCCAGCGGGTGGCAGAGGGGTATCAACTGAGAGGTGTGCTTGGCTCCCTGTATCGCCGCGATGCGCGCTACGCCCAGCACATCCCCCTTCTTGGCAGTGCCTTGTGCGATGAGCCGCAGCGTGCCTGCATTCATGCGTATGCGCCCGGACGCGCGGGCCACACGTCTGGTTTCTTTCTTGCCGGCGACATCCACCATGTGCGCCTGGCCGGACTCGTTGAAGTGCGTTAAAGGATTGCTCATTGCATGTCTCCCTGGTCGATCCAGCGCTGTGCGCGCTGCACGTCGGATTCCTTGGTGTCCAGCCAGCGCGTGCCGTGCCCGGTCTGCTCCTTTTTCCAGAATGGCGCGGAGGTCTTCAGGTAATCCATGATGAATTCGCAGGCGGCGAAGGCATCGGCGCGGTGCGCAGAGGTGGTAGCCACCAGTACGATCTGGTCGTTGGGCAGCAATGTCCCGACGCGATGGATCACCCGCACACCGAGCAGGCTCCAGCGCGCACTTGCGTGCACGATGATGTTTTCCAGCGCCTTCTCGCTCATGCCCGGATAATGCTCGAGGTGGATGTTCTGCACCTTGCCGTCATCGGCGAAATCGCGCACCAAGCCGACGAAGCTGACCAATGCACCCGCGCCCATGCTGGCGCCGCGCAGCGCAGAGAGTTCGGCGGCGAGGTCGAAGTCCGCGGTTTGTATCGAGATGGACATGTCAGCCGCCGGAGATGGGGGAGAAGATTGCGACTTCATCGCCGTCGCGCACCGGCGCGTCCGGCTTGCTCATCTCCTGATTGAGCGCGCAGCGCACGCGGTTTTCGGCGAGTTCCTGCGTCCAGAGGCCGCCGCGTTGGCGCAGCCAGTCCAGCAGCTCGCCCAGGGTGGCGATGTTATCCGGAACCTCGGGGGTTTCGCTGGAGATGTTGAGGCGCTCGCGCGGGCGCCCGAAGTAGAGCAGCTTGATGTTCATCGCTTGGCGAAGGAAAAATAGTTGAGGATATGGTCGGCCACTTGCTGCGGCGCGTCAATATCCAGTGTAGGGACTGGCAAAGCCTCCCGGCTGTCGGTCACGACGGCGATGATCTGCGGATCACCCGGGTAGAGCAGGGGATGGCCGGTCTTGGCACGGTGCACCTCCAGCTTGGGGATGGACGAAAACTTGTAGCCTTCGATCAGCACTAGGTCGCAGGGGGAGAGATGCGTGCACAACTCTTCAAGGCTGGGTTCCGGCTCGCCCCGCAGTTCGTGCATCAATGCCCAGCGATGGCCGGAGGCGATCAGCACTTCCTGCGCCCCGGCTTCGCGGTGGCGAAAGCTGTCCTTGCCGGGCCGGTCTATGTCGAAATCGTGATGCGCGTGCTTGATCACCGATACGCAGAGGCCGCGCTGGCGCAATATCGGGATGACCTTCTCCAGCAGCGTGGTCTTGCCGCTGCCGGAATATCCGGCGATTCCCAGCAACCTGGCCAGGGCGCTCATGGCAGCTTTCCGGTGTAAATGCGCGATCCGGGCAGTCCGCGCGCGCGGAAAAACTGCTCCGTGACCTCCACCGCCTCTTCCGGTCCGGCGATATACAGGTCGCCCTCCATCAGCTCCGGCTCGTCATGCAGGATGTCCTGCAGCCAGCCATTCAGGGTTTCGCGCCGTTTGGCATTGAGGGTGCGCAGGTCGAAGCCGGCAAGGTGCGCGTCATAGCCGAAATTGTCCAGCGCGTCGGCCCAGGCATGAGGCACGTTGGGCTGATAGATGGCGGCAGGGTTCGACCCGAACCAGTGCAGCTGGATGTTCCCGGCATCGAGCGAGAGCGCATGCTCGATCAGGCTCTTGATCGGCGCGAAGCCGTCGTCGAACGCGAAGAAATACAGCTTCCGCGGTATGCCCTGGTGCAGGATGAATTCGCCGTGTGGCCCCTCGATTCTCACGATGTCGTTGCGCCGCAGCTGGTGAAAGACGTAGTCGGAGAAGTGGTTGCCAGGCAGCTGCCGCACATGGAACATCAGGTTGCGCTCGTCACAGGGACAACTGGCGATGGGCAGGTCGGCGCTGTAGGCGTTGCTGACCTCGAGATTGACGCCTTGTCCGGCAAGAAAGCGCAACCGCTGGCTGCGCGGCGTCTCAAGCTGCAGTAGCATGAAACCGCCGGTCAGCGGCGTGAGCGCCTTGACCCTGGCGTTGACCTGCTGCAACGGGATGTCTTGCGCGCCGTGGGCGGCGGCGGCCTCGATCACCGAGTCGCTGACGGCGGTGTTGCTGCACAGCAGGATATAGCCCCGCTCCCTTTCGGCTTCACGAATGACGTAGTCGTGATGGCGCGTCTTCTTGACCTGGCCCGAGACCAGCCTGGCCTTGCACAGCCCGCAATTGCCGCCGCTGCAGCCATAGTCGAGCGGGATGCCGGCGCGTATCGCGGCTTCCAGCAGCGTGTCCTGTCCCTCGACCAGGAATTCCTGCTTGCCGGGCAGCACAATTACATGTGCGCTCATGACGCTGAGCAGGCGGTCCCTGACCGCAAGCGGGTTGCTGAATCCGGGTTCCATCGCGGCATCGGCTTCACTCCTTATCCATGTCCTGAGGGCATTCCAGTCGGTCAGCGCGCCTTCGCCTTGCTGTCGTTCGAGTTCATCCAGTCTGGCATACAAGTGGGCCAGCAGGGTGTTCAGCTGGCCGAGTTGGGCCTGGCTGCGCTCTGCCGCCCTTCCCAGTTCGGTGACGCGTGCCGCAAGCACCTCGGCATCGGGCAAGGCGCGTTCGAATACCCGTTTACCGAAGGCGCGCTCCTTGATCTGCGTGACGCGCATCAGCTCCGCGCTGTCCTCCAGTTCCGCAGCGGGATAGCAGCGCAGCAGGCTGGCGCTGTCTATCATGCCATCATACGATTCAAGTTCGCCGCTCTGTATCTTTTTCTGCAGGGCAGCGCGGCTCACTCCAACCAGCCTTGCCGCGCGCACCAGACTCAGTTTTCCGCCCATGGCTCGGCCCGGATGTGGCTCAGCGCAGCATGCCTACTGCGGGTGAAACCACGCGAGCTTGTCGCGCAGCGTGACCACGCCTCCCACGATGATCAGCGTCGGTGCGTGCAGGGTCTGGACCTCGGGATGGTGCGGCAAGCTGGCGAGGGTGCCGGTTACCACGCGCTGGTGCCGGGTGGTGCCCTGCTGCACGATGGCGATCGGAGTGCTGGCCGGCAGCCCGTGCTCGATGAGCTTGGCGCACAGCGTCTCCAGGCCGTGCAGGCCCATGTACACCACCACGGTCTGCCTGGGGCGCGCGAGCTGTTCCCAGTCGAGGTTCATCGTGCCGTCCTTGAGGTGGCCGGTGACGAAGATGCAGGCCTGTGCGTAGTCGCGGTGGGTGAGCGGGATGCCGGCATAGGACGCCACGCCGGATGCAGCGGTGATTCCGGGTACCACCTGGAACGGGATGCCGTGCTCCGCCAGCTTCTCGATCTCCTCGCCGCCGCGCCCGAAGATGAAGGGGTCGCCTCCCTTGAGGCGCAGTACGCGCTTGCCCTCCTGGGCCAGGCGTACCAGCAGCTCGTTGATCTCCTCCTGCGGCATGGCGTGGTCTGCACGCTTCTTGCCGACATAGATGCGCTGCGCGTCGCGCCGCGTCATCTCGACGATGGGCTTGGCCACCAGGTTGTCATACACCACCACGTCGGCCTTCTGCATGAGACGCAGCGCGCGGAAGGTGAGCAGGTCCGGGTCGCCGGGGCCGGCGCCCACGAGATACACCTCGCCGCGCTGGATGTTGTCCTCGTCGGCCAGCATCTGCTGCAGCATGGCTTCGGCGCCGGCCTCGTCGCCGGTCAGCACTTTCTCGGCGGCTATGCCTTCGAATACGTTCTCCCAGAAAATGCGGCGCTTGGCCGGGTTGGTGATGCGCCGCTTCACTGGCTCGCGGAAGCGCTCGGCGAAGCTCGCCAGGCGGCTGTAGTTCGCCGGGATCATGGTCTCCAGCTTGCCGCGCAGCATGCGCGTCAAGACCGGCGAAGCTCCGCCGCTGGAGAACGCCACCATCATCGGCGAGCGGTCGAGGATGGCGGGCATGATGAAGCTGCACAGCTCGGGTGCGTCCACCACGTTCACCGGAATGTTGCGCGCCCGCGCGAGCTCAGACACCTGCCTGTTGACGCTCGCATCGTTGGTGGCGGCGATCGCCAGCGTGGCGCCATCCAGATGTTTAGGCTCGAAACGCGCGGCGATGTGCTCTATCGCTGGCAGGCCGGCGAAACTCCCGGCGAGCTCGGGGGCAACCACCCTGACCCTGGCTCCCGCCTCAGACAGCACTGCAGCCTTGCGGTGCGCCACTTCGCCGCCGCCCACCACCAGGCACAGACTGCCCTTGAGGTTGTGAAATACCGGCAGGAAATCCATCAGCCCTGGATCCTTTCCGGATAGCCGGTATCACGCGTGTTCCACAGCTCGTTGGCCAGCTTTTCCGCCGCGGCGAGGCCCGCTGCGCACCCCAGCGCGCGCAGTGCAATCGCGGCAGTGCCGACAACTGCCGCCTGGCCATACTCGTCGCTGATTTCGCCGCGCCACAGCTTGCCCAGGCGCGCCACGTCCATGGTCTCGTCCTTCATGTGGCGGCTGGAGAATAGGGCGGGCCATTCTTCCTCGAGCAGTTGACCGGCGCTGATCAGCTTCACCTTGCATGCGCCATCCGGATTACGTTCGGCCTCGCCGCCTTCGCCCTTGAACACGGCGAGGTTCTTTTCGCCCAGCAGCGCGCCCGCCTGCTGGTGTGTATCGTCGTAGCCGGGATGGAAGATGCCCATGATGGAGGCGGAGGCGTGGAACGGGTTCAGCATGCGGATCACGGTGTGCACCGGCGAGCGCAGGCCGAGCAGGGCTTTCAGGTCGAGGATGCGCTGCATGTCGGCGGAGAGCACCTGCAGCGGGATGTAGGCGAATTGGGTCCGGGCGATGCGGTTCGCGGCATCGGAGACGGAATCGGCGGGCTTGATGCCGAGGGCATTCAGCGCATCCGGCACCCACACGCGGCCCGCGGTGCCGCCGCCGATGCCGTGCATCAGCACCGGCATGCCGTGGCTGCCGAGCAGGAGCGCGGAGAGCAAATACCACGGCAGCTGGCGGCGCTTGCCTGCATAGGTCGCCCAGTCCAGGTCCACCTTGGGCAGGCTGGGGGGGAGATGCAGCGACGCCCGCGCCGCCTGGACGAAGCCGGCGACCTCGGCCGGGGTCTCTTCCTTGACGCGCATCAGCATCAGGAAGGCGCCGAGCTGCACCGGCTCGACCTTGCCGGCCAGTATCATGCCAAGGGCCTGTTCCGCCTCCTGCTGGGTGAGGTCGCGCGAGCCTTGGCGGCCCTTGCCGAGCATCTGGATATAGGGTGCAAATGGGTGTTCCATGGTGTTCCTTGAGGGAAAGTCTGAATGTACTTGAGTTTGATGCGCTGTGCAACGAACCGGCGGCGCTCACCGCGCACGTGGTTGCGGGCCGGGCGGGGCAAAGGGCGGTGGAAAAAATGCCGGTCAGTGTTCGCCCTTGGTGCGCAGCAACCCGGCCAGGCGGTTGCCTTGTTTTTGCGGGCCGCCGGTCGGGAACAGTTCATGCAGGTAGTGGTTGCTGCCGCGCTCTTCGCCCCAGCGTTCGGTGAAATGCTTGATCATCACCCTGACCTGGGCCTGTACCGCGTGTTCCTGATAGTAGTCGCGCAGGAAGCGGATTACCTCCCAGTGTTCGCCGTTGAGCTCCAGCCCTTCTTCGCGGGCGCGGGTGCGGGCGAACTCCTCGGACCAGTCGCTGAGGTTCAGCAGATAGCCTTCGCTGTCGGTTTCGATGTTGCGTCCGGCGACATGCAAGATTCTCCGGGTGGGCTGTATGTTCATGATTCCTCCTTGAGGATGCCCTCCCCTTGCGGGGAGGGGTGGTCCATCTTAGATCATCACTTCAACCGAGTGATGCCGAACTTCTTCAGCACGAATTTTTCGTAGATCGGCTCCGAATTGCCCTTCTTCATCTTCTTGATGAAGTACTTCTCGAAAGCGACCTTGGCCCAGTGCACCCAGCGCCCCTTCTTGAACCAGCTCACGTTGCGCGGGCCGATCTGGGGCAGGGCGACGAACGCGGCCCCGGTGGTACCCATGTCGGCCAGGCAGATCGCGCCCCAGGTTCCCGCGGCGTGGGTCGGCTTGCCGGTCAGTTCGTCGCGGATGTTGTGCGCGACGGCTGTGACCATGGTTTCGATCATGAAACCGGTCTTGGGGGCGCCTGTCGGCACCGGGGTGGCTTCCACCGGGGGAATGGCGATGCACACGCCCACGGAGAAGATGTTCTTGTACTTCTTGCTGCGCTGGTGGTCGTCCACGATGACGAAGCCGCGCGGGTTGCACAGTCCTTCCACGGCAGCCACGGCATCCACGCCCTTGAACGCCGGGAGCATCATCGAGTACTTGAACGGCAGTTCGTGTTCCTTGATGACTTCGCCCTTGTCGTTGCATTCGGACACGAACATCTTGCCGGGTTCGACCTTGGTGGTCTTGGCGTTGCAGATCCACTTGATGTCGTGGCTGCGCAGCTCGGCTTCCAGCAGCCCCTTGGAGTCGCCCACGCCGGCCAGTCCCAGGTGGCCGATGTAAGGCTCGGACGTCACATAGGTCATCGGTACCTTGTTCCGAATCTTGCGCTTGCGCAGGTCGGAGTTCATGATGAAGGCAAATTCGTAGGCAGGGCCGAAGCAGCTGGCGAAGGGCATTGCGCCGATGATGACGGGGCCGGGATCGGCCAGCAGCTTCTGGTAGGCGTCAAAGGCCTTTTCGGCGTGATCCATCGTGCAGACGGACTGGGTATGGCCGTTGACGGGCCCGGAACCCTCCACTTCCTCGAACGCCAGGCGCGGGCCGGTGGCGATGACCAGGTAATCGTATTTTACGGTTTCGCCGTTGCCCAGATGCAGCGTGCTGCCTTCCGCGTCGATCTTGGTCACCGGTTGTGCGATGAAGTTGATGCCCCTCTTTTCCACATGCGGACGGATCTGAAAACTGATTTCTTCCTTGCTGCGCCAGCCCACCGCAAGCCACGGGTTGGATGGGACGAACTGGAAGGTCTCCGAAGCATTGACCAGCGTGACCTGATGTTCCTTGCCGATCTCGGTGCGAATCTCGTAAGCAGCGGGCATGCCGCCGGTCCCTGCTCCTAGTATGACTACATGTGCCACGATCTACTCCTCCTCAGGTTGACAACGGATTGACCGGGTCAACATCCTTGCCGCCAATGCCTGCCTGACGGCTTGCGCATGCCGTTGCTACATGCGAATAGCGGGAATATTGCCCTCTGGTGCTGCATGCTCATGAAGCATTCGTTGCGCCTGCTTGACGCCCTGCACAAAGGCGACAAAGCGCGCCGCCCAGTAGCAGCTGCCTATAGTGCGCAAATGCGTGTAGGAGGCGAGCAGGTTGTGCAGGATCAGGCCGTCGAACTTTCCGTTGATGCCGTGGCCGCGCGTGACGCGGTAGGCAAAGCGGGAATTCTCCGGCAGGTTCTCGAGGCTGGAATAGTGGAATTCGTGTGCGCGTATTTCCTGGCCCGGGGCCTGGGGGCGCGGCCAGGGGTGTTCGTCATTTTCGGCAAGATGCACATAGCCGCGGCCCACGGGCTTGCTGTGCATCACGACGTCGCCGGGAATGGCGCCCACCATGTCGTAGGACCGCCCGTCATGGGTCAGGGAGCGGGCCAGGTACATCAGGCCGCCGCATTCGGCATACGCGGGCATGCCGGACTCTATGGCGGTCTTGATCTCGCCGCGCAGCGAGGCATTGGCCTGCAGCTGCTGTGCGCACATTTCAGGGAAGCCGCCGCCGATGTAGAGGGCATCCACCTCGGGCAGGTGTGCATCGCGCAGGGCGTCGAACGGTACCAGTTGCGCCCCCGCCGCCTGCAGCGCATCCAGGTCGTCGGCATAGTAGAAACCGAATGCGCGGTCGCGGGCGATGCCGATGCGGATGTTGTTGCCCAGGGGCAGCGGCGTGATGTCGGGCATCGTGGAAGCGGGCAGCGGGGGCCTGTCCACCAGCTGCAGCAGGCGATCGAGGTCCACGCGTTCGGCGACCACCCCGCCTATGGTGCGAATGTAGTCTTCCGCCTCGGCTGATTCGTTGCTCGGCATCAGCCCCAGATGGCGCTCCATGATGTGCAAGCGCTCGTCGTGATGCACCGCGCCGATCACCGGCACGTCGGTGTAGTGCTCGATCACCTGGCGCAGCTTGGATTCGTGGCGGCTGCCGCCCAGGTTGTTGAGAATTACGCCCGCGATGTTGATGTCGCGGTCGAACGCCTGGTAGCCCAGGATCAGCGGGGCGATGCCGCGCGTCATGCCGCGCGCATCTATCACCAGGACCACCGGCAGGTCGAGCAGCTTGGCCAGTGCGGCGTTGCTGTTGCTGCCGTCCAGCGCAAGCCCGTCATACAGCCCCTTGTTGCCCTCCACGATGCTGATGCCGGCATCCTGCGCATGGCGGCGGAAGGTCGCGGTGACATCGTCCTGCGCCATCAGGTACAGGTCGAGGTTGCGGCAGGCGCGCCCGCTGGCTCCATTTCCGGACGCAAGGGACAGCCACATCGGGTCGATGTAGTCCGGGCCTTTCTTGAACGGTTGCACTGCCAGGCCGCGCTGCCTGAGCGCCGCGCACAGGCCGATGCTGATCGTGGTTTTCCCCGAGGACTTGTGGGCGGCGGAGATCAGCAGGCGGCGCATGGTGCTTTAGTCGTGATGCGGTGTCTTGGGGTCGTCGTGCGGCAGGAAGTTGAGCGCGCGCACGCCTATGGTGGTGATGAGGAAGGCGATCGCCAGGCCGCCGAAGCCCAACAGGATTTCTGGGGTGCTCGGCGCGTAACTCGCGATTTGCCCGTCGCCGAAGCTGCTGCTTAGTACCTCATAGCCGGGGAAGATCGAGAGCGGGAAGGCCTGGCCTCCGACGATGAACACATAGAGCAGGGCGAATGCGCCGAGCAGGGTAAGCGCCGAGGCGGCGAGCACGTGGCCGGACTTGCCCAAGCCCGGCGTGAAAATCAGCAACAACGGCAGGGCGCCGCCTGCCACCACGTAGCCGCCCCAGAACAGCCAGGGATAGACGCCGCCGTCGAACAGGATGAACTGCTCGAACGCGGTCTGCTTGGCGAAATACAGGTTGGTCAGGTGATAGGTGGCGACGAGGTACAGCGCGCTGAGCACGAACAGCCCGAGCAGGTTCTTCATGCGCTTCTGGATGGCGGGATTCAGCTGCAACTCGTTCCAGGAGAACATCACCGACTGCACGATGAGGAACACCGCCAGTCCCCACGCGAACGACAGTACGACGAACATCGGCGGCAGCACCGCCGAAGCATAGGCCTGGCGCGCAACCAGGAAGGCGAAGATCAGGCCGGTGCCGGTGGTGAGAATGATGCGCCATGCGAATACCAGCAGGCCCACCGGCTTGGACCAGGGGTTCATGCGCTTTTCCATCAGTGTCCACAGGTAAAGCGCGACCAGCGCGAACAAGGCGCTGTACAGCAGCACGTTCCAGGCGAACACCGAGGTTGCGTTGTATTTGGTGGCGGCGACGATGACCCGGTCGGGGCGCCCCAGGTCCAGCATCAGCACAGAGAGGCCCCCGGCCAGCAGCGCGATGGACAGCAGCCCGGCCAGCGGCGCGCGTGCCTTGTATACTTCCTTCTTGAACACCGAGCCGACCGAGGCGACATTGAGCACGCCGGAAGCTGCGACGATCAGGAAAATGGCAAACACGTGCGGCATGCCCCATACGATCTGGTTGTTCATGCCGGTGACGACGTGACCGTGCTCTTCCATGTAATACGCGGAAAACAGGCCGGCCCCGGCGGCCAGCGCGCCCAGCGCGACCAGCAGGTAGAAGTAGCGGCTTTCGATTTGTGCGAAGGTCTTGGCGGGTTGCATAGGTTCAGAGTCCCACGAAGGAGAAGCCGGTGTTCAATCCGAGGTCGGCGCGCAGCTGCGTGGTGGTGACGCTGCGGATGCGCAGGTAGATTTCGCTGTTCGGATCGTTCAAATCGCCGAATATCATGGCGCGATGCCCGGTCTTGGCGCAGGCCTCCACGCAGGCGGGCTGCACGCCGCGATCCAGGCGGTGCACGCACAGGGTGCAGCTTTCAACCGTGCCCTGGCCGCGCGGCATGTCGGAGTCGTGGTCCGCCACGGGCTCGTGCACGAAGGAACGCGCCTTGAACGGACAGGCCATCATGCAATAGCGGCAGCCGATGCAGCGATGCTTGTCCACCAGCACGATGCCGTCCGCACGCTTGAACGAGGCGGCGGTGGGGCACACGTCCACGCAGGGCGGGTTGGCGCAATGCTGGCACATCATGGGCAGCGCAACCTGGCGCCCCGTGGATACCTGCTTGATTTCGATCTTGCGTATCCATTGCACATCCGTCGGCGTCTTCGCTTCCGGCCAGCCATTCTCCTTGCTGCAGGCGGACACGCATTCATTGCAGTTGCTGCCACACTGGGTGGTGTCTATCAGCATGCCCCAGCGCACTGCGCTGGAAGCGGGCTCGCCTGGCTTCCTCACGGGAAGTTGCTGGGCATGCGCGAAGTCGAACAGCACCAGGCCGGGGGCGATGACCAGCCCGCCCAGTGCGACTCCGGTCTTGCCGAGAAACGCTCTGCGGTTAATGTCCACCTTGCTCATTTGCTTACCTCTGTGCCGGACTTTGCTGCGGTGCTGGCCCCCTTGTTCGTGCTCGCCGCTGTGTTGGCAGCGGGCTCGGCGCTGGCGGCTGCGGCGGGCATCCTGCGCTTGCTGGAATGGCATTCAAAACAGTCTATTTTCACCGCGGCATAGGCATGACAGCCCTGGCAAAAGTTCTCGTTGCTGCCCAGTACGCTGTTGTTCCGGGTGCTGGCGTGACAATCCACGCAGCCAGCGAGACTGTACTTGCTGCCGCGTATCCCCAGGTGCACGGTCTCGTCGCGCTGATGCATGATCAGGCGCATATGGTTCAGGCGCATGTACCGGGTGTCTTCCACGCAATGCTCGCCCCCCTTGCCGATGTCGAGCTTGGGCTCGAGCGAACCGGCCCAGGCCGGTGCGGTGGCCAGCAGAAATATGAACAGGAATATTCTCATGACAAACAATTCACCACAGAGACACAGAGGCACAGGGAAAGACAGGATGGATGCCGGCGTTCATATCGCTCGCACGATCGTTCGTTGTCCGCAAAATAGCCATTGGTTTCCTCTGTGTCTCTGTGCCTCTGTGGTTATGGGTTTTGATTATTCCCCCAAGCCCATCTGGATATAACCCGTGGGGCACACGTCGTGGCAGATGTGGCAGCCGATGCACTTGTCGTAGTCGGTGTCCACATAGCGCCCCACCGAGGCCTTGGCCTTGGGCACGCGGAACACCGCGGTCTGCGGGCAGTACACCACGCAGTTGTCGCACTCGAAGCACATGCCGCAGCTCATGCAGCGCTTGGCTTCGGCCACTGCATCGGCCTCGCTCAGCGGATTCAGGCGCTCGTCGAAGTTGCCCAGCGCGGTGTGCTCGTCCAGCGTGATGACGTGGCGCTGCTTGCGCTCGGTGTAGTTGAAGTGGCCCAGGAACAGCTCGTCGTGCGGGATGATGTAGCGCCCGGAACGGTTGTCGAAATTGTGCACCACGTTGGCCTTGTCGGTGCCGCGGATGGGCTCGCTCACCTCGTTGACCGGCAGGCCCTTCTCGGCCATCTTGCGCATCAGGTCGAAGGTGTGCACGTCAACCTTGGGGCGCTTCTCCAGCTCTTCGCCCTTGAGGAAGCGGTCTATGCCTTCCGCCGCAATCGCGCCGTGGCCGATGGCGGTGGTCAAGAGGTGCGGACGGATCACGTCGCCGCCCGCGAAAGTGCCGGGCTTGCCCGCGACCTGGTAATTCTTGTCGGCGTTCACCGCGCCGCGCCCGTTGTCGAATTCTTCCAGCCCGGTGAAGTCCACCGCCTGGCCGATGGCGGACACGATCAGGTCGGCGGGAATGTCCTGCTCGCTGCCTTCCTTCTGCTTGATCTCGAGCTTGCCGCCCACGAATTTGGCCTCGCATTCCGCCACGCGCAGCGCGACGGCACGGCCGCTGGCGTCCTTTTCCACGCCGATGGGCACCAGCCCGCCGCGGATGGCGATGCCCTCGGCCAGCGCCTGTTCGATCTCGTGCTTGTTGGCCTGCATCTTGTCCACCGGGAACACCGAGGTGAGCGTGACATCCGCGCCCTGCTTGGCGGAGATGTCGGCTACATCCTGCGCCATGCGCCCGGCGATGGCCTGTTCCGCATCGGTCTGCTTGGCGTGGGCGATGTGGCCCAGACGGCGCGCCACGGTGGCTACGTCGATCGAGGTATCGCCGCCGCCCACCACCACCACGCGCTTGCCCACGTGCTGCAGGCGGCCATCGTTGAAGGCGCGCAGGAAGGCGGTTGCGGTCACTACGTTGGGCGCCTCGCTATTTGCCAACGGCAGGGCGCGCCCGGCCTGGGCCCCCATGCCGAGGAACACGGCGTCGAAATCCTTGCGGATCTCACCCAGCGTGATGTCCTTGCCGATGTGGCACTTGAGCCTGGCTTGCACGCCGAGGTCGAGGATGCGCTGGATTTCAGCATCCAGAATGTGGCGCGGGGTGCGGAAGCCCGGAATGCCGTAGCGCATCATGCCGCCGAGGTGCTCATGCTCATCGAAGATGGTGACGGCGTGGCCCTTCAGTGCGAGCTGGTAGGCGCAGGAGAGCCCGGCCGGGCCGCCGCCGATGACGGCGACTTTCTTGCCGGAGGAGGCGACCGCCGGTTGGCTGTACTTGAGATTGTTCTGGATCGCGTATTCGCCGAGGAAATGCTCGACCGAGTTGATGCCGACGTGGTCTTCCACTTCATTGCGGTTGCAGCCGCTCTCGCACGGAGCGGGGCACACGCGGCCCATCACCGAGGGGAAGGGGTTGGCCTCGGTCAGCACGCGCCAGGCGTATTCCTGCCAGGGCATGCTGGGCTTGCCGTCCTTGCTGACCGGCGGCTTTTCCATGCCGCGCGCAATCTGCAAATAGCGCCGGATGTCCTCGCCCGCAGGGCAGCTCCCCTGGCACGGCGGAGTGGACTGGATATAAGTGGGGCACTTGTACGACCAGCTGGACTGGAAAATCTTGTCGCGCATGGAGCGCATCTCGCTATCGCCCTCCTTGTAGCGGCGGAAGGAGATCTTGCTTACACCCGGTTCTGTCTTCGTGGACATGTTATGCCTCCAATCGGTAGATTCAGTTCTTGCTTTCGAGGATGATGGCGTTGCTCACCAGCTGGTGCACACCGCCGACCATGCTCCGTTCGAATTTGTAATAAGGCAGCACCTTGGTAAATTGCGCCTTGCAGATGGCGCAGATGGTCGCCATGAAGTTGACCCCCTGGGTGTCAACCACTTCCTGCAATGCTTCCATGCGCGGCAGCGCGCCCTTTACCCGCAGGTCGAGCAGGTCATCGGTCAGCAGTCCGCCGCCGCCGCCGCAGCAGAAGGTCTGCTCGCGTGTGGTGCCGTCGCGCATCTCGACGAAATTGTTGGCCACCGCCTTTATGATGTTGCGCGGGATCTCGAACTGCCCGCCCGGCTCATCGCCCATGCGCGAGGCGCGCGCCACGTTGCACGAATCGTGGAACGTGATGGTGTATTTGTCGTTTTTCGATTTGTCGAACTTGAGCTTGCCGTGCTGGATCAGATCCCAGGTGTATTCGCAGATGTGGGTGGGCTGCTTGTAGCCCAGGTCGAGCTTGCTCTGCAGCTCCACCGCGAACGGATCGTTCGCGCCCGCGCCGATTCCGGCCAGCGTATTCCAGAAACTGTAGGCGACGCGCCAGGCATGCCCGCATTCTCCGACCACGATGCGTTTGACCCCGAGTTCGAGCGCAGCCTGGCGGATGCGCAGGGCAATTTTGCGCATCTGGTCGTAGTTGCCGATGAACATGCCGAAGTTGGCGGCCTCCGACGCCTTGGACGACAGTGTCCAGCTCACGCCCGCGGCATGGAATACCTTGGCATAGCCGATCAGGCTGTCGATGTGCGGCTCGGCAAAGAAGTCGGCCGAAGGGGTGACCAGCAAAATCTCGGCGCCCGGCTCGTTCAGCGGAAAACGCACGTCCACGCCGGTGGCCTCCTTCACATCCTCTTCCAGTCCCGCCAGCGTATCTTCCAGCGCGGGGCCGGGCAGGCCGAGGTTGTTGCCTATCTTGTGCACCTTGCCGATGATTTCGTTGCTGTACTTCTGTCCGTAGCCGATGGAGTCGAGGATCTCGCGCGCCGCCATGGTGATCTCGGCGGTGTCTATGCCGTAGGGGCAGAACACGGAGCAGCGGCGGCATTCCGAGCACTGGTGGTAATAGCTGTACCATTCATCCAGCACTTCGCGCGTGAGGTCGCGCGCGCCGACCAGCCTGGGGAAATACTTCCCGGCAAACGTGAAATAGCGGCGGTACACGCTGCGCAGCAGGTCCTGGCGCGCGACCGGCATGTTCTTGGGGTCCTGGGTGCCGATGAAGTAATGGCACTTGTCGGTGCAGGCGCCGCAGTGCACGCAGGCATCGAGGTAGACCTTGAGCGAGCGGTATTTCTTCAGCAGCTCGCCCATCTTGGCGATGGCGCGGTCATGCCAGTCTTCCACCAGCTGTCCGGGGAAGCCCAGTGCCTCCTGGATCTTGTCGTTGGCGACGAACGGCTTGAGTCCTTCCATTGCCCCCGGTTTTAACGCCGGGATGATGGGGATGACGCGGTAGGGTGGTGCGGTGATCTCTGCGGCCATGGTTACTTTTCCAGCTCCGCGGCCCAGGGGGCCAGATGGCGCTGTTCGCGCGGGTTGTCAGCCTGGTTGCGGCTGGGCGAGAAGAATACGCCCGGCGCATGCAGCAGCTTGCTGAACGGGAAGACGAGCATCAGCGCGGCGACCAGCCCCAGGTGCACATAGAGCAGAGGGCTGTCCGGCAGCGGCTGCAGGTCGAAGCGCATCAGGCCGAGGAAGAACGCCTTGGTGCTGATGATGTCGGTATGCGCGATCCACTTCATGGACAGCCCGGACAGGCCGATGGCGATCAGCAGCGCCAGCATCAGATGATCGGAAGGTGTCGAAATGTAGCGGATGCGCTCGACCAGGAAACGCCGCGCCCACAGCCCGGCGAGGCCGATTACCATGGGAAAGGCGGCGTAGGTGCCGAATGGTTGCAGCAGCGCGACCCACGACCACACCGGCTCGGTGAAGTAGCGCAGATGGCGCAGCAGCACCAGCGCCAGCCCGGCGTGGAACAGCGCGCCGAACAGCCAGATCCACAGATTGGACTTGAACAGGCTTTCGAACAGGAAAACTTCGCGCGTCATGCGCAATACCACGCCGCCGGTGGCGACCGGCGCGGGGGTTGTGGGGATCTTCAGCGGTTGCGGCGTCTTGGCGTAGCCGTAAATGCGATACCCCAGTCCCAGTGCAAACACCAGGAAGGTGAAATAGAACAGAATGGCAAAAAGCGTGCTCATCGGCAATAGTCCGGGTCATCGGGCAGGCAACGCACAGCGTACTCGCGCCGCCTGCAATTCTGCACCTGTATCAGACGCAGCCGGTGGGCTTGGGCAGGCCGGCGATCTTGCACGCCTGCTTGGCGGGGCCGTACGGGAACAGGTCGTACAGGTACTGGCTGTTGCCCTTTTCCGGCCCGAGCTTCTTGCCGATGGCCTTGGTCAGCACGCGCACGGCGGGGGCGATCTGGTATTCGTCGTAGTACTCGCGCAGGAAGTTCACGACTTCCCAGTGCTGGTCGGACATGCTGACGTTTTCGGTCTTGGCGATATAGTCGGCGACGTCCTTGTTCCAGTCGGCGAGGTTGACCAGGTAGCCTTCTTCGTCGGTCTCGTAGGATTTGCCAGCGACTTCGATGTTAGGCATGTGTTTCTCCTTGCAATTTACGTTGGTTAATCAAAGCCAGGATTGGCAATTCTTGTTATTGGCGACGAGGTCGACAAAGCCGCTGTAGTCGACTTTGTTGACTCCGTCGAGCACGCGGTCGGCGATGCCCCGCGCTTCCAGGTCGCCTTGCAGCGCGTGAAACTTGAATTGCTTCATGGCCTCGCGCACCTGCTTTTCAGCGGCGCCTGATACGGCCGCATACACCGCATCCTCGATCAGCAGGATGTCGCCGCCCTGGGCGACGCGCAGGCAGGCGTCAAGGGCGCTGTTGGTGTAGGGCGATTTGTTGATGATGTGCAGCATTTGTCTTTTCCTCTAGAAGCTCAGAACCACGTCTTGCTGGTCCATCAATTCGCCCATTTCCTTGCGGCCCAGGACCGTGACATCCACCAGCAGGTCGTCCTCGCTGAGGCCGCGCGCTTCGAGCGATTCCTTTTCGACATACAGTTTCTCGATGTCGTAGCCTTCCAGCGCACGGTAGGTGGGCGAGAAGTTCTTGGTCTCGATGCCCTTGGTCTGCTGGCCCTTCTTCAACTGGTACACGCCGTCGTCGAGGAATGCCAGCGACACGTCCTGGTCGAAGGCGGCGGTGATGAGCACCACTTCCAGCGATTCCAGCGCGTAGATCGTGCCGTAGGGCGCCTTGCGGTTGACGAACATGAATTTCTTGATGTTGCCTTCTTCACTCATTTCATCCACCCTCAATCGCCAAACGTGACCAGGCGGTCCGCCTGGATGCCCGCTTCGACCAATTGCCCCAGGCCGGAGATGCGGAATCCCGGCGCCAGGTTCTCTTCCTTGATGCCGCGGCGCAATGCCGCGGCGACGCACACCACCAGGTCGATCTTGTGCTCTTCCGCCAGCTTGCTCCAGCGCGCCACGATGTTGCGGTCATCCTGCGGCGGTTCGGTCAGGCGCGAGGCGTTGTTCACGCCGTCGTGGTAGAAGAACACGCGGAATACCTCATGTCCCTTGGCCAGCGCTGCCTTGCAGAACAGGTACGCGGAATCGCTCGCCTGGTGCTGGTAGGGGCCTTCGTTGATGACTATGCCTAGTTTCATTGTTACCTCTGGTTCAGAACCGGATATGCGCCGAGGCGTTCAGGTTATAGCGGGAACCGCGCCAGTCGTCGATCAGGTACTTGGTAAAGGGCAGGCCGGTCTTCTCGAAGAAGCGGGGCCAGCCGATGCGGTCGATCCAGTCGGCCATGCGCTCCCACGGACGTGCGTCTTCCTTGTAGGCGTGCAGGATCCTCTTCACCACTTCGCCTGCTTCGGTCCAGCGCGGCGGGTTGTTCGGGATGCCGGAAGCGACCATCTTCATGAAGGTCGGCTTGCCGCGGGCGTTGGAGTTCTTGCCGCCGACCCAGATCGCCAGCTTGGAGTATTCCGGGTCGTTGATCTGCATCG
>Ga0316628_100001334_pt1 | contig 17378 bp, 24 predicted proteins | sample OWC_Aug_M2_C1_D5_FD_207648 | JGI IMG/M metagenome (GOLD analysis project Ga0316628, IMG submission 207648) | Wetland soil microbial communities from Old Woman Creek delta, Ohio, United States - OWC_Aug_M2_C1_D5_C | ecosystem: Environmental > Terrestrial > Soil > Wetlands | place: USA: Ohio... | reverse complement strand
AGCCCCTCCGGAAGGCGTGTCCTGGCCGAACCAGCCCTCGTCGACCGTGTGGAAGTCGCCGGTGAAGCCGTCCTTCCACCACTTGCTCATCCCGTAGGTGCCGACCAGCAGCGCGCCGCCCCCAATGGCCGCCGCGTTGCGCCACCGAAGATCGTCGAAGCTCGGAGCCGCGACGCCGGACGCGGGGGCGCCGATCAGGCATGTGCCCACGATTGCAAGAATCCGTGCTTTCATCGGATTGGTGCACGCTCCCCGGAGAGGGGAAGGCATGCCACCGGAGAGCGTACGTCGAAACTGCCCGCGAGCGCCATGCCTGCCGTAGGATAATCGCAGAGCAGATCGATTCTTTCGCGGGCAGGGGACGTGCAACCCCTTTCAGGCATCAAGGTCATTGAGTTCTGCCAGATCGCGGCCGGCCCGTTCGCCGGCATGCTGCTCGCCGACATGGGGGCCGACGTGATCAAGGTCGAGTCGCCCGAGGGCGACGGCATGCGCGGCTGGCCGCCCCACACGCAGGGCTACTCGGAGAATTTCGCCTCGCTCAACCGCAACAAGCGCTCGGCGGTGCTGAACCTGAAGGACGCGGCGCAGCTCGCCGCGGCGAAGAAGCTGTGCCTGGCCGCCGACGTGGTGCTGGAGAACTTCCGACCCGGCGTGATGCAGCGCCTGGGCCTTGGATACGAGGCCCTGGCGCTGAACAAGGCGTCGCTGGTCTACTGTTCGATCTCGGCGTTCGGCCAGGAGGGCCCGCGCTCGCAGGAAGGCGGCTTCGACGTCACGCTGCAAGCGGTCGGCGGCGTGATGAGCGTCACGGGCGAGCCGGGCGGCGCGCCGGTGAAATGCGGCGTGCCGCTCACCGATTTCGCCGCCGGCCTGTACGCGGCCTATGCCATCGCCGCGGCGCTGCGCGGCGGCCAGGGCGCGCGCATCGACGTGCCGATGCTCGGCACCACGCTGGCGATCGCGGCCCTGCAGACGAGCGAATACTTCGGCACCGGCCGCGACCCGCGCAAGCTCGGCTCGGCGCACCCGCGCAACGCGCCATACCAGGCGTTCGCCTGCAAGGACGGCCACTACGTCATGGCGGCGGGCAACAACGACCTCTACCGGCGCGCCTGCGAGGGTATCGGCCGGCCGGACCTGGTCGCCGACCCGCGCTTCGCCAGCACCGCGTTGCGCGCGCAGAATCAGGCCGCGCTGCGCGAGATCTGGGAGGCCGAATGCGCGAAGTGGACCGCCGAGGAATGCCTCGAGATCATGCGCCGCCAGGGCGTGCCCTGCGCGCCGATCAACACGTACTCGCAGGCGCTCGGCGACCCGCAGGTCGCGCACTACGGCTGGGTGCAGCCGCTCGAGTTGCCGGGCGGCGCGCGCACGCGCAGCTTCGCGTCGCCTCTCGGTAGGGGCGCGGCCGTGCGGCGGCGCCCGCCCGCGCTCGGCGAGCACACCGAAGAAGTGCTGAAGGAGATCGCCAAATGAAGAACATCGAACGATTCCGGGTATTCGTGCAGGACATGACGCGCCTGGTCGAGCGTCACGGCGCCGACGAGCCGGCGCTGCTCGAGCAGGGCTCGAAGCTGCTGCACGAGCTCGTGACGCACGACGACTGGCTGCCCGACGAGTTTGCCCGGCCGTCGCAGGACTCGTATCGCCAGTACCTGCTGCACTGCGACCCGCTGGAGCGCTTTTGCGTGGTGAGCTTCGTCTGGCAGCCGGGCCAGAGAACTCCGGTGCACGACCACACCGTGTGGGGGCTGGTGGGCGTGATGCGCGGCGAGGAATTGTGCGAGGAATATTCTTTGGGAACACCAATGCGCGCAACGGGCACGCATCGCGTCAAGCCGGGCGACGTCGACCGCGTCTCGCCGCGCATCGGCGACGTGCACGTGGTGTCGAACGCCACGAGCGACCACACCGCGGTCAGCATCCACGTCTACGGCGCCAATATCGGCGCCGTCGAGCGCCATACCTTCGATCCGGCGAGCGGCGCGCCGCGCGAGTTCGTCTCCGGCTACCACAACGCGGTGACGCCCAACCTGTGGGACCGCTCGAAGGCGCGGAGCCCGGCTACCTGAACTGGGGATCGACCTCGACCCGCAGGCCGTTGGTGAGCCGGTTGGTCTCGTTCGCCAGCCCGACCACGGCCATCAGCTCCATCAGCATCGCGTCGCTCATGCCCTTCTTGCGCGCCGCGGCGGTGTGCGAATGGCTGCAGTATTCGCAGCCGTTGGTGGCGCTCACCGCGAGGTAGATCATCTCCTTCAGCAGCGGATCGAGCGCGCCCGGCGCCATCACCTGCTTCACGTTGTCCCACATGCGTCGCAGCTGCGCCGGGTCGTTGGCGAGCGCTTTCCAGAAATTGTTGATCCAGTCCACGCCGCGCGTCTGCATGATGTCGTCGTAGACCGCCTTCACCGCGGGCGACGCGTCCGCGTATTCGATGAGCTTGACCAGTGCCACGCTTCCCTCCTTTGAGTGCGGCGAATATAGTACCGCGATGCTGAACTGGCTCTCGGGCTTCTCTCCCCAGGCGCTGCTGGTCGGATTCGTGCTGCTCGGCCTGATCCTCGCGCTGCCGCTCGAAATCGCGGCGCTGCGCCGGCTGCGCCGCGCCCAGCTGGCGCGCGGCACGCTGCTGCTGCTGCTCGGCTTCGCGGTGCTGCTGTTCGGGGTGCTGGCCGCTGTGGTCGCCGCCAGCCTGCATGGCTACTCGCGCCTGACCCGCGAGCAGGAAGCCGCGCGCGTCGAGCTGCGCGCGCTTGGACCAAAGCATTTCGCGCTCACTCTGCAGGTGCCGGACGCCGCGCCGCGCAGTTTCGAGCTGCGCGGCGACGAGTGGCAGATCGACGCGCGCGTGCTCAAGTGGCAGGGGCTTGGGGTGCTGCTCGGCTTCGACACCGTCTTCCGTCTGGACCGCGTCTCGGGCCGCTACGCCGACGCGGCCGATGACCAGGCCGCGCCGCGCACGGTGCACGCGCTCGCGGCCGAGCCGGGCATCGACATGTGGCCCGTGCTGCGGCGTTATCATGACTACCTGCCGCTCGCCGACGCGCTGTACGGCAGCGCGGCTTACGTGCCGATGGCCGAGGGCGCGACCTACGTGGTCAGCGTCTCGGCTAGCGGGCTGGTCGTACGGCCGGCCAACGAAGCCGCGCGCCAGGCGGTCGGCGGCTGGCGCTAGGAGACCCAAACATGGATGCAAAGACGAAGAAGACCGACGAGCAGTGGAAGAAGGAGCTCACGCCGCTGCAGTTCAAGGTGGCGCGCCGCAAGGGCACCGAGGCCGCATTCAGCGGCGAGTACTGGAACAAACACGACAAGGGCGTGTACCGCTGCGTGTGCTGCGGCGCTGAGCTGTTTTCCTCCGAGCACAAGTTCGACTCGGGCAGCGGCTGGCCGAGCTACTGGCAGCCGCTCAAGCCCGAGAACGTCGCCACCGAGCAGGACCACAGCCTGTTCATGCAGCGCACCGAGGTGCATTGCGCGAGCTGCGCGGCGCACCTCGGGCACGTGTTCGACGACGGGCCGCAGCCTACCGGCCTGCGCTACTGTATCAATTCGGCATCGCTAAAGTTCGACAAGTCGTAGCGGCCCTCGCCGCACTGCTGGCGCTCGCCGGCTGTGCGGGAACAGCGGGGTTCTTCCGCGACGCCGGCGAGCCGCCCGCGCCGCAGCCGCGCGCCCTCGCCGCCTGGCCGCAACCCGAGGCGTGGACCGGCCTCGTATTCAACGGCGAGAAAGTCGGCTTCACGCACCTGGTGGTGGGGCGCGCGGCCGGCGAGCCCGAGCGCTACGACATCGAGTCCGAGGCCGCGATGCGCCTGCGCTTCCTCGGGATCGACAAGCGCGTCAATCTGCGGGCGCACGATCGCGTGCGCCCCGATCTGACGCTCGAATCCTTCCGCTACGTGCACGACCTCGACGGCAGCGTGCTCAGCGTCGCAGGCCGCGCCGACGGCGCCCGCCTCGAGGTCACGATCGAGGCCGGCGGCAGGCGCGAAACGCGCAGCTTCGCGCTGCAGGCGCCCGTCTATCCATCGAGCGCGCTCGGGCTTCTGCCGGTGATGCACGGCATGCGCATCGGCGACACGCGCCGCTACCTCGTGTTCAACGGCGAGACACAGACGCTCGACGAGGCGAGCCAGGCGGTGCTCGGGTTCGAGTCGAGCACGCTGTTCGAGGGACCCGCGTTCAGGATCACGACAGCCATGCTCGGCCTGGAGACCACGTCCTGGATCGCCGCTGACGGCCGTCCGCTGCTCGAGCTCAGCGCGCACGGCACGCTCGTTGCGGCGCTCGAGGACGAGGCGCGCGCCAAGGACTACCTCGTCGCCGCGAGCCTCAACAAGAACGAGGCTCTGATCGATTTCAGCATCCTGCGCGGCGCCACGATCGCCGACCCGCGCAGCGTCTCGCGCATGGAGATCGTGCTCGAGGGCGTGCCCCCGGACTTCGCGGTGCCGAGCGGGGGCAGGCAGACCTGCGTCCGCGCGGGCGCGCGCCTGCGTTGCCGCGTCGACCGCAGCGTCCCGCCCGATCCCAGCGAGCGCGCCGCGGCGGCGCGCTACCTGCAGCCCACGCTCGCGGCGCCCGCCAACGACGGCGAGATCGTGCAGCTTGCGCGCACGCTCGCGCCCGCCCCGATCGAGCCGCGCGAGGCAGTGCGACGCATCCTGGCGTGGATCGGCGCCAACATCGGCAACGAGGCCGTCGATGCGTTCAGCGCGGTCGACGTGCTGCACGCACGGCGCGCCGAGTGTCAGGGGCACGCCTACCTGTTCGCCGCGCTCGCGCGCGCGCTCGGGGTGCCGACGCGCGTGGTCAACGGCCTGGTCTACTCGGCCGCGCACCAGGGCTTCCTGTATCACACCTGGAACGAGGTCTGGCTCGCCGGCGAGGGCTGGCGTCCGGTCGACGCGACCTTCGGCCAGGGGCTCGCCGACGCGACGCACCTCGAGCTGATCGAAGGCGAGACGCTCGGCGAGCTCGCGCCGCTGGCGCGCCTGGTCGGGCAGCTGCGCCTGGAGTCGGCGCGCGCCGAGGCGCACTGGTAGAATTCGGCTCCTCGTATGAAATTCCTGTTCGACCTGTTCCCGGTCATCCTGTTCTTCATCGCCTTCAAGCTGAAGGGCATCTACGTCGCCACTGCGGCGGCGATCGTGGCGACCTTCATGCAGATCGGCTGGCTGTGGCTGCGCAAGCGGCGCATCGACGGCATGCTGTGGGCGAGCCTGGCGATCATCGTGGTGTTCGGCGGCGCGACGCTGCTGCTGCAGAACGAGACCTTCATCAAGTGGAAGCCCACGGTGCTGTACTGGACTTTCGCCGTGGTGCTGGTCCTGGCCGAGCGTTTGTTCAGCAAGAACCTGATCCGCGCCATGCTGGTCGGGCAGTTTCAGCTGCCGGCGCCGCTTTGGGCGAAGCTCAACTGGAGCTGGGCCGCGTTCTTCGTCTTCATGGGCATCGCCAACCTGTACGTGGCTTTCAATTTCTCCACCGACCTGTGGGTCAATTTCAAGCTTTTTGGCGGAACCGGCCTGATGCTGCTGTTCGTCCTGGCGCAGGCCCTATTGCTCGCGCGCCACATCGACGAAGGCGGCGACAAGCAGTGAGCGTCGATGCGCAGATCCGCGAGCGCCTCGCGCGCCTCGAACCGCTCGCGCTCGAGCTGACCGACGAAAGCGCCGCCCACCAGGGCCACGCCGGCTGGCGTCCCGGCGGCAATACGCACTGGCGCCTGCGCATCGTGTCGAACGCGTTCCGCGGCAAGCCCACCGTCGCGCGCCATCGCATGGTTTACGAGGCGCTCGGCGAGCTGATGAACCACCCGATCCACGCGCTGGCGATCACCGCCCGCGCGCCCGACGAACCCGGCGCATAATGGCGCCAGCCACTTTCCCCTGAAAGGAATGCAATGAGATTTCGTCACCTCGCGAGTGCCGCGCTTTCGGCCGCTGCCCTCGCATTGCCTGCCGCGGCACTGGCGCAGGCGGTCAAGGACGCACCGTCACCCGCCAAGAAGAGCTCCGCGAAGCCGGGCGTCGTTGCGACGGTCAACGGCGTGGCGATCCCGCAGCGACGCGCCGACGTACTGCTGCGCGAGCGCACCGCGCAGGGCGCGCCCGAGGACGAGCAGCTGCGCGCTGCGATCCGCGAGGACCTCATCAACCGCGAGGTAATCGCGCAGGAAGCGGCGCGCACGGGCTTCACCAAGAACGCCGACTTGCAGGCCGAGCTCGATCTGGTGCGCCAGACCGTGATCGTCCAGTCCTACGTGCGCGACTGGCTGCGCAAGCACCCGGTGACCGAGGACGACATCAAGAAGGAATACGACAAGGCGAAGGCTTCCACGGGAGACAAGGAGTACAAGGCGCACCATATCCTGGTCGACACCGAGGACGAAGCGAAGCTGGTGATCGCCGAGCTGAAGAAAGGCGGCAAGTTCGAGGAGCTCGCGGCGCGCTCCAAGGACGAAGGCAGCAAGAGCAAGGGGGGGGACCTGGGATGGAACGTGCCGGCGTATTACGACAAGGCCTTCGCCGACGCCCTGGTCAGCCTCAAGAAGGGCGAGATCACCGAGACGCCGGTGCGCACGCGCTACGGCTACCACGTGATCAGGCTCGACGACGTGCGTCCGGTGAAGTTCCCGACCTACGACGAAGTGAAGCAGCGCATTCAGCAGCAGCTTTCGCAGCGCAAGCTCGAGCAGCTCGTGCGCGACCTGCGCGCGAAGGCAAAAGTCGACTAATCCGCGGGCGCGTCCGAAGGGCGCAGCGACCCGTGACGGCCATGATTCTCGCCGAGCTGCCCTTCGGCGCCGCCGGCAACTTCCAGGTGGTGCAGGGCAACCTGCTGGAGGAGCCGGTCGACGGGATCGTCAACGCCGCCAACGGGCGCCTCGCGCACGGCGGCGGCGTGGCGGGAATCATCTCGCGCGCCGCGGGACCTTCGCTGCAGCAGGAATCGGACCGCATCGTGCGCGAGCGCGGGCCGTTCCCCGCGGGCTCGGCGGTGCTCACCGGCGCAGGCAAGCTGCCGTTCAAGGGCGTCGTCCATGCGGTGGGCCCGCGCCAGGGCGATGGCGACGAGGAAGCCTCGCTGTGCCGCGCACTCACCGAAGCCTTCCGGCGCGCCGACGAGTCGGGTTGGGGCTCGCTCTCCTTCCCCGCCGTGTCGAGCGGCATCTTCGCCGTGCCGCCCGCAGTCTGCGCGCGCGCGTACGTCGCCGCCGTGCGCGGCTGGTTCGAGTCGCGCACCGTCGCCTCGCTGCGGCTGATCCGGCTGTGCCTGCGCGATCCGCCGGTGGTGGAGGCGGTGCTCGCCGAGCTCGGCCTGCGTCCGTAGGGTCGGGCCGTCCGTATAGACCAAGGCGCCACGCAGACTTTCCAGGAGACCCTGACATGACCAGAAAGATCCTCGCAGCCCTCGCGGCCCTGATCGCCTTGCAGGCCGCGCCGCTCGCGCTGGGCGCCGAGCTGGCCAAGGCGACCTTCGCCGGCGGCTGCTTCTGGTGCGTCGAGTCCGACTTCGACAAGGTTCCCGGGGTGAAGTCGACCATTTCGGGCTACATCGGCGGCACCAAGCCCGATCCGACGTACGAAGAGGTTTCGTCGGGCGGCACCGGCTACGCCGAGGCGGTCGAGATCAGCTACGACCCGAAGGAGGTCAGCTACGAGAAGCTGCTCGAGGTGTACTGGCACAGCATCGACCCGACGGTGAAGGACCGCCAGTTCTGCGACATCGGCAGCCAGTATCGGTCCGCGATCTTCTATCACGACACAGAGCAGATGCGCCTCGCCGAGGCCTCGAAGCAAAGGCTCGAGCGCAGCAAGCCGTTCAAGGGGCCGATCGAGACCGAGATCGTCAAGGCGGGAAAGTTCTGGCCGGCGGAGAGCTACCACCAGGACTTCTACAAGAAGAATCCGCTGCGCTACGAGTACTACCGCACCGGCTGCGGCCGCGACGCGCGCCTCCGCCAGCTCTGGGGCAGCGCCGCGGGGCACTGAGAGGCTTTGCCTAGAACTTGCGCTCGCGCTCGATCTCGGAGACGCGCCCACCGACCAGCGTGATCGTCGTGGTGAACGGGTCCGCCGGCGTCGGCATGTAGGTGTAAGTGCGCAGCGACAATGCGGCGGAGGCGCTGCTGCGCCCGTGGCGCCCGATCTGCGCCGCGACCGGCGCGTCGTACACCGCGCCCTCGTCGGCGATGAAATCCGGCTCGCCGGCAATGCCGAGCAGCTCGCCTTCGGTCATGCCGCGCTGGATGCTGACGTACTTCCTGAAGTCCAGCCCGCGCACCGGCCTCGGGGCACTGGCAGCCCGGTCCGCCGCGAGCTTGGCGTCGAGCTCTTCGCGCCTTGCGATGCGCTCCTCCATGCGCTCACCCTGGCAGCGCACCGTGTAGCAGTCCTTGGAATCGGGCGAAGGCGTCCCCTCCTTCACCTGGATGTCGAGGAGCTTCGCCTTGACTCCCGGGGGCGGCGCGGACTGGGAATAGTGGACCGTGCCGCTCCCGTCGACCCAGCGGTAAACCTGCGCCATGGCCGGGTCCGCGGCGACGGCCGTCGCCAGCAATACGAGGGCCACGATCGGAGCTCGGGCGACCATGCGGCAGTCTACTCCGCCTCCTCCATCCAAGCCGCCTGGATCGCCTCCAGGATCTTCTCGCCGCTGCGCTTGGGGTCGTCGTCGAAGTCGGGCAGCTGGAGTACCCAGTTGTAAAGATCGGTGAATCTCACCCCTTTCGGGTCGGCGTCGGGGAACTTCTCGGCGAGCGCGATGGCGATCTCGCGGATGTCGGTCCACTTCATCAGTGCTCCTCGCGCGCGTAATTGATCGTGTACTTCGGTATCTCGATCACCAGGTCCCGGCTACGGACCTTCGCCTGGCAGGACAGGCGCGAATTGGCCTCGAGCCCCCAGGCTTTGTCGAGCATGTCCTCCTCCTTCTCTTCCGCCTCGTCGAGCGAGTCGAATCCCTCGCGTACGACGACGTGGCACGTGGTGCAGGCGCAGGACTTCTCGCAGGCGTGCTCGATTTCGATGCCGTTGTCGAGCAGGGTATCGAGGATCGAGACACCTTCTTTGGCCTGCAGCTCGGCGCCGTGCGGGCAAAGGTCGGCGTGCGGCAGCACTTTGATCTTCGGCACGCGTCAGACGTTCAGATTGGCGATGTTGCGTCCCGCTAGCGCGCGGCGCACGTTCGCGTCCATGCGGCGCGCCGCGAATTCCTCGGTGGCGCGGTTGAGGGCGTCGCTCGCGTGCTTGATGGCGCGGTGATCGGCGCCGCCGATGACCGCGCGCAGCGCGGCCATGGCCCGCTCGATCTCGCCGCGCTCGTGCGGCGAAATCAGCTCCCCGTCGGCCGCCAGCGCCGTGCGTGTGGCATCGAGCAGGCGCTCACCATCGACGCGATTCTCGGCGAGTGCGCGCGCGTGCATGTCGTCGCGGGCGTGCTCGTAGGAGTCGCGCAACATGCGCTCGATGTCGGCGTCCTCGAGGCCGTAGGACGGCTTTACCGTGACCGATGCCTCGGCGCCGGTAGTCTTCTCCTGCGCGCTCACGGACAGCAGGCCGTCGGCGTCGACCTGGAAGGTAACGCGGATGCGCGCCGCGCCGGCCGCCATCGGCGGAATGCCGCGCAGTTCGAACTTCGCCAGCGAGCGGCAGTCGCTCACCAGCTCCCTTTCGCCCTGCACCACGTGGAAGCTCATCGCCGACTGCCCGTCCTTGAAGGTCGTGAACTCCTGCGCGCGCGCCACCGGGATGGTGGAGTTGCGCGGCACGATGCGCTCCACCAGGCCGCCCATGGTCTCGATGCCGAGCGAAAGGGGAATCACGTCGAGCAGCAGCCAGTCCTCGCCCGCGGGCTTGTTGCCGGCGAGCACGTCGGCCTGCATCGCCGCACCCAGCGCCACCACCTTGTCGGGGTCGAGGTTGTTGAGCGGGTCGCGGCGGAAGAACTCGCCCACCGCGCGCTGGATCTGCGGCATACGCGTCGCGCCGCCGACCATCACCACGCCCTTGATGTCGTCGACCGTGAGGCCCGCGTCGCGCAGCGCCTTGCGCGTCGGCCCGAGGGTCTTTTGCACCAGGTTCTGCGTAATCTCGCAGAACTTTTCCGTGGTGATCGACAGGTCGACCCATTCGCCCGAAGAGAGCCGGGTGCTGACCGGCGCCTCGCCGTGGTAGGTGAGGTATTCCTTCGCCTCGCGCGACTTGACCAGCAGCTTGCGCATGTCGCGCGCGCCGAGCGGCGCGAGCTTCGCCTCCTCGACCACCCAGCAGAACACGCGCTGGTCGAAGTCGTCGCCCCCGAGCGCGGCATCGCCCGCGGTGGCGACCACCTCGAACACGCCCTTCGAGAGCTTGAGGATCGAGATGTCGAAGGTGCCGCCGCCTAGGTCGTAGACCGCGTAGGTCCCCTCGGCGGCGTTCTCCAGGCCATAGGCGATCGCCGCCGCCGTCGGCTCGTTCAGCAACCGCAGCACGTTCAGCCCCGCCAGCCGGGCCGCGTCCTTGGTCGCCTGGCGCTGCGCGTCATCGAAGTACGCCGGCACGGTGATCACCGCACCGACCAGGTCGCCTCCCAGCGAAAGCTCGGCGCGCGTGCGCAGCACCTTGAGGATCTCGGCCGAGACCTCGACCGGGCTCTTCACGCCCGCGCAGGTCCTGAGCTGGAGCATTCCCGGGGCATCGACGAAATCGTAGGGCGCAGTCTCGACGTGCGCGACGTCCCTCAGTCCGCGGCCCATGTATCGCTTGACCGAGACGATGGTGTTCCGAGGGTCGTCGCTCTGGCGCGCCTGCGACGCGTAGCCCACTTCCGCGTGGCCGTCGGGCAGATAGCGCACGATCGACGGCAGCAGCGGGCGGCCCTGCTGGTCGGGCAGCACGGAAGCGACGCCGTTGCGCACGGTGGCGACCAGCGAGTTGGTGGTGCCCAGGTCGATGCCGACCGCGAGGCGCCGCTGGTGCGGCGCCGGCGACATGCCCGGCTCCGAGATCTGCAGCAGCGCCATCAGGCTTCCAGCGCCTCGTAGGCGAGGTCGATGTCCGCGTCGAGCTTTTCGAGGAACATGAGCTTGCGCACCAGCCCGGCGGCGCCCGCGTAGTCGCGGCGCGCGTCGATCGCCTCGGCCAGCGCGCGCTCCATGACGAGCCTCTCGGCGCGCAGCTCTCCGCGCAGCGCGTCGAGCGCGGCCGCGTCCTTCGCGTCGCCGGCCCGCTCGAGCGCCTCGCGCAGCTCCATCTGCTGCACCAGGAACTCCGTCGGCATGGAAGTGTTGGTTTCGAACGCGACGTCGACGCCGTTCAGCTCGAGCAGGTACCTGGCGCGCTGCACCGGGCTCTTCAGCGTGCGGTAGGCCTCGTTGACGCGCGTGGTCCATTGCATCGACGCTCGCCGCTCGGCGTCGCTCGCGTGGGCGAAGCGGTCGGGGTGCACGCGCGCCTGGATCCCGCGGTACGCGGCCTCGAGCGCCGCGCTGTCCAGCGCGTAGCCCGGGGCGAGGTCGAACAGCTCGAAATGATTCTGCATGTTTACCAATGGAAAGGGGGCTTTCGCCCCCTCATCCGACGTCGCGCGGACGCATGCGCGCCCGTCAGACGTTGAAGGATTCCCCGCAGCCGCAGGCGTCCTTGACGTTGGGGTTGTTGAACTTGAAGCCCTCGTTCAGCCCCTCGCGCGCGAAATCGAGCTCGGTGCCGTCCAGATAAGGCAGGCTCTTCGGGTCCACCAGCACCTTCACGCCGTGGCTCTCGAACTGCTGGTCCTCGGGGCCCACCTCGTCCGCGAACTCGAGCTTGTAGGCGAGGCCTGAGCAACCCGAGGTGCGCACGCCGACCCGCAGCCCCACCCCCTTGCCGCGCTTGGCGAGGAACGCCTGGACGTGGCTTGCCGCCTTTTCGGTAAGCGTGACTGCCATGGCCGTCAGGCGCGCGCCGCCTTCTTTTCTGGCTCGACCGCGGCGCCGTGCCGCTTCCGGTAATCCTCGACCGCCGCCTTGATCGCGTCTTCGGCGAGGATCGAGCAGTGGATCTTGACCGGCGGCAGCGCCAGCTCCTCGGCGATCTGGGTATTCTTGATGCTCGCGGCCTCCTCGAGCGTCTTGCCCTTCACCCATTCGGTGACCAGCGAGGACGAGGCGATCGCCGAGCCGCAGCCGTAGGTCTTGAAGCGCGCGTCCTCGATCAGGCCGTCTTTGCCGACCCGGATCTGGAGCTTCATCACGTCGCCGCAAGCCGGGGCGCCGACCATGCCGGTGCCCACGCCCTCGTCGCTCTTGTCGAACGAGCCGACGTTGCGCGGATTTTCGTAGTGATCGATGACCTTATCGCTGTATGCCATATGCAAGAGTCCTCAGTGAGCAGCCCACTGAACTGAATTGAGGTCCACGCCGTCCTTGTACATCTCCCACAAGGGCGACATTTCGCGCAGCTTGGCCACTTTGGTGCGGATGTGGTCCACCGCGTAATCGATCTCCTCGCTGGTGGTGAAGCGGCCGAGCGTGAAGCGGATCGACGAGTGCGCCAGCTCGTCCGACCGGCCGAGCGCGCGCAGCACGTACGAGGGCTCGAGCGAGGCCGAAGTGCAGGCCGAACCGGAGGACACTGCGATGTCCTTCACCGCCATGATCAGCGACTCGCCCTCGACGAAATTGAACGACACGTTCAGGTTGTGCGGCACGCGGCGATCGAGGTCGCCGTTGACGAACACCTCCTCGATCTGACGCACGCCGGCAAGCAGCCGGTCGCGCATCGCGCGGATGCGCTCGTTCTCAATCGCCATCTCCAGCCTGGCGATGCGGAACGCCTCGCCCATGCCCACGATCTGGTGCGTCGGCAGCGTCCCGGAGCGAAAGCCGCGCTCGTGCCCGCCACCGTGGATTTGCGCCTCCAGCCGCACGCGCGGCTTGCGCCGCACGTACAGCGCCCCGACGCCCTTGGGACCGTAGGTCTTGTGCGCCGAGAACGACATCAGGTCGACCTTGAGCGTCGCGAGGTCGATCGGGCACTTGCCCGTGGCCTGCGCCGAGTCGACGTGCAACAGCACGCCCTTCGCGCGGCACAGCTGGCCGATCGCCGGAACGTCCTGGATGGTGCCGATCTCGTTGTTCACGTACATGATCGACACCACGATCGTGTCGGGGCGGATCGCCGCCTCGAGCTTGCCCAGGTCGAGCAGCCCGTCGGGCTCGGGATCGAGGTAGGTCACTTCGAACCCGCGGCGCTCCAGCTCGCGCATCGTGTCGAGCGTTGCCTTGTGCTCGACCGTCATGGTGATCAGGTGCTTGCCCTTGGTCTTGTAGAACTCAGCTGCGCCCTTGAGCGCGAGGTTGATCGATTCCGTGGCACCCGAGGTCCAGACAATTTCCTTGGCGTCGCAGCCGACCAGCGCCGCCACGTGGGCGCGAGCCTCCTCGACCGCTTCCTCGGCCTTCCAGCCGAAGGAATGCGAGCGGCTCGCCGGATTGCCGAAGTGCTCGGTCAGGTACGGAATCATCTTCTCGGCCACGCGCGGGTCGACCGGCGTGGTCGCCGAGTAGTCGAGGTAAATCGGGAGCTTCATGCCGCGACCGCCACTTCGGGCTTGCCGGGCGCCTCGCCGACGCGCCGGTCGTGCAACACCGCGACGTGCTTCCCGCTCTGGTGCGCGACCAAGTCGGCCAGCGTCACTGAGCTCAGATAGTCGTACATCTTCGCGTTCAAGGTCGCCCACAGGTCGTGCGTCATGCAGCGCTTGTCGTCGAGGCAGTTTTCCTTGCCGCCGCACTGCGTCGCATCGAGCGGCTCGTCCACGGCACAGATGATATCGGCCACCGAGATGGCTTGCATCGTCTGCGCGAGGTTGTAGCCGCCGCCCGGCCCGCGCACGCTGCTCACCAGCTTGTGGCGGCGCAGCTTGCCGAACAGCTGCTCCAGGTACGACAGCGAGATCCGCTGGCGCTCGCTGATCGCCGCCAGCGTCACCGGCCCGCGCGTCTGGCGCATCGCCAGATCCACCATCGCCGTCACCGCAAATCTGCCCTTGGTCGTCAGTCTCATGTTCGCCCCGGCTCAATACCCGATAAACATGCTCAAGTATAGCAAAAGCCGACAAAAATACTCAACTATTATTAGCCTTATTGCTCAATTACTTGACAGCTCTTAGGGTTTCGGGCTTACCGGCTTCCGCCTCATGGCGCGCCAGTTCCTCCTCGACCCGTGCGAGCTTCTCGGTGACCGCCTTGAGCGTTTGGTCGAGCTCGTGTGAGTGCTCGATCAGCGTCTGAATCGCCTTCGAATACGGATCGTCCTGGTTCGCCACCACCGCGTAAGCGGCGAAGCGTGCGCCCTCCTTGGTCGTACCGCCTTCCATGATGCGGCCCGGCACTCCCAGCACCGTGGCGCCCGGCGGCACGTCCTTAACCACGACCGCGTTGGAACCAACCTTAGCGCCGTCGCCCACCGTGATGGGCCCGAGGATCTTGGCCCCTGCGCCGACCACCACGCCCTTGCCGAGCGTCGGATGGCGCTTGCCCTTGTTCCAGGTCGTGCCGCCCAGCGTCACGCCGTGGTAGAGCGTCGTGTCCTCGCCGATGTCCGCGGTCTCGCCGATCACGACGCCCATGCCGTGGTCGATGAACACGCGCCGACCAATGGTGGCGCCCGGATGGATCTCGATGCCCGTCAACCAGCGGCCGAGATGCGACGTGAACCGGCCGAGCCAGTGCAGCCCGCGGGCCCAGAACCAGTGCGCCAGGCGATGGATCTGCAGCGCGTGCAGGCCGGGATAGCAGGTGAGCACCTCCCAGGCGTTCCGCGCCGCCGGATCGCGGTCGAAGATGCTGGCGATATCCTCACGTAGTCGCTTGAACATGGAGGTCCTTCAGAATCTTCTAATGGATATTGGGATGCTAGGGTATCCGACTTAATTGGTCAACTATTTCGGGGAGTCGTTCTGCAGCAGCGCACGCAGCAATCCGCGCAGGATGTTGACCTCTTCGCGTTCGAGCGAAACGCGCGAAAACAGCCGCCGCCAGCGCTCGCGTAATCGCTTCGGATCGGCGGGGTCGAAGAACCCGCTCGCCAGCCCCGCCTCGTCCAGGTGCGCGTACAGGCCCTCCATGTCCTGCAGCGTCGCGGGCATTTCGGCGCGTGCCGGCGGGCGCTGCGCGCCGACCGCCATGCGCAGCTCGTAGGCCACGATCTGCACGGCCTGCGCCAGGTTGAGCGAGGTGTACTGCGCGCTGGTCGGGATGTGCACCAGCGCCTGGCAGGCGAACACCTCCTCGTTGCTGAGCCCCGCGGTCTCGTTACCGAACACGAAGGCGACCGAGCCTTCGGCGGCGCGCGCGAGCGCCGCGCCGGCCGCCTCGCGCACCGCTAGCGAGGCAGGCGACCACTCGCGCGGCCGCGCGCTGAGCGCGAACGCGGCGACGCAGTCGCCGAGCGCCTCGCTGAGCGTCGCGTGCAGCCGCGCGCGCGCCAGCACATCGGCGGCGCTGCTCGCCAGCCACTCGGCCTCCGGCGCCGGGAAGCGCTCGGGCGCCACCAGCCGCAGATCGCCGAGCCCCATGGTCTTCATGGCGCGCGCCGCCGAGCCGATATTGCCCGGATGATTCGGCCGGCACAGCACGATGCGCACTTTTTCGAGTTGCCCGCTCATGCGCGCAGTTTACTCAGATTAGAATGCGCGCTCCCATGCACCCGATCCTCAATATCGCGATCAAGGCCGCGCGCCGCGCCGGCGCGGTGATCAATCGCGCCTCGCTCGGCGGCGCGCCGCTCGACGTCAGGTCGAAGCAGGTCAACGATTTCGTCACGCAGGTGGACAAGGACGCGGAAGCGGCCGCCATCGAGGTGGTGCGCAAGGCTTATCCCGATCACGCGATCCTCGCCGAGGAGTCGGGCGCCGAGGCGGGCGGCGCGAAGAGCGAATACCGCTGGATCATCGATCCGCTCGACGGCACCACCAATTTCATCCACGGCTTCCCGCAGTACTGCGTCTCGCTCGGCGTGCATTACCGCGGCGCGCCGGCGCACGCCGTGGTCTACGATCCGGGCAAGAACGAGCTGTTCACGGCCTCGAAGGGACGGGGCGCGTTCCTCAATGACCGGCGGCTGCGCGTCACGCGCTGCACGCAGCTGCGCGATGCGCTCGTCGGCACCGGCTTCCCATTCAAGGAGCTCACGCGCCTGGAGCTCTACATGCGGCAGCTGCGTACGATGATGAGCTCGTGCGCCGGCGTGCGGCGCGCGGGCTCCGCGGCGCTCGACCTCGCCTACGTGGCCGCGGGCCGGCTCGATGCGTTCTGGGAGATGGGCCTGTCGCCCTGGGACATGGCCGCCGGCGCGCTGTTGATCCAGGAAGCCGGCGGGCTGGTCGGCGACCTGCAAGGCGAGCAGACGTATCTCGATTCCGGAGACATCGCGGCGGCGACGCCGAAGGTGTTTCCGCAGCTGCTCGAAGCGCTGAAGGGATGAGCCGGATCCTCGTCTGGGATCTGCCTACCCGCGTCTTCCACTGGCTGCTGGCGGCGTCGTTCTTCGGCGCATACCTCTCCGACGACTGGCTGGTGCTGCACGTGGTGCTCGGCTATACCGTGCTCGGCCTGATCGCGTTCCGTCTCGCCTGGGGCCTCGCCGGCACGCGCTACGCGCGCTTTTCGTCGTTCGCTTTCGGGCCGCGGCGCGTGCTCGCGTACCTGCGATCGCTCGCCGTGCTGCGTCCCGAACGCCACGTCGGGCACAACCCCGCGGGCAGCTGGGCGATCTGGGCGCTGCTCGCGCTCGGCCTCGCTAGCGCGGCAAGCGGCTGGCTCGCGCTGCAGACGCACTGGCACTGGCTCAAGGAACTGCACGAAGGCCTGAGCAACGCCACGCTCGCGGTCGTGGTGGTGCACGTCGCCGGCGTCGTCGCGAGCAGCCTGCTGCATCGCGAGAACCTGGCGCGCGCGATGGTCGACGGCATCAAGGAGGGCAAGCCCGAGGAAGGCATCCGCGGCAGCGTATGGGTGGTGGGCATCCTGCTCGCGGCGCTGGTCGCCGGGTTCTGGACCGCGGCGTGGCGCGGCGACCTCCCCGCGGTTACGCGCGCCGCCGCCGAGCGCGAACACCAGCGCGACGATTGACGATGCGCACGGCCGCCTGCGACACGCTGCACGCCTAGACGTAGCTGCGGTACGCCGGCTCGTACATCTGCGACCTGACGAGCGCAAGCGGATCGTCGGGCCGCGGCACGCTCGCGAGCCCGCGGGCGAATGCGACCTCGGCCACCGCGGCCGCGATGTGCGCCGAGACCTCGCGCACGCGCGCGAGCGGCGGATAGAGGCTCCCTTGCTCCAGATCCTGGGCCGTGACCAGGCCGGCGAGCACCCGCGCCGCGGCGAGGAACAT
>Ga0316628_100001333_pt1 | contig 17387 bp, 11 predicted proteins | sample OWC_Aug_M2_C1_D5_FD_207648 | JGI IMG/M metagenome (GOLD analysis project Ga0316628, IMG submission 207648) | Wetland soil microbial communities from Old Woman Creek delta, Ohio, United States - OWC_Aug_M2_C1_D5_C | ecosystem: Environmental > Terrestrial > Soil > Wetlands | place: USA: Ohio... | reverse complement strand
TCTCCGTCCGGTACAGTGGGCCTGAGCTGCACTCGCGCCAGCGCTGCTCCTGGCGAGTGCGGGTCTGGGATCAGGACGACCGGCCATCGCCCTGGAGCGAGCCGGCGTGGTGGGAGATGGGCCTGCTAAAACCGCAGGACTGGCAGGCGTCCTGGATCGGTCCTGACATCGCCGAGGATGTGACAAAATCCAACCCCTGCCCCATGCTGCGAAAGGAGTTCGAGGTCAAGGGCGAGGTGAAATCGGCGAGAGCATACGTCACAAGCCTGGGTCTTTATGAAATGTACCTCGACGGCATTCGCGTCGGCGACCAGGTCCTCACCCCCGGCTGGACGAGCTACGACGACCACTTGCAATACCAGACCTACGACATCACCTCATTGCTCCGGAAGGGCAGGAACGCCGCAGGCGTGATCCTGGGCGACGGCTGGTACCGCGGCAACCTTGCGTTCCGCGGCCAGCGTAACACTTACGGGGAGAAGCTCGCGCTGCTGCTCCAGATCACGATCACTTACGCCGACGGCAGCAGCCAGACCGTCGGCACCGACTCCAGCTGGAAGGCCTCGACCGGGCCGATCCTGATGGCGGACATCTATGACGGCGAAACCTACGACGCGCGCCTGGAGAAAAAAGGGTGGGCCGAGGCGGGATACAACGACGGCGATTGGACCGGCGTCAAACAGGCGTCCTATCCCATGAGCCGGCTCATGGCGCCCGCCGGGCCGCCCGTGCGGCGCATTCAGGAGATCAAACCCGTCAAGGTCTTGAAGACTCCCGCCGGCGACACGGTGGTGGACTTCGGCCAGAACATGGTGGGATGGGTACGGCTGAACATTGCCGGGGCTCCCGGCAGCACGGTGACCCTGGAGCACGCGGAGGTGCTCGACAAAGAGGGGAATTTCTACACGGAAAACCTGCGCGTGGCCAAACAGACGGTGACTTACACGATGAAGGGCGGAGGCAGTGAAGTCTTCGAGCCGCACTTCACCTTCCAGGGATTCCGATATGTCCGCGTGAAGGGCTTCCCCTCCGGGCCGGCGCCGGACAATCTCACCGGAATCGTGGTGCATTCCGACATCACCCCCGCCGGGACGTTCGAATCCTCCAACCCGATGATCAACCAGTTGCAGCACAACATTCAGTGGGGCCAGAAGGGCAATTTCGTCGACGTTCCCACCGACTGTCCGCAGCGCGACGAACGCCTCGGCTGGACCGGCGATGCCCAGGCATTCGCCCGAACGGCCGAATTCAACGCCGACGTGGCGGCGTTCTATACCAAGTGGCTGAAAGACATGACGGCGGACCAGAAAGCCAGCGGTGCCATTCCGCACGTCATCCCCAACGTCCTGGATCGCAAGGATCCCGCGGCAAACGCTGCGTCTGCCGGCTGGGCGGACGCAGCCGTAATCGTCCCCTGGACGGTATACCTGAGCTACGGCGACACGCGCATCCTCGAGCAGCAATACAAGAGCATGAAGGGTTGGGTGGATTACATGGCCGGGCGTGCCGGCGAGTCCACCCTGTGGAACAACGACTTCACTTTCGGCGACTGGTTGGCGTTCGCCACGAACCGTTCGGACTATCCTGGCGCCACGACCGACAAGGACCTCATCTCGCAGGCTTACTTCGCGCGGTCGACCGACCTGTTGCGGAAGACGGCGGTACTCCTCGGGAAAAAGGACGATGCGTCGAAGTATGCCGATCTTCTTTCCAGAATTGGAAAAGTCTTCCTCGCCGAATTCGTGACGCCCAACGGGCGGCTTTCGTCGAACACACAGACGGCCTATTCGCTCGCGCTGGCTTTCGGCCTGCTGCCGGAGAATCTGCGCGCGAGCGCCGCGGAGCGCCTGGCCCGCGACGTGCGGTCGTTCAAGCACATCACCACCGGTTTCCTGGGCGCGCCGGTGATCTGCCGCGTTCTCAGCGACTACGGCTATCTCGACGAGGCCTTCATGCTGCTGAACCGGAAGGAATATCCTTCCTGGCTCTACCCAATCACCAAAGGGGCGACGACGATCTGGGAACGCTGGGACGGGATAAAGCCGGACGGCTCGTTTCAGGACAAGGGCATGAATTCCTTCAACCACTACGCCTACGGCGCGATCGGAGAGTGGCTGTATGGCGTCGTTGCCGGGATCGAAATCGATGAAGCGAGGCCGGGCTACAAACACATCATCGTAGACCCGCATCCCGGCGGAGGATTGACCTATGCCAGGGCAAGCCACCTGTCGCTCTACGGTCCGGTGTCGTCGGGCTGGGAACTGAAGGACGGACAGATGAACCTGAGCGTCGAGATTCCTGCGAACACGACGGCGTCGGTGATTTTCCCGCGATCGCAGTTGGGGAAGATCACCGAAAGCGGCCAGCCCCTTACCGGCGCGAAGGGCATCATTCGCACGTCGCAGGAGGGTTCCAACGCCAGGGCGGAAATAGGCTCCGGCCGCTACGAATTCACTTTTCCCTCGGAGAAATAGAATGGCGTGCGCCACCCGCCTGCAGGGGCGCGCCAAAAAACGAACCGCCAAGACCTCGAGGACCGCAAAGATCTGATTCGTAGAACTGCCGGAGTTCAAATTCTTCGAGGTCGTTGCGGTCTTTGCGGTTCAGGATCTTGATTCCCTCACTTGAACGGCTGGAGGGCGTCGCGCAACTCGATGTTGTGGGCTCCGAGGGTGTCGCCGATCGCTTTGTCCAGCGCGACGCGGCCTTTGATCAGGTTGATCTTCGCCTGCAACAGGCGGCTCTGGGCGTCCTGGAGATCGCGCTGCGCCTGGATGATCGAGAGGGTGGTCGTTGCGCCCAGGGCGTACTTGTCCTGCTCGCCCTGCACCCGCTGCTGCTGATAGCGTACGGTGACCTCCGAGGTTTTGAGGAGCGCCTGGTTCAGCTCGATGTTCTCGTAGTCCTGACGCACTTCGAGCGCAATCGCCTGGCGCTGCGAGGCGATGCGCGCCTCGCCCTGCTTGTACACGATCTGCGCCTGCGCGCTGCTGGCTCGCGCATCGTCGTTGCCGATCGGGATCTTCAGCGTGAATCCCAGGACGTAGCCCAGATACCGGCGGCTGAAAAGCGAGTCCAGAGAATCCCAGAAGCCTCCCGGCTGGATGCCAATGATCGGGGCGTTGAAGATGCCGCCCGAGTAGTCGCGCAGGATCAGGTCCCCGCCCAGGCCGTTCTGCGAATAGCCGGCCACGAGGTCAAGCGTGGGCCTCAGTTGATTGCGCGTAAAGTTCATCTGGATCTTGTTGTTTTCCTGCGTGGTCAACAGCTGCTTGATCTCCTGGCGGGTGTCCAGCGCCCGCTGGATCGCGGTTTTCACGTCCGGCAGCGGTTGCGCCGGCGGCTCGGGTTTTGAAAGCGGGACGATCGGCGCGGTGATCACCCCGGGATCCGGCCGCGTCGAAATCAGCTTCTTGAGCTGGTCTTCGGCGACGCGTTTGTTGAACCGCGATTGAACGAGCGCCTCCTGGCGCGCGGCCACTTCGGCTTCGGCCTGCACGACGTCGAGGGCGGCCATGGTACCCACCTCGGCCTGAATCTTGTTCTGATCAAGGACCATCTCGGCCAGCTTGCGCGAGTACTCCTTCACTTTGATATCTTCGTCGTAGTAGACGACGTCCCAGTAGGCGTTGAGGACCGAGGTCACGATGTCCCTGACCTGGGCTTCGAAGGCTTGCTCCGAAATGCTGTAGTTGTTGCGGGCGATGAGCAGGAAGCGGCCGCGCGGGAGCCGCCCGTAATCCTTGAGCAGGTGCTGGGTGAAATTGATGCTCAGCTCGGGAGTCAGAGACGGGTTCAGGCTGCTGAAGGTGCTGTTGGTTCGAGCCCGGGCCGTGGTGAAGGTCACGTCGACATCCAGGCCGGGTTCGAACGGTTTGTGGACGGTCACATTGTAGAGCGTGGCCAGATTGAACACGGTGGCGGCCCCCTGCAGAGGGCTCGTCGCGGGGGTTACGGTCCGGTTGAGGTTGGTGCTGAAAAGGATGGAGGGGTTCAGGACCGCCTTGCCCTGCTGAATGCCCCAGAGTGAAAAGTAGGGGTTGTAGCGCTCGACGGCGATGTCGGTGTTGTTCTGCAGGGCCAGGCGCAAAGCGTCTTCCGCGCTGAGCTGCAGCTGCCCGTCCTTGATCATCGCGTCCAGGGACCCGTCCCCCTGGAGTTCGAACCCGGTCACGACCGGAGTTTCATAACTGCCTCGGAAGATCCGGCTGAACACGTTGCCGGGCGCGGGTCCGGCCTGATGCGATTTGTCCTCGCCGTTGCTGCCCGCGACCGAGAGCAGCAGTATCCATGCGATTACCTGAAGAACGTGCCGATGCGATCTGTGCGTCGACGATCTCATATTCCTTCCCTTGTTCTCTTGGAAGATGAACCACGAAGACCTCAAAGACCTCGAAGAGAAGACCACAGTTTCGAATCTCCTCGAGGTCCTTGAGGTCTTTGCGGTTCAGCTTTTCCGGACTGATTGCGCCGATTGTAGAAACGGGGATCACTCACCGTCCCCGTTTTCCCTCCCCGAGTACGGAATGTCCAATTGCTTCATCTTGCGATAGAGATGGCTGCGTTCGATCCCGAGCGATTGTGCTGCGCGCGCGACGTTCCCTTTGTGCTCGGCAAGCCTCTGCAGGATGTAGTCTCTCTCGAACTTCTCCCTCGCCGACTGGAGGGTCGAATCTTCTGCGGGCTCGTCGTCCGCCAGCACCGTGCGCCTCAGAATCGATTCGGGCAGCTCGAAGACATCGATGCGCTGGTGCGGATACATGATGATGAATCGTTCCATGATGTTGCGCAACTCCCGAACGTTTCCCGGCCAGGGGTAATTCTCCAGGCATTCCATCGCCTTGGGCGTGAGGGTCGGAGGCTTTCGACCGTAGCGCTGTCCGAAATCGTCGAGGAAGTAGCGGGTCAGGACCGGGATGTCCTCCCTGCGTTCCCTGAGCGGGGGTATCTGGAAGGGGATCACGTTCAGGCGATAATAGAGATCCTCACGGAAATTGCCGAGCTCGACTTCCTTCTCCAGGATCTTGTTTGTCGAAGCGATCACACGCACGTCAACCTTGATGGGCGAGCTCCCGCCCACCGGCGTAAAACGCTGCTCCTCGAGCACGCGCAGCACCTTGGCCTGGGTCTTCGGGCTCATGTCCCCGACCTCGTCCAGGAATAGGGTGCCGCCGTCCGCCTGCGAGAACTTGCCCTCCTTGTCCTCGGAGGCTCCGGTAAAAGACCCCTTGATGTGGCCGAAAAGTTCGCTCTCGATGAGCTCCTCGGGTATGGCCGCGCAGTTCATTTCGATAAACGGGAAGTCCCTGCGCTGGCTGTGCAGATGCAGCAGGTGGGCGACCAACTCCTTGCCCGTGCCGTTCTCGCCGAAAATCAGGATTCTGCCGTTGGTAGGAGCCGCGAACGCGATCTGCTGGCGCAGGGCCTGCATAGGCACCGAATCGCCGAGCATGACGTACTTCTGCTCGATCTGCTCGCGGAGGAGCCGGTTCTCCTCTTCCAGCTGGTGCTGGTGCAGGGCATTCTTTACGACGACGAGTGTCTTCTCGAGCGAAAGAGGCTTCTCCACGAAGTCGAAAGCGCCGAGCTTGGTCGCGCGCACGGCGGTTTCGATCGAAGCGTGTCCCGAGATCATGATCACGCTGGCGAGCGGGTGCGCGCGGCGGACCTGCTCGAGGACCTGCAGGCCGTCCATCCCGGGCAGCCAGATATCCAGCAGGACGATGTCGAACTCGCGTTTGCCCATCAGCGTGAGGCATTCTTCGCCGCTCGACACACCCTGGGCTTCGAAGCCGATATCCTCCAGGATGCCCTGGAGCGACGTCTGCACCCCCTGTTCGTCATCGACAATCAGGATCGCCGGCCGTGTCATAAGAGCCTACCAAGTATACATTCGGAAGCTTGAAAAGATATCACAGAGCCTGGAGGCCTACCACCAGGACACCAGGGCACCAAAACCCAAAACTATTGTTCCCTGGTGGTTTGTCTTTTTGTGCCCATCGACTCATGCGGGAGGCATAGGCAGGTCGATAATGATCTTTGTGCCCAGGGGGGTGTTGGATTCTGCGCGCACGTGGCCGTTGTGGTCCGAGATGATCTGGCGCACGATGGCGAGGCCCAGCCCGGTGCCGCCGTTGCGCGTGGAAAAATAGGGCAGGAAAAGGCTGTCCTGGTATTCCCGCGGGAACCCCCGGCCCGTGTCGCTGATCTCCACGCGAACCCAGCGCGGGGGCGTGTCGCTGAAGGTGCTGATGCGGAGGATCTTCGGATTCGCACAGTCCGCCATGGCCTCCAGCGCGTTGTCGAAAATGTTGATGAACACCCTCTTCATCTGCTCGGTGTCCAGCCGCAGCAGGGGGACGCCGGGCGAGAACGCCTTGACCAGCTGCACGTCATGAATGCGGCCGTTGTATAGGCACAGGGTGTTTTCGAGAATCGCGTGAACGTCCGCGTCTTCCATGCGCGTCTGCGGAAGCCTGGCAAAGCGGGAGAATTCATCCACGAGGTTCTTGAGCGAATTCGCTTCCTGGGTGATGGTCTTGACGCATTCCTCCATGAGGTTGTCGAAGGACGCAAACGCCTCCCGCCACGATCCCGGGCCGGGGTGTTCGCTGTCGCTCGCGGGCGGCAGCTGCCGGTAGCGGCTCAGCAGGCGCTGTGCGGAGAGCTGGATGGGCGTGAGCGGGTTCTTGATCTCGTGGGCCAGCCGCCTCGCGACTTCCTGCCACGCGGACATCTTCTCCATACGCAGCAATTCCGTAATGTCGTCCAGGACGACAACCCATCCCGTCTGGGCTCCGGCGCTGTCCAGCAGGGGAGTGACGGTCGTGGCAAGGTGGACGGTCTTCTCCGGCAGATCGAGCTCGATGTTCCTGACCACCGGTCCGAGGACGCGCGATTTGCGCAGCAGGGCGCGCAGAGTGGCGCCGGCGGCGCCTTGAAGCACTTCTTCGACCGGAACCTCGCCCAGCGTGCCCTGAATCTGCAGCATCTGGCACGCGGCCCGGTTCATCGTCCGGACGTGGTAGGCGGAGTCGAGAGACATGACCCCGGTGGTGATCGTCTGCAGGATCGTTTCGATATAGCGCCGGCGGTCGTCCAGTTCCGCCATGCTCTGCCTCAGGCTGGCCTGCGCCTCCTCGATGTGAGCCTTGTTCTGCTTCAGGTCGCTCGTCATGCGATTGAAGGAGGCCACCAGGCTTTCCAGCTCGTCGAAAGCTTCGCACTCCACCCGATGGTCGAGGTTGCCGGAGGCCACGGCAGCCGCTCCTTCGGCAAGCGCCTGGATCGGTGTCGTGATTCTCTTCGCGAGGTACATCGCGAACCAGGAGAAGGCGAAGACGATCAGGAGTGTGGAAAGTGCGAGCACGAGAAGGAAAATAGTCCGCAAAGTCGCTTTTTCCCGCTGAAGCTCCTGATATGCATTGTAGGCTTCCATCACCGAATCGGCCTTGAACTGGACGCTCTGCGGAATCTCGCTCTCGGTAAGGACCGCGCCGACAATCCTCCCGTCCTCGCTCCGCAGCGCCGCGGTGGCCCAAACGATCTGCCTGATCGCGTTCCAGTGCGAGATCCTCTCGATCTGAAACTCGTTTCGCCCCTCCAGGGTGCGCGTGATGAGCTCCCTGACCGCCTGCTCGTGCTCCTGCGGGGCGATGCGCACGCCGGCTCGGGCCGCGAGCGCGCCCTGCGGTCCGAAAACCTGTACCGAATCGAAGTCGTACGTGCGTCGCAGTTCGGCGATCTTTTCCTCGAGGCGCGCATGCTGTGCCGGATTCACGACTTCCTCGGCGCCGATCGCCGCGGCGATCCGGCCGGCGAAACGTGAGTCTCTCTTGCGCGTGTCCTCGTAGTACTGGTTGTTGATCAGCCTGCTGTATTCGAGCATCGTATCGGCGGGCGCGCCGAACCATTTCTCGATCGAGAACTGAACCAGGAAATAGGCGAGGAAGAACAGGAGGAGCGCGGGCAGGAGCGAAAGCGCGACGAAGGTCCGGACCATCTTGGCCTTGAATCCGCTCCCGACCCGGCCGCTTTTCCGCTCGAAGTAAAGCTTGATGAGGTTGCGGCCGAGCACGGTCGCCAGGATCAGGAGCGCGACCGCGACCACCGTCGTGGCGCTCCAGAGCAGGAAGGTCATGCTTGGAAATCTCGGGCTGCCCACGGAGGTCCGATGCAGGAAGATCTGAGTCGCGACCATCCCCAGGAGGAGAAAGACAATAGTCCCAATGACGTAGTATCGCGTCCGCGAGGCGTCTCTTTTCGAGGACCTGTTCGACCTGCCCTGCTCGGCCATAGGATTCGGGGAGATTATATTCCTAAAAGAAAGCAACCACCAAGACACCAAGCCTTGGTGGTTGAGAAGGGCAAAGGTGTTGACGCGATCGGCGTTAAAGATTAGATTCCCACTACACCTGGGAGACAGACGTGAAGGTTCTTATAACCGGCGGAGCGGGTTTTATCGGATCTTATCTTTCGGAAGCCTATCTCGACCGCGGCAACGAGGTGTTCGTCATCGACGATCTCTCGACCGGAAGCCTGGAGAACATCAGCCACCTTCTGAAGAACCCCAGGTTCCAGTTCACCAACGACACGATCCTCAACCGCGAGAGCATGCTCGAACTCACGGGCATTTGCGACGTCGTGGTTCACCTCGCGGCGGCAGTCGGCGTCCGGCTGATCATCGAGGAGCCGCTCAAGTCGATCCACACCAACATCGTCGGAACGGAGATCGTCCTGGAGCTTTCGAACAAGTTCAGGAAAAAGACCTTCATCGCCTCGACCTCCGAAGTGTACGGGCGGAATTCCAAGGTGCCTCTGAATGAGGATGATTCCAGAGTCTACGGCTCGACTTCCATCGCCCGGTGGAGCTATGCCTCCTCGAAGGCAATGGACGAATTTCTCGCTCTCGCCTACTACCGCACCAAACAGCTTCCCATCATCATCGCGCGTTTCTTCAACACGGTCGGCCCGCGGCAGACCGGCCGCTACGGAATGGTCATTCCGCGTTTCGTCGGCCAGGCCCTGCGCAACGAGCCGATCACCATCTTCGGAAGCGGCGAGCAGACCCGTAATTTCACTTACGTCGAAGATGTCGTCAATGGCATCACGGCCCTGATCGACGAGCCCGCGGCCGTGGGGGAAATCTTCAACATCGGGAGCGAAGGCGAGGTCTCGATCAACGATCTGGCTCAGCGCGTCAAGACCCTCACCGGGAGCGCTTCGCGCATTGTTCACGTGCCTTACGAAGACGCCTACCAGGAGGGTTTCGAAGACATGGAGCGGCGAGTGCCCGATATCGGAAAGATCAGCCGCCTGGTCGGGTACAAGAACACTCACACTCTGGATGACATTCTGGCAAAGGTCATCGCCTTCGAACGCACCAGTTAAAAATGGCCTGCCCCGTTTGCGGCAACGCCGAAAGCCGGCTTTTTTGCACCGCCATCGACCGCGTCCGAAGGCGAACGGAGCCGGTCTGGAAGATCGAGCGCTGTCCGCGATGCGGGTTTGGGTGGACGTCGCCGACCCCCTCGGCGGAAGAGACCGCCGCCTTTTACCCTGCAGACTATTTCGGAGACATCCAACGGACGCTGGACGACTACCTGTCGGGTAGATTGCGCGGTACGCGCTCCTGGCGCGGGAGTACGGAGAAGGTGCGCCTTGTGGAGCGCTTTGCCCGGGGAGGACGCATCCTGGACGTCGGCTGCGGCGACGGCAAGTTTCTGTGGGCTCTCGACGGCAAACGCTGGCATGGCACGGGGATCGACACCCACCGGGCCACCCTGTCCGTGGTGCGCGCGCGCATTCCGGAGCTGAGCCTCATCGAAGGGGACCTCTACTCGGCAGAACTGGCCGAAGGTGCGTTCGACGTGGTGACGTTCTGGCACGTCTTCGAGCATCTGCCGGATCCCGCGGCCATCCTGGTCCGGACCCGTGCGCTGCTGAAGCCGGGCGGATGGCTCTTCATCTCGCTGCCGAGATTCGACAGCCTTCAGGCGGCAATCTTCCGCCGGCACTGGTACGCATTCGACGACGTGCCGCGCCACCTCTATCATTTCTCAAAGGCGTCGCTGGAGCGACTCCTCCGCGGCGCCGGTTTTGAAGTTCGGCGCCATCTCCTGTTTTCCCGCCTCGTCAACTTCCATACGCTGAAACACAGCCTGCTGAACTGGTGCGAAGACCGTTTTTCGACTCGCGCAGTTTACTATTCGCTTAAGCCGCTGCTTCTTCCATTCGTGTTGCTCGAGTGGACAGTCGACCGGTACGGAATTCTGACCACCGTCGCCCGGAAGCCACCACCAAGTCGCCAGGACGCCAGGTTATGATTTTCGAGAGGAGTTGCCGGGTGAGTTGGGCATCGGTGTCAAGGCGGAGCGGCGCCGTTGCGGCGGTCTGTTTTCTGTGGGCGGGGCTGTCGGTGCGCGGGGTCGAGCCGCTGCCGGAAACCGTCTCGATTGTCTCGGAAGGGGACCTCGGGGAGCCGGGGGAATTCGGGGCGCGGGAGCTTGCGGCGGCCATTCAAGCCAGGGGAACAAAAGTCTTGCGCTTTGCCGACACGCGAAACATCCCCCAATGTTCGGCCATCCTGATCGGAATTCCATCCCGCTCGGCCCGTCTGCGTGATCTGGGCCAGGACGTGACCCCCACGCTCGCGGCTGGCCCGGAGTCCTACGCGATCTCACACGCCTCCATAGCCGGACGTCAAATGCTCACGGTGGCCGGGTCGGACGAGCGCGGTCTCATGTATGCCCTGCTCGAACTCGCGCGCCGCGTTTCGCATCTCGATGCCCGGGCATCAGTGCCGGATTGGCTGCAAAGCCTGCGCGCGGAGACGGGCAGGCCCGCTGTCGCCGTCCGCGGCATGATCCAGTTCCTGCACAGCGCGGACCTCGAGAAGTCCTGGTACTACGACCGTGAGTATTGGGAAAGCTACCTCGGCATGCTGGCGAAGGACCGGTTCAATTCCCTAAACCTCGTTTTCGCGCACCAGACGAGCTATCTCGCGCCGCCGTACCCCTTTCTCTTCGACGTCGAGGAATATCCCCAGGTCCGGGTCCCCGGCCTCGCTGCAGCCGATCAAATGAAGAATCTCACCGGGCTCCGGATGATCTCTCGTCTCGCCCGCGAGCGGGGCATCGATTTCGTCATGGGGATCTGGGAGCAGCGCGCGTGGAAGCGGGGGCAGACGAGCATGGTCGAGGGTCTGGGCGACGACATCATTGCGGACTACACCCGCCTCGCAATGCGGAAGCTCCTCCGCCTCTGCCCGGATATCACGGGAATACAGCTGCGGGTCAATCCAGAGTCCGGTATCGACAACTCGCAGCAGACGCGTTTCTACCGCGACGGCGTCATCGCGGGCATCAAGGACGCCGGGCGGCCGGTGCTCCTGGACCTGCGAGGATGGGGCGCCCTGCCGGAGACAATCGACGCCGCGGTGAACTCCGGGCTGACGCTGCGCCTGTCGATGAAGTACTGGGCGGAATTCATGGGCATGCCTTACCAGGCGGCGGAGATGCTCCCGAGCTACTCCTATGCCGACTTTCTCCGCTACCCGCGACGGTACCAGGTCTACTACCAGCTCTGGAGCCTGGGATCGCACCGCCTGCTGCCCTGGGGGAGCATCGAGTGGATGAAGCGATTCGTTCCCAGCACGCGTCTGGGCGACGGAGTCGGATTCGAAACCTGCGCGCCGCTCTCCCAGAAGGGATTCGGGAATCCGCCGGGCGCGTGGCGCATATTCGCATCTCCCGGGCGCGAATACTATCGCTGGGAATTCCAGCGTTACTGGCTTTTTTACCTGGTTTTCGGAAGGCTCGGCTACGACCCCGAAACGCCCGAGGACGTCTGGATGGACGAATTCCGCGAGCGCTTTGGGGAGAAAGGGGCCGCCGGGATCTTCTCCGCATTCCAGTCTGCGGGCGGCATTATTCCGTTCCTCGTCAGCTACCGGCTCAGCAACCCGAATATGTACATCTGGCCGGAGAAGCAGATGGGGGGCCTGCTGGATTTCTATCTCGACGTGAAGCCGGCGGACGCGGCACGGTTTGCCACATTCGGGGAGTACCTCGGCGCGCGTCTGGCGGGAGTTGCGACGGCGAAAATGATGCCCGAGGAGGCCAGCCGGCGCCTCGACCGCATGGCCGACGAAACGGAACGCGCGCTGGCGCGCGCCGACCTGGCGATCGACGCAGACCGGAACAAGGAATACTCGGCCAACAGAATCGATCTGAACGTACTCGCGCTGCTCGCCCGATATCACGCCCGCAAGATTCTGGCTGCTGCGAATCTGACGCTCTTTTATTTTACCGGAGACGAATCGCTTCTGCTCTTCGCGCAGTCGCACGCCGCGGCGGCGCTCGAAGTGTGGGAGCGGCTGGTTCGATTGACTGACGGGGTTTACTACCCGACCATGATTTTCGGGCCGCAGGATGTCGGCCACTGGAAAGACAACCTGGTTTTTGTGCGGCACGACGTTGCGCGACTGCGGGAGGTGCAGGAACTGCTCAGGCGTTACGAGCTGTTCGACCTGGGACTCGATTTCGGGCCTGACGTGACGCGGCGCCGCAGTGAGTACGAGCCCGAGTATGCCGTTTCCTACTCCGTCGAGAGACGCTTCCGCCTGTTGGCCCCGACCGACCTGTACACCAGGCAGCGCGGTTACGGATGGCGCGAGACGACCGGAATCACCGCGTCCGCGCCCATGCGCATTCCGTACAGCTCGCTCGAGGGAGACAACCTGGCGGACCTGTCTCTGCCTTCGGACGTGCTGTATCGGGACTTCCTGAGAGGGGCGCAAAAGTCCACGCTGCTCGTGGATTTGCCGGGCGGCGAGTATCGAATCACCGCTATCGTGGCCAATCAGCCCGAGCTGGCGAATGGAGCGTTTGAAATCCGGGAAGCGGATGCCGAGCAGGGGTCGAAGCCGATCTCGTACGCTTTGGCGGAAACGGGGGACAAGTCGATGGATGTGCGCGTCGTGGGAGGGCAGCTGGCGCTCGATTTTGTTCCGGAAGCGGGTAAGACATGGCTGGTCTCCGGCCTGATCATCACGCGCAGAGCGCCGCACATCGGTCACGCTGCCGTGAGGAGCGCAGTTCCCGGTTCGCGTGTCACTTTTTCGGCCACGATCACCGCCCCCGACGGCATCGCGCGGGCGGACCTTCACCTCGTGGTCGAAGGGGAGCGAAGAACACTGGTTGTGCCTTTGCTGCCCGGCGGCATTCGGTTTGCGGGGGATTTTGAATGGGCTAAGCGATGGGATGGGAAGACCGCCCGATACGTCATCACGGCCGTAGACAAAGACGGACGAACGACGCGCATGCCGGCCGACGGAAGCATCGAGGTCCGGATCGGCCGGGAAACGGAACGGCCTGTCATCGGGCACGATCCCGCCCGATCCTGTGCGCCAGGGCGGCCTCTGCACCTCGCGTTTACGGTGCGCAGCTCGACGCCGCCGGCCGCGGCTCGGCTTCATTACCGGCATTTGACTCAGACGGAAAAATACCGGGTCCTGAATCTGGTCCGCTCCGGAGACAAATACGAGGCGACCATTCCCGGGGATTTCGTAACCGTGGACCACGACCTCATGTACTACGCCGAAATCGTTGACCGCTTCGGCAGCGGCGCATTTTACCCCGACCCCGACCGCGCCGCCCCCTACGTAGTAGTCAAAGTCCTTCGATAGTCAGTTGAGTGCCCCAAAAACGATCACAGGGACTTCAACGACCGCGAAGAACTGACTGGTAAACCTGCCGGAGTTTTTCTTCGAGGCCTTTAAGGTCTTTGCGGTTCCATGCCTTCAGGCAATATCCGCCGGTGATATCTCCTCCAGTCTCTGAGATTTCATTGGATCTTTCTCTGCGTGCTCCGGTGGTACAATCGCGCGCATGATTGAAATGCCTGTTGAAATCTCACCCGTGCAGGAAATGGAGCGGGAGTGGGCGGCGGAGCTGATGGCGGGCTCGGATCCGTGGATCATACTCGGCCGGGGCCTGGACGCCTGCCGCCTAAGGTGCAACGATCCCGAGCTTCATCTCTTTGTCGCGCGCCGGGGAGGGGAATCCTGCGGTTTCATCCTCATTCATCCCCACGGCGTGGCGGGCTCTCCGTACGTGGCGTCGGTTGCCGTCGCCGAAAACCATCGAAATCAGGGCATCGGGACACGCCTGCTGGACTTTGCCGAGGAACTGTTCAAGGGACGATCGCGCTACATCTTTCTTTGCGTGTCCTCTTTCAACGTTCGCGCGCGAACGCTTTACGAACGCCTGGGGTATTCGGTCGTCGGAGAACTCAAGGACTATGTGATCGACGGCGCATCGGAGATCCTCATGCAGAAGCGTCTCTTGCATGATTGAGGCATCCATTCCGGAATTTTTGACCATCCGGCTGCCGGGACACATGGCACAATTCACTTTTAATTCCATTTAGGTAAACCACCGCCTCTGGCGGTGAGACACGAAGAAGCTCCGCTGTCCCGTCGGACGAACTCGAAGTAGCGGTGAGCACTAAAATAATGAACCACTAAGGCCTCAAAGACCTCGAAGACAAGATCGAACGAGGTTCTTCTTTGAGGTCTTGGAGGTCTTTGCGGTTCATCATTTAAGGAGAATCTCAAATCTCCGCACAACTCACGCCTCCCTCTGGGAGGCTTCCTGAGGCCCCCCGCTCCGCGGGTGGAGATTCACTTTTGTGACCGGGCACCTTGGTGTCGCTTATCAAATGCGGTAAGGTAAGAGTGTGAAGAAATGCTCCCGCATCGAATACCGGCCTGACAAACTCCGTCTGTTTGCCGATATAGTCTTTGCCGCGAGGACCGACGAAATCCCCCGTGTTGTAGAAAGGGTCATGAGTGTGACCCGGGAGATGAATTGTGCGCCGGGAAAGGAGTTCGAAATCGAGATTGCCCTGCGCGAGGCGCTCGTCAACGCGATAATCCACGGCAGCAGGCGGGATCCGACCAAGAAGGTGGAGTGCTGCGTCGCCTGCGATGAAGATCGCGGCATCCTGCTGGTCGTGCGCGACTCGGGGAGAGGGTTCGATCCGAAAAGCCTTCCTAATCCGCTCAAAGGGGAAAACCTGTTCTCCTCGCACGGCCGCGGAATCTACCTGATCAACCAACTGATGGACGAGGTGACCTTCAAGCGCGGCGGCGCGGAAATCCACATGCGCAAAAGATAGCCCCCGGGAATCTCTCTTCAGCGGAGGTTTGCGAAATGCAAAACCTGCTCAGACTGGTGGTATTGGCCCTGGGCGCTGCGCTACTGATATTGACCGGCCTGTCCCGTCTCTCCGCTGCCCGGCAGCTTCAGGCACCCGGCGTGGAAACACCTGCGCGAGAGGACGGGCTGTACATGACGTTCGAGACCGAGTTTGGTGACATTCACTGCAAGCTGTTCGAAAAAGAAACCCCGCAAACTGTGCGCACGATCGTCGGACTTGCGCTGGGTACCAGACCTTACATCGATCCCAGGACAAAAAAAGAAGTCGCAGGAAGGCGCTTCTACGACGGGCTTACCATTCATCGTGTGAACCCGCACTTCTCGATCCAGGGAGGCGATCCCCTGGGTACGGGGTACGGTGCGCCGCGTGGGCCGGGTTTTCCCTTTCGCGACGAGTTCGTGCCGAGCCTGAAGTTCGGCGTGCCCGGAAGGCTGGCCATGGCCAATGCCGGCCGGAACACCAACGGCAGCCAGTTTTTCATCACCGTGGTGCCGGCGACTTATCTGGACGGCAGGAACACGATCTTCGGCCAGTGTTCGGACCTGGATGTGGTGAAAGAGATCGCCCGCGTCCCGGCAAAAGACGAGCGCCCACTCAAGCCTGTTGTGATAAAAAGGGTCGATATCGAACGTGTCGGGCCTGTGCCGGCTGACGCCCCGGAGGCCGGCGTTCCTTCGAACAAATAGGAAATGCGCGGCCGTTGCGCTCACGGTTTCATTGACGACTGGAGGAAAATCCTATGAAGAGATCTTTACCTGCCGGGTTAATCGCACTCATCTGCGCGTTCTGCGTGTCAAGTTCAATGCCGCTCGCCGCCCAGGCTTCAGGAACGCCGGCGGCGGACCTGCGCATTCAGTACGAGGAGTTGACGGCCCCGGACTTCGCGCGCGCCGTCGAGAAGTCCGGAGGGACTGCACTGATTCCGCTGGGCATCCTGGAGAAGCACGGCCCGCACCTGCCCCTCGGTACGGATCTTCTCGATTCCCGGGAGGTGGCGTTGCGCGCGGCGCGCAAGGAATACACCATCGTCTTCCCCCCGTACTATTTCGGTCAGATTTTCGAAGCGAAGCATCAGCCGGGGACGATTGCATACAGCCAGAAGCTGGTATGGGACTTGCTCGAGGAGACCTGCAACGAGCTGGCGCGCAACGGCATCAAGAAGATCATCCTGGTCAACGGACACGGCGGGAACACCAGTTTCCTTTCCTATTTCTGCCAGGCGCAGCTCGCAAGCCGGAAGGACTATGCCGTCTTTCTGTTCCAGCCGGGACGCGATCCCGAGGCTGACGCCCAGGTCAGAAAAATGCGCAAGACGCCGATGGATATGCACGCCGGCGAAACCGAGACTTCGACCATGCTGGCAAACCGGCCCGATCTGGTGCGCCTCGACCAGGCGAAATCACAATCCGGCGAGGACCAGAAGGGCTTGGCCGATTTGACAAACGCCTATACCGGAATCTGGTGGTATGCCAGGTTCCCGAATCACTATGCGGGGGACGGCTTGCCCGGGAGCAAGGAGCTGGGCGAGATCCTGCTGAACAGCCAGGCAAACCAGCTCGTAAAGATGATCCAGTCGGTCAAGGCCGACACGCGAACTCTCGAGCTGCAGCGGAGGTTCTACGACGCCGCAGAGAAGCCCCTGCAGAACCGGCAGTGAGGACGGAAATGGCACAAAAAGGCGGATTCAAGAATCTCAAGCTGGGAAAGAACGTATACCGTCAGATGAAGAGGCGCGGCCAGCAGGAATACCGGCCGCCCAAGCCGCCGCCGCTCCGCCCGCCGAAGAAAGCGTCGACCTGAGGAGCCTGCGCCTTCGCGTCCCTGCGCCTTTGCGTTTTTCCCGAAGGATTAACGCAAAGACGCAGGGAAGATCGCTCTCACTCGTCATGATACAGGCGCCGGCTTGCGGGCGCGGATGAAGGCGCTCATGAACTTCCCGTCGACCTGGGAAGCGAGTGCCGACAGGTCGACGCCCTGATCCTGCAGAAACGCACCTGCCTCCTTGGCGTCGCTTATCCGGATGGGTTCGATATCGATGCCCTCGAAACCTGCCTGGGCGAGTTTTGAGCGATATTCGTTTTCCTCAAGCGCTCCGGACACGCAGCCGGCCCACAACCGGGAGTTCTTCCGGATTTCAGGGGGGATTTCGCCCCTGGTCACGACAT
>Ga0316628_100001332_pt1 | contig 17387 bp, 15 predicted proteins | sample OWC_Aug_M2_C1_D5_FD_207648 | JGI IMG/M metagenome (GOLD analysis project Ga0316628, IMG submission 207648) | Wetland soil microbial communities from Old Woman Creek delta, Ohio, United States - OWC_Aug_M2_C1_D5_C | ecosystem: Environmental > Terrestrial > Soil > Wetlands | place: USA: Ohio... | reverse complement strand
TCCCCGGGACCGATAAACGTCGCGCCCAAAGCCAAGATGCCGATAAAAATATGTTCGGCGGGCACCGGCAAGCCGCGCAAAACCCGCTGAGCGAGCTCCTTGATGCCATATCCGTTTTGCAAAAGCAGCAGCGCCGTGGTCGGCCGTAAAAATGGCGCCAGACGGCTGAGCCCCGCTTCCAAATCCACGGCCTTGACCGTCACGATCAGAAGCGTATCGTCCAGGGCGAAATCGATCTTCTCCCTGGCCGGCAGGAACACCGGTTCATCACGAAGGCCGTTGACCCGCAATCCATGCTCCGCCATCGCCCGAACATGCTCACGGCGGCCGATGAGAGTCAGATCGGTGCCCGGTTTTGCCGCCAGCGCGGCAGCGAGCACGGAACCGACGGCACCGCCGCCGAAGACGACCAGTCGCACTCTTTGTGAAAGGTCCGTCGTCATGGCATATTCATTTCAACCGCGTTTTGGGGAGCTCCTCCAGTACATAGCGCAGCAATTCATAGGTGACGAAGCCCACCTCCCGGCGCAGCTTCTCCTTGGCCCCATCCCATGTCTTCTGGTCACGGCAGGCGTCAAGAAATTCCTGGCCCTTCCAGGTTAAGTGACCGGCCATCCATCTGGGTCCGCCGGCGTCGGACACGTCGAGTGCCTTGATCAATCCCGCCTGCTGCAGCAGGTCGGTATGATAACTGATGGTGGCGACATCGTAGGCCTCGACGACCGGGAAAAAAAGCTCGTTTTTCAGCTCCTCCTGCTCGACGGCGAGGAGAAGCTTCCGCACCAGGTCCAGATCCCGCTTCATGGCGCCTCCCAAGAGCCTTTTATAGCAGATCGCCGGCAGTCGCGCAAGACGGCGTCCCAGAGCTGCCGCACTTGGGTCGGCACCCGCTTAGAAACGACGTCAAAAAAAGAGGCGGTGGAACAGATAGCGCGCGGCGCGCCACACCATATGGAAAGGGGAGAAAAACGCTTTTCCCAAGGGGCTCCGTTCCAGCCGCAGAGTTCGTTTTTTGACGGCGACAGCTATGCCATCCAGGAAGGGATTGGCGGCAAGTGGAGACCGGGGTCGGGGGTGAACGATGCTGCGAAAAGCGCGCCAAAGCATATGGACGGGGGCGAGCAACGCCTTGCCCGAGGGGCGCCGTTCCAGGCGCAGAGTCCGTTTTTTGATTGCAACGGCCCAGCGATCCAGTAAATTTTTTACTGCAACCGGCTTGTGAACACGAGGCTTCTTTTGGAGTTTCTTGGCAGCCAGGCTCGCTTCCAAAACCGGACGCAGGGTGATGGGGGCGGCCTCAACCGTCAGGCCGCTGCGACCGTAGCGGCTGATCAGCTGCCGATAATCCACCGTGGATCGGCCGTGTGCCGCCAGGCGAGCGAATACATGCAAATAGGCGGACGCCTGGTCCAGAAGTTTGAACCGCGAGAGTATCGTCTCCCTGCATGCAGAAGCGAATTCATGACCGTGCGATGGCTGCAATGCCAGATCCGTCACGACCGCTGCCAAGCGCTGGACGTCACCGCGGGGAACCAGCCGACCGTTAATCCCCTCCTGAACCACGTCGGGGATACCGCCGGTGGCATACGCGACCACGGGCGTGCCGCAAGCCAAGGATTCCAGGGCGGTGTTGGGAAGGTTGTCTTCCAATGTGGGCAGGACAAAGAAATCGGCCGCCGCGAATATATCGGCCAATTTCTCTTCCGTATCCACAAAACCAAAATTGCTGGCCGGGATGGACGGATGCTGTAGGCACCAGCGGGAATCCCCGAATGACAGCAGCCGTAGGCCGCCCCGTTCAGCCAGCAGTCGAACATCGCGATTATCCAGGGCGCGGGACAATGCCCGCTGCAATTCGGCGACCCCCTTGCGTTTGTCCTCCTCGGCACCGTAGAGGATACAAACGGACTGGGGATCGATTTTCAGTCTGGCCCTGGTCTCCCGTTTGTCTCGTGGTTTGAACACATTGATATCGACCGAATTCGGAATGGCCTGGACGGGAAATCCCTTGAATACGGCGCTTTGGGCGGCGTTGTCCGCCAGCCAGCGGCTGGGGGTGACCAGCGTCAGGTTACCCTGCCAAAGTTGCCGTTTGGCCTGGAGTACATGCGCCGGCAGTTGATGATGATGGTTAAGCAGTTGCGGACAATCGCGGCAATCGACGCGATACTTCTCGCAGCCGGCGCTGAAATGACAGCCGCCGGTGAAGGGATTCTCGTCGTGTAGCGTCCATACGACCGGTTTATTCAGGGCGAGGATGCCCGCGACGCTTTCGCTGGAAAGGAAACCGGACACCCAATGCAGGTTGATCACATCCGCCTGAGCGAGCAATTCGCAGCGGCTTAGATCCAAGCCGGGATACGGCAGCGCGAATCTGGTGTTGGACATGTCGCTGCGCTGGTTTTTGATGAGCGAGTTGAACACGCGCCAGAGAAAGGTTTCGTCGGCCTTGAGGTCGGCTCCGCCGGCGCGCGCTCTGCAAACCGCCGGATCATCCGATTGTTTGTTGTTTACCAGCATGGTCACAACGGCTCCCCGGTCCTGCAGGCCGAGGTAGAGCCGGTGCGCGGCCAGCGCGGCTCCGCCGTAACTCTCAAACGAGCTGACGATGGCGATATTCATTTCACCTCGCCCGCTGGAAATTTCCGGTTTTGCTAGGAAGGCGGCTACCAATCATTGTTTCGCTCATAACCCAGTTCCACCAGCAAATCTCCGGTGACTTGCTTGAAATACTTTTTGCTCGCCTCGCTGAAATAATTTTTCCAATCGCCCTCGATGCCTTTGCGGAAATGGGACTTTTTGTCCTCTTCGCCAGGGGAGCGGCCTTTGGCCAATGCCTGGAAACTGAATTTATTCAAAAGCGCCGCCAATTGATCCGGGGTGATTCCCATCCGGCAATGATCGAAAATCTTGCGGAAGGTCTCCATCTGCCTCGCGCCGATCAGGTCTTCGAAGCGGCAGACGAGAACGTTGGCATTGTCCCGGCTTTTCATCCAGGATGTCATGCTGCCGTACAACCGCTTGTGCCTTTTCGGCATGGCCTCAATGAAATAATTGATCCCTTCCTCCTCGGACATGGCGTTCAACCTCTGCCGTTCTTCCTCTTGCTGTGCATTCATTATTTCATGCGAAAATTTGGCGCTGAAATATCGGGAAACGATCAGGTCACGTGGGTCGCGCATCACCCAAAAGGCCCGAAAATTCTCCGGCTTGGGCATGGCGAGGAAATCATCGTAGCTGACGTACAAAGGGCTGACGATCGTCTTTTTCGGAAATCCCCGCTGCAGTTCGGCCCGGTTTTCAGACGGGATGATGAAATCCTTTTTAGGGACATGGAGGGTCAGACCGGACGCTTTCTTTATGACAGCCGAACCCAGGATTTTCTTGAGCCATTGGCTGCCGCTGCGCTGGATGCAGCAATGAAAAACATTGTCACACTCCGATGGATGTTGCTTGGATTGAAAAAACATTTATCGACTCCTTGATATGCGTTTGCACTTCAATTGTCGGATCCGATTGCCAGGGGCTGCTCGGGGAAAAGACGTTGCCATTGCGCGGCAAACAAGCCTTGCGCATAGCGATACAAATCCAGGTCGGATTGGTTGGCCGCCTCGATGGCCGCCAGGGTTTGCGGGTCAAGGTTCTGACGGGCCATACGCGTCTCCGCCACATTGCGTTTCTGATAGGCGGGGATCTCCCAGCCAAAGCGCCTCTGGACCAGCTGCAAAAATCCGTCGAACATATCGGTGAGCCCCACCACGGCGAAGGAATCGAGATGCTCTTTGGCCGCTGCCAGCATGGTCGGCGGGCATTCACCCTGAGGCGCCCCCCAACCGACTCCGGCGATCAGGCGTGTCTGGCCGTTGTCGAGCTCGGCACTCAGCCGGCGTTCCACGTATTCCCGCAGCGACAGGTTGTTCTCCCGAACGGCCCGGTGCAAGTAATGATCCTGCCGCCGCCACGCCTGGTGATAATGGCTGATGGTCCGCTCGATCGGATCACGCAGCACGGTGAGATACAGAACCGGCCGCGCGGTGTAGAAACGGTGCACTCCGTATGCGAAATGCCCGGCCAGGCAATGGATCCGCCGCTGCTGTCTTGAGCCCATCGTCTGCAGACGCCGGATCAGGTCCTCGGTCCGGTGCTCGTAGAAGATGAGCAGCCGCTGGGGGGGAAAACGCTTACGCAACACTTCCTCCACGAAGGTCGTGCCGGCGCACTTGGGCACGTGAAGAAAAAAGAGGGTCTCTCTGCGGGGAATCAGTCTGATGCGGAACATGACTCAGCGACACTCCTCCTCATATAATTTTTCATACTGCACCGCCACCGCTGGCCAGGAAAATTCGAGAGCCCGGCGGCGGGCCGCCGCCCCCATGATTTCGCAGCGGCCGCGATCCCTGTCCAGCAGGATCAGTGCGTCGGCAAATTCTTGCGGCGAATTCCCCGCCACCAGGATCGCGGCTTGTTCTCCCAAATAATAACGCACCGCCGGCAAATCGCTGCTGATCACCGGCAAGCCGCAAGCAATCGCCTCCAACAGCGCGTTGTTGGAAGTGGCATCCTTCAGCGGCATATAGAACGCGTGGACTGTTTGATACAGTCCCAGCATGGCGGCGTCCGAGATCTGGCGGTGGATGGTGATGTTTTCCATGCCGGCGGGGATGTCCAGACGCGATGTGGAGACGATATGGAATTCAAAACGGCCGGCGTTCCGGTCGCGCAGGATCCGGGCGGAGGCGATGAGCGCCTCGTAATCCCGCAGCCATACGCCGATGGCCAGGCAGCGAAAGGGACCATCCACACGCGGCCGCGGCAACGGCCGGAAATAATCGGTATCCACCCCGAGGGGGATCAGGCGAATACGTTCCTCCGGGAAAAAAGAGGCAAAGAAAGGCGCTTGCGTCGGAGAAACCAGCAGCACCGTATCCGCCCGCCGAACCACGGCGGGGCAGACCAGGGTTTTCAGAATCGCCGGCGGTTGATGGTACATGGCGACAACGCGCGGCCGGCGGTGGAAGGCGCTCGCCCATTTCAACCCGGCCGGCAGAAAACGCAATGCGTGTTCGGCGTCCAGGAGATGGATGAGATCGATGCGCCGAATGAGCGAACGGGCGCACAAACTCATTTCCGCATTGAAGTCGCTGACCTGATAGACATCACGCCGCGCCGCTTCGTAATTCCGCATCATTCGCTTCCCCAAAATCGGGACACGGCGCCACGGTTTATCCATGGGGACGACTTTTTCCAGGATACGGAAGCGTCTGGCATCGAGATGGCGTAGATATTGTTGCAGACCGGAATGAGCTCCCCAGTGAGGGTAAAGGGTTCTGACAATCTGGATGGTCTTCATTGTTTCTTTTTCTCGGCCGCGCCTTTACCCAAAAAAAATCGCCCGACGCGGACGATGGCATGGCCGATTTTCCAGGATCGCGTTTGATAGAGCGCCTGGATGTGCCTTTTCAATTCATGGCTGATCCGGAGTTGCTGCTGCCAGCGGTTCTCCAACTTCCGCAATTGCTCGTTTTTCTGCGCCAGCTGTGTTTCATTCTGCGCCAACCGCGCGTCTTTCTGCGTCAGCCATGCGTCTTTCTGCGCCAGCTGCGCGTTTTTCTGCGCCAGCTGCGCGTTTTTCTTTTTTATTTCCGCTTCTCTTTCAATGATGATTCGTTCTTTACCGGAGAGGGCGTCCCGGTACAGGGTGCTCAGATGGACGGTTGTCAGGCCGTAGCCGAACCGTTCGTAGGCGGGCATCTCAACTTGCACCTGAAACTTGTCCAGAATTTTTTTCTTGTCCACGGGCATGGAGATCCGCTGCTCGCGAAGCATGTCCGCGTACTGGTCCAAGCCGCGGCTGAATAAGTCGAATTCCACTGAAGAAATGTCGGTGCGCTGGGTCAGGTGCCCGACGGGCCGGTTCGCCGCGGCGACATATATATCCCGGAATGGCATGTCGACATATCGACAAATCCTCCTGACAAACGCTTCCGCATCCAGCGCTTTTTCTTCATGGCATAAAATCAAGGGCGGCCGATCGCAGGCGGCGAACGATTCCAGGGCGAAGCGGTTCATGTAATTCCAGTAGAGCAGTTCTTTTTGAACCGGCAGCTTATAATTATCCGCGGGGATCTCTTCCCCGTATACTTGCTTGACTTGCTCGCGGAAGCGGGGAAAATCATCGCGGTGGAATTCGCCGCCGAAAAATGAGAAGAGCCGCAGGACCGAATTGACGGTATCGGCCGGATTGCGGATGATGAAAATGAAGCGGGTGTCGGGGGAGAGAGCCTGCAACAGGCGGAAACGGCCGTTGGCGCGGATGAATTTCAGCAGCATGTGAGGCTTGGCTGCAGCCGGCGAAAAGAACTGCTGCAGGAACTCGTCGGTCAGGAAGGGCGACGGATCGGTAACCAGCAGCGGCACGCGCAGGTGGCAGGAGATCGCTTCAAAAGAGAGTGAATCCATGGTTTGGAAACGCCCGGCCAGCTGGTCGTAGGGTCCGTTGAAAAGCCCGCGGTCCCAGAGAAACGGTTCGTACACATAATCCAGTGCGCCGGGATAGCGTTCTTCGAAAATGTGCTGCAAAAGGGAATAAATGGCAGTGGTTCCGGATCGGGCGGTACCCAATATGGCGATCTTCATGACGCACCTCCCATGCCGATGAAATTCATGGACGCTTGCCGCCGCGTGCCCGCCTTCGGGACCAGCGTTTGCCCGCATCGCGAAACAGTCGCTTGCAGAACAAGCGCAGGTAAAACCAATGAAATTTCCAGTCATTCCGGAAGCGCCGAACCACACGCCACTTTTCCAGGGCCATGCGCGCCCGGTTGACGTCGGAAAGGCCGGGATCGAAGGCGGCAATCACCGTATCGGAGTGAAAAAATTTTTTCCCTTCCATGTAGGAATTGAATATCAGGTTATAGTCGGCGCAAATCTGGAAACGGGTGTCGAACGGACGCCCTTTGAGAAGACGGGCGCGGGTGAAAAGGCTCTGATGGGTGAAGACCATGGTCTTCCACAGAATGTCGAATTTCCAGGCTTTGACCACGCCGCGGAAATCCCCGCCCAAGAAACAGGTGTGGCCGAAAATGAAATCGGTGGCGCCGTCGTCTGCGACGACTTTGCCGAAGACGGCGGCCACGGTCCCGCTTTCGTAAAAAAGGTCTCCGGCATTGAGAAAGTTGATCCACTCGCCGCTGGCCAGAGCGATCCCTTTGTTCATGGCATCGTAAATTCCCCGGTCGGACCCGCTGAGCCAATGATCGATCCGGTCGTCGTAGCGGGGCAGGAGGTCGAGGGTGGAATCCGTGGAACCGCCATCGATGACGATGAATTCGATGTTCTCGTAGGTCTGATCCAATACCGACTCGATGGTGTGAGCCAAAGCCTGCGCCTCGTTCAGCACGACGGTCACCACCGTCACCAGGGGCAAACCGGGCAAGTTTTTTTTCGCATAACCGCGAAAGCGCAAGCCGCCTTGAACTTTCGCAGCGAGACCGGGCGGGGAGGCCGGAGGCTGCGAATTCTGAAACAACCGGCGGGTGGTCGAATAGCGGTTATCAAGACAGACGGCGGCAGTTGCCCGATCGCTGGTGTCGGGAATGTCATGATCGTTCATCAATCCCCCATTCAATATTGGAAATCCCGCAGAGTTCTCGCCAACGATTGGTCGAGAGCGGCGATGGTCTCGGGCTTCAATTTATCTCGGAAATTGCCGGGCTGGCCGAGACGTTTGTGCTGGCGAACGTTTTCCACTTCTTGCGGGCGCGTCAGTTGTTCCATCCGCTTCCGAAATCCGGCGGAAATTTTCATAAACGTGTGCAAGCGCGTGAAGAAGCGGTCGAAATCCCCGATCATTTCTTCATACTTCAGCATGACCTTGTCATCCCATTCCTGAAACAGATCGAAAATTCTGATAAATTTTCTTTCCACGGCCGGAGCCTCGGCCATGGCGAAGGCGTCGATGTCGAGTGCCTGTATCCGCTGCCGGCGCAACCGCTGATACTCCCTGATTTCCGGATTGGGGCTTTCCGGGTGGCTGAAACCGAAGGAATAATACATGGACACGAGGATGTCGCGGGGATCACGGATAAAGAAAATGGCCTTAAGCGCCTGGCGCCGGCTCCCCGTCAGTATCTCTTCAGTAATGCCGCGCGATGGATGGTCATCATCCAGGATCCGCACTGGGCCATACGCGTGAGCATTCCCCTCGACGGCCACCGCGGAATCGAGACGATTTTCATAATGCAGGAATTGATAGTCGACATGCGTTCTGCCCGCCAGCCTCGGCAGCACCTGACGGGCAAATAATTGGCTGGCGCATTTATGCAGCGTAACGAACACCACGCTCTTTTCCCCTGAAACATCGAAAAATTCCACGCCCCTATTTCTCCCGCTCCTGAATTCTGTCCCCGAGCCTTTTTTTTCGCTGCAAATAATCATCATAAAGCGATCGCAGTGCCTGCGGCCGTACCAGCCGGTCGTCGGCAAACAGACGCCGGAAAATCTCGTCGACCTCTCGCTCATTGAAGCGAGCGTCGGCCGTATGGTTCAGCCAGGGCCGATCATCGCCCAGATGGAAGGTCAAATGCAGGTCGCGGAAAAAACCGAAATTGCGGGCAAAGGCCGTAAGATTGGCCCGCAATGCCAAAGCGACAAATTCGGCGCCGACGGCCACGCGGCCCAGAAAAAAATTGTCGACCAGTTCCCGTTTGAAAACGAAACAATCGCTGCCGGGATGCTCATGGCCCAAATCGGCGTACATCAGTGGCAGTTGCCGGCTGCTGCGGTACGTCGGTGCGACGGTCCGGCGAGTGACGATCAATCCGTCGTATCCCTGGGCGACCAGTCGCGCCAGGGCAAGATAAAAGAAGGGTTGGGGCGATATGTCGGCATTGGTGAAAACATAATAATCGGCACGGCCATCCCCGCGAAGCCCGGCCAGGATATCCGCCAGCAAGGGAAGCCGGCGACCGTTGTGGTCGGCAGTGCAATCGAGAATGGACCTGTGCAAAACCGTCACGGAGCCGAAGAAATCGGGGACCAGGTGCCGATCCTCGGCGAAGACAGCCGAATGCAGGGCGACAGCCAGGGTTCCGGCGGCGAATTCCTGGGCGGCCCGGAGAGCCCGCACGGTCACTTCCTGGGCGCGCGCGGTGAGGGAATCCGCGGGAGCCGAAAAGAGATTGACGACATGAGCGAAAACCGGATCAGCCATCATTTTTTTTCGCGCCCGCGGCTACTCCGCCCCGCTTCCGCCGTGGGCTTCGCCTTTTCCTTCTGGGACGCGCCCATCATTATTAGCAGCGATTCATATTCCCTTTCCAGGGCGCGCACATGCAGCCCGGGAAAACGTTTGGGCGGATCGACCGGATGTTCGGCCAGCCGATATTTTGCCAGCACGTCCTCGACAACCACCGTCGATTTTATCGCGTATTCCCTTAGCAGAGCCAGATATTTCTGCAGGTATTCACGAAAAAGCGATTGCTCGCTTTCGGCCAACAGGAATGTGCGGGTCACCGTTCCCGCTTTTCGCCGCGCGGTGGCCAAATATTTTTCGCGATACGGAACATCCAAAAAAAGGCAAAGCTCTTTGATCGCCCTTTCCCCATCCCGACCGAACTCTTCGTAACAGATCAGCAGGGGCCGTTCCGCCGCCGGCGTTCCGGCAAAACTCTCCAAAGCGAAACGGTTCATGAAATACCAAAAAAGGAGCTCCCTCTCCACGTCCGTCTCCGGGGCGGTGGGGGGGAAGTCCTCGGGATATATCCTTTTCGCCTCCGCGGAAAAACGGGGGAAATCGTCGCGGTGGAATTCTCGGCCGAAAAAGGAAAACCGCTGGCGAATCGAATTGACCACGTCGAGCGGATTGCGGATGATAAAAAGCGCCTTGGCCTGCGGGCAAATAGCCCGCAACAGGAGAAACCGGCCGTTGGCCCTGATGAATTTTATCAGCAGGTCCGGCCGGCCGTCCGCTGGATCGAAGAGCGAGCGCAGATAACTGTTGTCCAAGAAAGGGGCCGGGTCAACGACGAACAGAGGCAAGCGGAGATGCTGATACATGCCCTCGATGGATAACGATTCCTGTAAGTCCATTTTTGCAGCCACTGAATCGTACCGCCCGTCCAGCAGGCCGATGTCGCGTAAAAAAGGTTCGTAATAAAAATGAGGCTCTCCCCGGCAGTTATCGCTCATGATCTCCTGCATCAGCACGTAGAGAAGGGTCGTACCGGAACGGCCGGTGCCCAGAATGTAGGCTTTCACGTCACCCCTCCCCTGCGATTTGGCCGGCGGACATTTCCGCCAACCGCTTTTTAAGGAATTCCTCGAAGCGAGAGGAGAGTTCCATCCGGCGCTCCGGCGCCGCCAGAACTATATTTTTGGAAAAAACTTGCCTGAGCCATTTTTCCCACTCGGCGGCGGAAGCGGAAGATAACGCCGAAAGCCCGCGCCCGTGGCGGCGATAGCCGGTGCCGTCCCCCTCCGTGTAGCGGAATTCGTAGCGCGTAGCCAAGCGGATCTTGAGGTCCCAATCTTCCCGGACGCGCAAGGAAAAATCGTACCCGCCGGCGGCGAAGTAGGCATTCCGGCTCAATAGAAAGTCACGCGGTATATGGCACGAACGGATCAAAAATGCTTCCAGCACATGCCCCTGCCTGATATTGTCCGCCGTCCCCAGGCGGCAGATGAAATCGCCTTTTGATCCCACGGCTACCGTGTTGGAAAAGGCGATGATCTCCCGGCCGCTCTCGCGAACGTGACTCTGCGACAACGCCAGCTCCCGTTCTAGCTTTCGCGTATCATAATAATAATCGTCGCTGTCGAGGGTGGTGAGATAATCGCCGCCGGACGCCAGGATGGCGTCGTGCCGGTTGCGGGCCACGCCGCGGTTGACCGGGCTGAAGATTCCCCGGACCTTCCCCGGCCATTTTTTTTCAAATTCCCGGATGATATTGGGGGAAGCGTCGGTGGAAGCGTCGTCGGCCACCAAAATTTCGAGATCGCTGAAGCTCTGCGCAAGAATGCTCCGCAGGCACTCGGACAGATAGCCGGCATTGTTGAAATTGGCCACGATGACGCTCAATAGCATCGACATTCCTCTTTAAAGATACCCCAATTGCTCCATATTTTTGCGTATTTCCCTGGCTTTCGCCCCCCGGACCGGGCCGGATGAATCGGGACTCCGCCGCCGCCGCTCGATGGCATTCTGCAGGCTTTTCAGGGCTTTCAGCATTTTGGCCGTCATCAGGGGATTTTTCCGCACGAGATTATTCAGCCCCCAAGGATCCTGGCGGAAATTGCAGAGCGAGAGGAATCCCCTTCCCTGCCGGCGGGTTAAAATGAAGTCACCCATGACGAGGGCTTCACCCTGGTTCCGGTTCTCCAAATGGTTGACGTCGCGGTCCAAGTAGATGGGGCGCTCGCCGAGTTTTTCTCCGGCAAAGAGCGGAGCATAACTCCTGCCCATCATGTCTTCCTTATAGTCCACGCTCAGCAGATCCCGCAACGTCGGAACCAGGTCGACATGAGAAACCGGAGTCCGCTCCTTGATCCCCCGGGGAATTCCCGGTCCCGAAAAGACCAATGGAACCCGGATCAACGCCGGGGAAAAATTCGCCCCATGGCCGAAACCACCGTTTTCACCCAACAACTCTCCATGATCGGCCGTAAGTACAACCAGGGTGTTCCGGCGCAGCCCCCTTTTATCCAACGCCTTCAGGATGTATCCCACGCGCTCGTCGACCCACTCGACCTCGCCCCGGTACAAATAGCGGAAAAAAGCGACATCCCCCTCCTGCAGTTGTCCGGATTCCGAAATCTTTTCTAGTTCTTTAAAGTTCAGGGTCGTGTAAAACTCCTTCGGGAAAGTGAGTTTCAGGGTGTCGCGCGGGATAGTGTTGGTGAACTGCCGGGGCGGACGATAGGGAAAGTGGGGATCGGTGAACCATTTGAAGATCATGAAATTCCGGTCCCGCGGTACCGTCAGCAGATAAGAGAGCAAAGGATAGAGCATTTGTTGGAGGCGGACTTCCGCGTGGTTATACGGCAGATTGCCTTCGCTTTTCCCCAACAGCTTGCTGATCCGCTCCCGCTGACGCCTGAAAACCGGAGCGAAGGGAGAAAATCCCTGCAGGATATTGGAAGAAGATATCAACCGGTTTTCATCGCTCCGGCGCAGGTCGTACCCTTGCCGGTGCAGGACTTCGGGGAACAGCGTCTCCCGGCTGCTGATGTATGGAATCGTCTGGCCGGGCCGGTCGTCCATCTGGAATACTTGCTCCGCATAGACGCGGGAATAGTTCCCGGTCATGATCCCGATCGAAGCGGGAATGGTGCAAGGAGCGGTGGTATAAGCCTGTTCGAACAGCGCTCCCTCGCGCGCCAAGCGGTCGATATTCGGGGTGCGGGCGTCTCCACCGTAGCAGCCGAGGATGTCCCATCTCAGGGAATCTGAAACGATCAGCAACAGATTGCATCGTTCGTTCCGGCCACCTTCACTCTCCTGGCGGTGCTTCAGAAAAAAGATGATCGCCACAACCAGCAATGTCATCATGATCAGGCCGGCAAATAAAAATCTTTTCTTCATCAAAAATCCCTTTGCCCTTCCCGCCATCCGTCCCTCATCAAGGTTTCAAGTTCCCGAACCAGAGAGGCGTGCGACGGATCATTGACAAGACTGACATTCTCTCCCGGATCGCGCTCCAAGTCATAAAGCTCCCGGCCCACGACCGTGCCATCGCTTTTCTGGATCCATTGGTTGTAGCGATAACGCTCGGTGCGCAGGGAATACCCCATGTACTTGATCAGCGGACTTCCCCCGCCCAGGTGCCGCACGCACTGGCCGAAAGCCGCCTGCTTCCATTTCCGTTCGGGATTCTCCAACAGCGGAGCGAGACTCAAGCCTTCCATGGACTGGCGCGGAAGCGGCAGGTCGCACCACTCGCACAGGGAAGGATAAAGGTCCACGGCCTCGACCAGGGCCCGGGAATGTTTGCCAGCGGTTTTCATGCCGGGAGCATCGACGATCAGCGGCACCCGGAGATCGAGTTCGGACAGAGTGTTCTTGCCCCAGCCCCCGCGTTCCCCGAGCTTCCAGCCGTTGTCGCCCCACAAGACGATCACCGTTTTCTCCCGCAGCCCCAGCCGATCCAATTCGTCGAGGACCCGGCCGACCTGGGCGTCGAGAAACGACACGCAGGCATAATACCCATGGATCAGGCGCCGGGCCAAGTCCGGAGGCAGGGGGGTGTCACCGCGGGGAACGTCGCGGTATGAACGGATCTCGCCGCTGACGCCCAAGGAAAAGTCCGGAATCCCCGCCGGCGGCCGGATATTTTCCGGGAGGGCGATTTTTTTGGGATCGTACAGGTTCCAGTACTTGCGGGGAACGGCAAAGGGCAGATGGGGCTTGCTGAATCCAACGGCCAGAAAAAAGGGCCGATCCTTCAGGCGGCGCAATTCCGCGATCGCCCGTTCGCACACTATGCCGTCACGATATTGCTGGTCCGGGACATCGGCCGCTTCCACGGGAGACGCGAAAGGTTCCTGCGCCTGATTCTGGGGGGTGGCGTAGATCTTTTCATTTACGGTGAATGGCTCGCGGCTCCAGGAATCGATATTGTCGGCCGGATTGTGAAAGACCTTGCCCACAGACACCGTCTCGTAGCCGTATCTCCGGAAATGCTTCGGCAGGGAGACGTGTCGGGGGAGGGTTTCGCTCAAGGAGGTCTTCAGGTCATGGACTCCGGTGGATTCGGGCCGCAAGCCGCTGAGCAGACTGGCACGGGAGGGGGCGCACAGGGCTTGTTGGCAGTAGGAACGGTCGAAAACCAGCCCGCCTGACGCCAGGCGATCGATATGGGGAGTCGCCATCTGATTCTGGCCGTAACAACCCAGTTGGGGCCTCAAGTCGTCGGTGATGATGAGCAGCACATTGGGTTGCGGCCCTTTGCCGAGCCGGGTGTAGGAAATGCCCCTCAGTTCAGCCATGCCTCCGACGGCGCCGAGCACCGCCCGTTTCAAGAACTCCCTTCGTCCCAGAGTCCTTCTTTTTATCGCCGGCATGGTTTAGACCTCGTACCCGTAGTTGGCCGCCAGCGTCCCGACCCCGGCACGAAGTTTCTCCTGCCATTCTTCCGGCCATTCCTCATAAGGGGGGAAATCGCTGATCTTGCGCATGGTCGGAGGCTCGTCCGGGAAAATCTCCAATTCATTGATCCGTTTGTCTTGGGCCTGTCTGATCTGTTCGCGATTGATCGGCCGGCTGCCGACAAAGCGGAATAACCGCTCCGCTTCGTTGGGACCGTGAAGCAGGTCCTCGAAGCGGACCGTGAGTGAACGCTCGCTGGCGAGGCCTTTTTTAAATGTCTCTATATATTCGTTGGTGACCGTCCACAGCCACGCCAGTCTCTCGCGCTGTTCCATCCGCGACCAGTTTTTTTCATCCGCAAGCCTGACCCGGCCCGATTCCCAGATGGAATCGTTCCGGTGCCAGCCCTTGCGGACCGCGCTGCGAACGAAATGAGCGGGGTGACGCAGCAGGTGCGCGAATTTCGCGCCCCGAAAAAGGCCGGCGATGGCCGGGGCGAAAAAAGTCAGGCACTGGTTGGATTCGACGTAAATCTTGTTTTTTATGTGCGTCTCCAAAATCATTTCCATACGCGCCGCATCGATCATCCGCGACAGGATTTCCAGCTGCGGCTGATGCTGGAAGGCGAAATTGGAAAAATACTGCAGGCAGGGGCGCGGCTCATGGAAAGCGGCGATGGTTGGAGACAGGTTCAAGAGCTCCACGATGAATTTGGAACCCGAGCGGCCGGTGGAAAGCACGAAGACCGGAGCGTATCCTTCGTACATCTCGGATATGGTCGCCTGATCCGCATGGTGAATCATCTTAAAGCGTTTCATGGCAGGCTCTCCATCGTCGGCATCCGCACCTTTCTGCCCTTTTGCAAAAAGCACTCGTTGAAATCGGGGACGATTCTCCTCTCCCCCGTGTCCAGCAGATACGAACGTACCTGCGGGTCGAATCCCCCGACCTCCGCCTCAAGCCGCTGATAAATCGCCAAGTATTCCTGCCAATTTTCCGAAAAATAATCGGCATACTCCTCCTTTCTCCAGGAGCAGGAGTCACCGATGTGAAAGGTCAGATGCTCATTCCTGAGTTCTCTGAACTTGTCGGCAACCGCGGCCATGTTTGCCAGCAATGCCCTGCCGATTCCGGCGCTGCCGATGTGGATTTTTCCCAACTGAAACCGCGGATAGAGCGCCCGCTTGAAAATAAAACAATCGTAGCCCTTGTGGGGTGCCCCGGTTTCCGCGCACATCAACGGGATATCCTGGATGGCCGCATATTTATTCGTGATCGTCCGGCGATTGATCACCAGGGCGTCATATCCCTGCGCAAGGTGCATGGCCACCGTCTGGTAGAAAAACGGCATCAGGGCGATGTCGACATTCGAATAAACGAAAAAAAGGGCATCGCTCGCCGCGAAAAGCGACGCCAGGATGTCCTGGATTAACGGCAATTTTCTCTCTTTTTTAAAGGTTTTGTAATCTAAAATGGATCGGGTAAGGTCAGGGAGGCGGATGAATTCCTCCGGCAGCGCCATCCGCTCGTCTTCATGATCCTGGATGGCGAACAATTTAACATCCACAGCGGTTTTGGCAAATTCGCGGGCGGCGATCATGGTCGCGAATGTGATCGGCTGCGCCACAAACAGATCGCTGGATCTGTCGACCGGGACCGGTTGAACGATATGGGCGATGGTCATCATGTCCGGAAAATCCTAATTTTCTCCCAACCGCAGCCTCTGCCGCTCCGCGTTTGTGGGCGGGCCGCCCCAGAGAATGTCCGTTTGGCGAATCCCCGCACTCCCCATTTTTTTCACCGTCCGCATGTAATCTTGCATACCAAAGCCGGCTGTCATGACAGACATGCGGCCATTGTTTTTATCTGCTTTAAGAATTTTCCAGACAGCATCCTTTGATTCGCCAAGCCATTGCAACGCATATTGCAATTGAATGAGTTTTGCTTGCTCCAAATCACAAAGGAATAAAAAGACCGGTTTTCCAAAATCCAGGCCGGTCATATCAAATCTTGGGAGAAAAGCCCTCACCCGCGGATCAAAATGGCTGTCAAAATTGTAATAGACGCTGGAATCCTTTTTCCCGATCAAGCCGGTGACATCCTTCCGCTTCAGGGCAAACTCCAGGAAGCCGCTCGAACGTTTCCAGCCGCCGGCGAAAAAACCGAAGTTCGGAGGAAGCACGATGACCGCCTGCGAGTCGGGAGGAAGTTTTTTGCTGCCCAATTGCCGTTCAATAATCGTATGCAAAGAATTCAATTTCACATATGAATTTTTTAAGGAAAAAAATCGATAGATACCGGTAATGGCCACTGATCCCAATAGAATAAAGGTGACGACTCTCTTTTTGCCCGGGAAAAGTCCGGCCAACAATACCGAAAGCGAAAAAAGAAAAACGGCGTTCAGACCGAATGAAGAAATGAAGGAATAGCGGGAGGGAAAATTCGGGGTCATGACCAGGAAAAAGAATATCGTGGATATGACCCAGCATAGAAAAAAACCATAGAAAGCCACTGCGGCCATGCCTTTAGTAAAATGGGAAAAAATATGACGACCGCCGGCCGTCGAGCTTCCTTTCCGGGCACAAAGAAAGAAAGCGGCTCCGATGATTATCACGACGATGGAGACAGTATAACCCGTTTTCAAGGGGGGGAACGCCAAACTGTTGTCGAAAAATTTCCCGATCCTTCCTATCGTGTCTATGAACGCCACTGAAAAAATTTTCTTTCTTGGAGACAGCAGAACCTGGGTCACTTTGGTCAAAGCCACCAACAAAAAAGCCGAAAAAAGCAGGATCCTTTCGCGTCTTTGTTTCCGGAAACCGAGAACCGCCAGAGCCAGAGGAGGAAACATGAACAACGCCAGTTCCATAAACTGCGTGGAAATCAGATAAAATCCGGCTGCGGCCAGCAGAAAAGACCATTTCCGGTGAGAATCCGTATCCAAATATCGGAAACTCAGCAGCATGGAGAGCAAGACAAACAGAAATCCCCATAAAATGTAAGAATCGCTGATACCGGTTGGAATTTCATGCTGCCGGGGAAGGATCAGGGGTACGACGGCTGCCGCATATGCCGCGACGGGAGAAAAGCCGAATTTGGCATGGTAAAGATAATAGAGGCAGCAGGCAATGGGGATCATCAGGACCAGAATATAAAGAGCGCGAGCCGACTGTGGAGAAAAGGTCATGACCGTACGGCTGGCCCATCCCGTGAAGGGGGCAATCAGGTTGTGTTCGAGCATGTTCCTGTGAAAGCCCTCCCCCCTCAGCACTTCGTAATAACCGGCCGGATCATCGTGCAAAAG
>Ga0316628_100001331_pt1 | contig 17391 bp, 16 predicted proteins | sample OWC_Aug_M2_C1_D5_FD_207648 | JGI IMG/M metagenome (GOLD analysis project Ga0316628, IMG submission 207648) | Wetland soil microbial communities from Old Woman Creek delta, Ohio, United States - OWC_Aug_M2_C1_D5_C | ecosystem: Environmental > Terrestrial > Soil > Wetlands | place: USA: Ohio... | reverse complement strand
GAGCCGGTATCCCAGCCCGGTTTCCTTTTCCATCAGGGCGATCACATGGCTCATCTTCCGTCCCTTCCGCGCGGGATCAGTATTCCAGGATCAAGAGGTGGACGAGCTCCGCCTCGGGGAGATCGACGAGCCGTGCGCGAACGATCATCCGCAGGTTGCGTACCTCGCGAAGCTTGTCCAGCAGGAAGGATACCAGCGGCCCCCAGCCGAACGGGTCGACGCGAGCGATCCCCCGGGACGCGCGGAGGAGCACGCTGTCCAGCCGGCGTTCGACGACGGCCAGGAAGGGAACCCCCGGGACGGGCGCAGGCAGGGCCGCGAGATGCCGGCGGAAGAGGGATCTTCCGGCCTCCTGGAGCGCTTCCGCGAGCGTCGGCGACTCCCGGATCCGGTCGAGGGCGCCCCCATCGAAGATCTTTCCCCCCGGGAGCAGGAACCGGCGCCGGTTCGCCGGGACGATCCGGTCCTCGACCTCCTTCAGGACGGTCATGAGGTTGGTCGTGTCGACGGAGAGGGAAACGAACAGGGATAGGGCGTCCTCCCCGTCCGACCCTGCGGGGGAAGGCCGGATCTCCCGGAGCCGTTCCGCCGCATGTTCGACCCAGCATCGATCCAGGGCCGATTCGAGGACCGCGAGGTCCCGGGGCTCGCGGTATTCCCGGAGGGCACGCAGGAGGGGGCGACCCCATGGCTCCCGCCAGGTCGCCATCAGCTCCGCAAGGGCGCGCGGGTCGGCCTGCCGGCACATCTCCTCCAGCGCCGCCTCGTCGTGGAGGCCCGTCGGGACGAGGGAGGAGAGGATCTCCGCGGGAGACGCGCCCGAAACCAATCCCCGCAGGACGGTCTTGACGGTTTGCACCTCCCAGCGGCCGAGCACGAGCCGGGCCGCCTCGGCGCAATCGCCCGAGGAGAAGGCGAGCAGCCGGGCCAGGGTCTGCGAGACGTTCCTGCGGAGGGCTTCCTCGATCCTTGCGGCCTCCGGGACCTCCCCCCCGGTGGAGTCGATGTGATGCCCGTACGGGCTCTCCCGCAGGTCCGCGGCGATCGACGGCAGGTCGGGGAGCGCGAGGATCCGCTCGTAATCCCGTCGGGAGAGGAATTGCGCCCGCATCGCCCGCAGCCGCGCGGCAAGGTAGTAGAGGTCACTCATCGGGGCCCGGGAGCCTCCTCCACAGCTCGACCATCAACGCGGGCCGGGCTTTCACGAAGCGGGACCGCAGCGTGTTCCGGACGAGGAACGTGCCGCCCTCGTCCGACGCCTCCACCCCCCCGATCTCCTGTTCCGGCAACGGCTCGAAACGGATGCGCGCGGCGGAGGGCGATGGCTCGATCGCGGCGCGGAGGACCCCGTCCGCGCGCAGGATGACGGTCCCCGCCGGGAGCTCCGGGAGGATCTCCCGGAACATCCGCTCCGCGATGGCGGGGTAGCGTGCCTCGCCGAGGAGGAGCGGCAGACGTTCCTCGACCCGGGACAGCACCGCGTCCGCGACGGCGGCGTGCGCCCGCAGCCGCAACTCGTTCGCTTCCTGCCGGACGTGGTTCATCCGTAGAAGCCGCGCCCTCTCCGCCTCCCTGTCGGCCGCGTCCCGGACGTCCCGCTCGACGGTCTCCGACTTCCGCCGGGCGTCTTCCGTGATCCTCGATGCCTCTTCGCGGGCCCGGGCGAGGATCCCGTCCCTCCGCGTCTCCGCCGTCCGGATCAGGTGCCGGACCAGCTCTTCGTACCCCACCGCGGCTTCCTCCTCACTTCAGGGTTGTGAGGATGAGGATCGCGATGGTGAACCCGAAGATCACGAGCGTCTCCGGGATCACCAGCAGGATGATCATCGTCCCGAGCGATTCCGGTTTTTCGAGGAGGGCGCCCACCGCCGCCGCCCCGATCCGTGCCTGGGCCCAGCCGGTTGCCAGGGCCGCCAACCCGATCGCCAGACCTGCCCCGAGTGCTATCAACCCCGTTGTCATGACGCGTCCTCCCTTTCCGGCCCGATGGCCCTCATGCGATCGTTCGAAATGGTGTGTAGGCGCGACCGCCGCCGATGAAAAAATTCTCGAAGAACTCCACGTAGTGGAGGCGAATGGCCTGGATTGTGGGGGAGAGGACGCAGAACGCGAGGTTGATGGCATGCAGCGTCAACCCGGCGAGGATCCCCAACGCGGGGATCCCGACCAGCGGCACGATCCGGTTGGCCGTATACGCGAGCGAGACGGAAGCCACGCCGATTCCCGTGATGCGAAGGTACGAAAGGATGTTCACCAGGTTGTGGGCCTCCATCGCCGCCCCGGCGCCCCCGCTCAGGATCATCACCAGCAGGGAGGCGGGAACCCCCGCCAGCCCGATAAGGAGGGCGACCCTCGGCGCCCACCCGGCGCCCCCCGCGATCGCCGCCGCGACGGCGGCCAGGAGGACGAGCCCCGCTGCTTTGGAGACCGCCTCGGATCCCCTCCCGCGGCGGACGGCGGTATAGATGCCCAGGCAGGCTCCAAGGACGACATGGGCGACCCCGATGCAAACGGCGAAGAGGAGGATTTTGAGGAAGTCCCCCATCCGGCCGAAGAGGAGGGGACGCAGTCCCAGCCGCTCCCCGAGGTCGCCGAACAGCTCGCCGTAGGCGAATCCCCAGGCGACGGCGGACAGGGCCGCCCAGGAGAAGACGGCCGTCGCGTCGGCGACGAGGGGATTCTTTCCATATCGCCATCGCGCGACCCGGGCGATCGCAAGGAGGAGGAGACCGTACCCGATGTCCCCGATGATGATCCCGTAGAAGAGGGGGAAAAAGAGCGCCACAAGGGGGGTGGGGTCGATCGTCCCGTACCGTGGGAGCGGAAGGACCCGCGTGAAGATCTCGAAGGGGCGCACCACCCGGGGGTTGCGAAGGACGACGGGGACGCTTTCCTTCTCCGACCTCGCGATGGGAAGCCGCTCGACGATCACGAGATCCCCGAACGCCTCCGCGATCGCCTTCCGGACCCGGGCCAGCTCGCGTTCCGGGACCCAGCCGTGGAACAGGAACGTCGCGCGGGTCTCGTAGAACGAGGCGGACGCGCGGATCCGCTCGATCCGGTTCCCGAGCCAGCGGCGAAGTCCGAGGAGCGGGCTCCGCCATTCCCGGGACATCCCGGCGAGGCGCGCCTCGATCTCCCGGATCGCCGCGGGAAGCTCGGCCTGCCTGCGCGCGATGATCTCGAGCGCCTCCGGGAGCGGCTTTTCCGCCACGGAGGCGGGGAGGCGCAGCTCGCCGATGTTTTTCTCCCAAAGGAGGGTCCGCGCTTCCGCGGCCTTTTCCACCGGGAAGATGAGAAGGGCAGCCAGCGTCTCCTTGTCCACCTCGCGATAGAGGATCTCGAACCGGCCGTCCGTCAGGAGGGAGAGCGCCTCCTCCAGGAGGGTCGCCACGGCCGCTTCCTTCGAGGAGAGGATCAGTCCCGTGCACTCCAGTTCGCGGCTTTCCCGCACCATCCCGATCAGCGGCGCGAGGACCTTGAGGACCTTGTCGTACCGGGAAAAGAGGGACTGTTCATCCTGGTGTCTCTTCAGGTCGGCGACGAGGGATGCGACGCGCGCCGAAAGGGTGTCCAGCTGAACGTTGACGGCCTTGAGCGGGTCCGCTCCGGCGGGTTCCGGGACCAGGTCGCCGATCCCTTCGCCGTCCCGCTCCTCCGGGAGGGGCGGGAGAACGAGGAGGAGCTGCCGGACCTTCTCGAGCGCCGTTTCCAGGGTCGCCCGGGTCTGCTGGGCGGCGGGATCGAGGACGTGGCGCTTGATGACCGGGATGTCGGACTGGAGGCGGCGGATGTCGGAGGGCGTGGACTCGATGTGGATCGCGCCGATCTCCTGGAACAGGGCGATCACCGCCGACAGCCGGGAGCTCGGCCCCATGACCCGGATCTTGGCCATCGGCACGATCATGGAGGGAGGATCCGGTCGAGCAGCGCACAGGCGACGGCATCGATCCCCGGTTCCGATCGCCGTACCCATGCTTCCAGCTGGAGGCGGGTGCGTTCGAGGAGGGCCTGCGCCTCCTTCTCCGTTTCCGCGGTTTCCTTGTCCCGCTTTTCCCTTTCCCGGCGTGCGAATTCGAGGCCCTTCGACTCCAGGTCGACCTTGGCCGCCGCCTCCGCTTCCGCAAGCAGGGCCCTTGCGGCCTCCTCCGCTTCCCGGACGATCCGGTCGGCTTCGCGCTCGGCCCGGTAGATCGCCTTCATCAGCTCTACGTCCGATTGCGGCCCCATGGGATCCCCGTCGTCTCGTCCGGAAACTTCGTGATGGCGTTTCATCATATTGATTGCATTTTATATAGATCGGCGGATAATTGCGAGTGTATACTGCATACCGTATACAGATGTAGGTTGTCGAACGGCAGCGTTGAATCACGATGGATGGAAGTTGTACGTCACCCGAAGGAGGCGCCGATGGAACCGGAGGAAGGATGCCGAACCGGATTCGGGAAGTGGGAAGCGCGGGGAGTGAGCCGTCGGGAATTTCTTCGGACGTGCGCCATCGCGGCAGCGGCAGTGGGGCTTCCGGGCTGGACCGTCGGGGAAATCGCGGAAGCGGCCGCCGCAGGGGGACGCCCTCCGGTCATCTGGCTCCACTTCCAGGAATGCACGGGATGTTCCGAGACGCTCCTGCGTGCGTCCCATCCCGCCGTGGCGGACCTCATCCTCGATCTCGTTTCCCTCGATTACCATGAAACCTTGTTCGCTGCGGCCGGGAAACAGGCGGAGGAGGCGCTGCAGGCCTCCGTCCGGAAGAACGCCGGCAAGTACGTGTGCGTGATCGAAGGTTCGATCCCCCGGGCGGAGGTCGGCTCCTATTGCCGGGTCGGCGGGCGGACGGCCGTGGAGATGGCGAAGGATATCGGCGGAAAGGCGGGCGCGGTGATCGCGATCGGCTCCTGCGCCTCCTGGGGCGGCCTCCCGTCGGCCGACCCGAACCCGACCGGCGCAGTGGGGGTCTCGACGATTCTCCAGGGGAAGACGGTCGTCTCCCTCCCGGGATGCCCCCCCAGTCCGTACAACCTCCTCGGGACGGTCCTCCAGTACGCGACCTACGGGACCTTGCCCGCCCTCGACAGCCTCGGGCGGCCCGCCTTCGCGTACGCGCGCACCATCCACGAGGATTGCCCGCGACGTCCGCATTTCGACGCAGGCCGGTTCGCCGAACGGTTCGGCGACGAGGGACACCGGCACGGGTTCTGCCTCTACAAGACGGGATGCAAGGGCCCCAGGACCCACGCGCCCTGCTCCCTGCAGCAATTCGGCGATGTCGTGGGGGCATGGCCGATCGGGATCGGCCACCCCTGCTTCGGCTGCACCGAGCAGTCGCTGGCGTTCCGCGTGCCGCTGCACACGACGGTCGAGATCGACCGTCCGACCCCCCCCGACACCTTCCCACCCATCCACGCGGACCACCGCGGCGTCAGCACCGCGGCCGTCGGGGTCGCCGGACTTACGGTCGGCGCCCTGGTCGGTGCGGGCGCGATGGCCGCCAGGAAGCTCGGGGCGACGAAGGGGGAGAAAGTGGAAGAAAAGGGAGCGAGCGATAAGGAGGCGAAGTGACATGTCCCCCACCCGGCGTTCCGTCCTCAAGGGAATCGCTTCCGCGGCGACCCTGGCCGCAACGGGGGCCCCGAAAGCCTTCGCCGGCCCCCTGCCCAGGAAAACCCCGCCGCCCGACGCCGTCGGGCTGCTGTACGACGCCACCCGGTGCATCGGCTGCCAGGCGTGCGTGGTGAAGTGCAAGGAGGCCAACGGGCTCCCGCCCGACACGGGGACGCCCCGCGGCGTCATGTACGACGCCCCGGACGACCTGAACGCGAAAACGAAGAACATCATCAAGCTGTACAAGGGCGAGGACGGGCGCAGTTCCTTCATGAAGGCCCAGTGCATGCATTGCGTGGACCCGGCCTGCGCCTCGGTGTGCATGATCAGCGCCCTCCACAAAGGCCCGCGGGGTATTGTGGAGTGGGACCCGGATAAGTGCGTCGGCTGCCGGTATTGCATGACGGCGTGCCCGTTCAACGTGCCGAAGTACGAATGGAACACCGCCTTTCCCAAGATCGTGAAGTGCGAGATGTGCCGCCATCTCGTGGCAAAGGGTGGGATCCCCGCCTGTGCGGCGGCGTGTCCGCGCGAAGCGGTGATCTTCGGGGGTCTTGAAACGCTCCGGGCCGACGCGAAGGGCCGTCTCGCCAGGGAACCGAAAAGGTATTTCCCGAAGGTCTACGGCGACACCGACGGGGGAGGGACCCAGGTTCTCTACCTGTCCGCCGCCGGGATCCCGTTCGAAAAACTCGGCCTGCCGGACCTGGGCGACGCACCCGTTCCCGAGTTGACCGAATCCCTGACGCACGCCGTGTACCAGGGATTCATCGCCCCGGTCGCCCTCTACGGCATCCTCGGTTTCGCGGTCTACCGGTCCTGGCGCAGCCAGCGCCTGGGAGAAGGGGGTGAGAAATGAGTCCCGACGCCCGGCCCGTCGCCGGCCGCATTCTCACCCGGCCCTTCATCGCGGCCCTCGCGGTCTTCGCCCTGTGCATCCTCGTGCTGGCGTGGCGCTTCGTGGTTGGCCTTGGACCCGTCTCGGGGATGAGCGACGGTTTCCCATGGGGGATCTGGATCGCCTTCGACGTGGTGATCGGAACCGCCCTGGCGTGCGGGGGGTTCTCGGTCGCGATCCTCTGCTACGCCTTCAACAAGGGGAAGTACCACCCCCTCATCCGGCCCGCCGTCCTGACCAGCGCGCTGGGGTACTCCCTGGCCGGCGCCTCCGTCATCGTCGACCTGGGACGGTACTGGAACGTCTGGAGGATCCCCCTGCTATGGAACTGGAACCGGAACTCCGTTCTCCTCGAAGTCGCGATCTGCATCATGACCTACGTGGTCGTCCTCTGGATCGAGCTCTCCCCCGCGTTCCTCGAGGTTTTTGAGGAAAAGGAAAAATTCCCGCTGCTCTGCCGGGCGGCCCGCCGGGTCCACGGGTGGCTCAACCGGTATCTTATCGCGATCCTCGCCCTGGGGATCCTCCTCCCCACGATGCACCAGTCGTCCCTCGGCTCCCTCATGCTGATCATGACGAGCAAGCTCCACAAGCTCTGGCATACACCGCTCCTCCCCGTACTCTTCCTCTCGACGGCCATCCTCATGGGCTATGCGGCGGTCATCTTCGAATCGGCGCTGGCGAATGAGATATTCGACCGGCCGCGGGAGACGAAGCTCCTGGCGTCCATGTCCGGGATCATGGTGGTCGTCCTGTTCTTCTTCCTCGGCGTGCGGCTCGTCGATCTCGCCCTGCGGGGCCGGTTGGGGCTCGTGGCCAGGCTGGACTTTCACAGCTGGATGTTCCTCCTGGAGATGGCGCTGTTCCTGGCGCCGGCCCTCCTGCTTCTTTCCCTTAGGAGAAGGAACAACCCGGGGATCGAGCTGATCTCCGCGATCCTGATGATGCTCGCCGGGAGCCTGTACCGGTTCGACACGTTCCTGGTCGGGTTCCAGCCCGGCCCCGGCTGGTCCTACTTTCCGACGATCCCGGAGATGACGGTCACCATCGGCTTCGTCGCCTTCGAGTTCCTGGCGTATCTCTTCATCGTCAAGACATTCCCGATCATCCACACCGGCGTCATCCCCCATACCCTCGGGGCGGCGGCGCCGAAAACTTCCGGCTAGGGGGATTCACGATGAGCCAGCGGATCACGATCGACCCGGTTACTCGGATCGAGGGACATCTGCGGATCGACGTCGAGATCGACGACGGCGTGGTGAAGGATGCCTGGTCGTCCGGGACGATGTGGCGGGGGATCGAAGTCATCCTGAAGGGGAGGGACCCCCGGGAGGCGTGGATCTTCACGCAGAGGATCTGCGGGGTCTGCACGACCGTCCACGCCATCGCGTCGGTCCGGGCCGTGGAGAACGCGCTCGGACTGGAGATCCCCATGAACGCCCAGTACATCCGGAACCTCATGGTCGTCGCGCACGCACTGCACGACCACATCGTCCATTTCTATCAGCTCTCCGCCCTCGACTGGGTCGACGTCACCTCCGCCCTCAAGGGCGACCCGGCCAGGGCCGCCGCCATCGCGGAGGGCCTCTCGCCCTGGCCCGGGAACAGCCGGAAGCAGATGGAGGCGGTGAAAACGAGGGTCTCGGAATTCGTCAAGGGCGGCCAGCTCGGGATATTCGCCAACGGCTACTGGGGCCATCCCGCGATGAAGCTTTCGCCGGAGATCAACCTGATCGCACTGTCCCACTACCTCCAGGCGCTCGACGTCCAGAAGAAGGCGAACCAGGCGGTCGCGATCCTCGGAGGGAAGACGCCGCACATCCAGAACCTGGCGGTGGGGGGCGTGGCGAACGCGATCAACCTGGACGATCCGGCGACGCTGAACATGGAGAAGCTGTACATGGTCAAGGACCTCCTGGAGGAGGTCACGGCGTTCGTCCAGCAGGTCTACGTGCCGGACGTGTGCGTCATCGGCGCACAGTACGCGGAGTGGCTCAAGTACGGCGCGGGGATCACCAACTACCTCGCGGTGCCGGACCTCCCGCTCGACACGAAGGGGACGACGTTCGCCTTCCCCGGGGGGACGATCCTCGACGGGAATCCAGGGACGTACAAGCCGATCTCGTCCTTCCAGGATCCGTACTTCAAGGAGAACGTCGCGGAGAGCATCGCCCGGTCCTACTACGACGGGGAGTGGGAGAAACACCCCTGGGAGGAGGAGACCGTCCCGAAGGTGTCCGGGTTCGACGCCTCGGGGAAGTACTCGTGGTCGAAGTCCCCTCGGTTCCAGGGGCGACCGATGCAGGTCGGCCCCCTCGCCCAGGTCCTCGTGGGGTACGCCGCCGGCCACGAGCCCACGATTCGATGGGGGAACCGCGCCCTCGAGATGGCCTCCCGTGCCGCGGGCACGAAGATCGGACCGTCCGCCCTCCACTCCACCCTCGGCCGGCATGCCGCGCGGGCGGTCCGATGCGCGGTGCTGGGGGAGCTTGGGATGAAGCAATGGGAGTTGCTGGCGGCAAATATCGGGAAGGGGGACGTTACCGTGTTCAACCCGCCTGTGTTTCCCAATCGTGAACAGAGAGGGTTCGGTTTCCACGAGGCTCCCCGCGGGACGCTTTCCCACTGGATCGTGATGAAGGGCGGGAAGATCATCAACTACCAGGCGGTCGTTCCCTCCACGTGGAACGCCGGCCCCAGGGACGGCAAGGGTCGAAGGGGTCCTTACGAGGCATCCCTTGTCGGAAACCCGGTCTCGGATCCCGGGCGTCCCCTGGAGGTGCTCCGGACCGTCCACTCCTTCGACCCTTGTCTCGCATGCGCCATCCACATGGTGGACATGAAGGGAAGGGACGTTTCCCGGGTCGAGGTGGTGTCATGAGAAAATTCGCCTGCCTGCTGGTCGGAGCGCTCCTGATCGTTTCCGGTTGCGGAGGCGGAGGAGGAGGTGGAGGGAATCGCACCCCCCCGCAAAAGCCCGTCGCGGATGCCCGGACTTCCCAAACGGTTCCGGTGAACGTCCTGGTGCAGCTCGATGGCAGCGGTAGCGCTTCCCCGGGCGGAAGATTGTTAACCTATCAATGGACCCTGTTCTCCAGTCCGGCCGGCAGCGCTTCCACCCTGAACAACCGGGCCGTCGCGAATCCCACCTTTACCCCCGACAAGACAGGCACGTATGTTCTCCGGTTGGTGGTGAACGACGGGGCATCCGACAGCGACATCAGCGAGGTGACGATCACGGCGGTTGCAGGCAACATCGCTCCGGTCGCCGATGCCGGTCCGTACCAGTTGGTCGTTTTGAGCATCCCGGCGGTGTTCCTGGACGGCAGCGGAAGCCATGATCCGAACGGCGATCCGATCACCTATTCGTGGAGGACGATCTCCCTGCCGGCGGGCAGTGCCGTGACGTTGCAGCACCCGAATGACGTCCATCCCGATTTTACACCGGACGTGGCGGGGAACTACGAATTCGGCCTGACCGTGACCGACAGCAACGCGGCGGGCAGCGGAGAAGACAACATCACGATCACCGTGCAGGCAGGGAACGTGCCGCCCGTGGCCGACGCGGGTCCCGATCGGAATATTGTAACCGGTGCCACGGTTACCCTCGACGGCAGCGGCAGCCATGACCCGAATCCCGCAGATCCGATGACGTATTCCTGGTCCATGCTCTCCAGGCCTTCCGGCAGCAGCGCATCCTTGTCGGATCTTCACGCGGCCCATCCGACGTTTACGGCGGACGTCTCCGGGTCGTACGTCTTCACTCTCGTGGTGAGCGATGGATCGGCAAGCAGCGATCCCTCGACCGTCCTGATCAGCGCGGACCGGTTGGCTTCCATCTCCGTATCCCCCCTGGATTGCGTCACCACGCTGGGGTTCAGCGTACAATATTCCGCTCTCGGCACCTACGAGATCGCCAGCCAAACGCCGGACTTGACGAACGAAGTGACCTGGACGTCGGATAACACGTCGATCGCCGCGATTGACGGAACCGGCTTCGCCGTCACGGTGAGCGAGGGCGTGGCGATCATCCGGGCAGCGTACGCCGGAGTCTCCCCGTCCTCAACGACCTTGCGAATCGGAGCCGTGAACCTGGTATCCATTGAAATCGTATCGGGGAGCGTGAACTTGAGAGTCGGGCAGTCGACCCAATTTCAACTCCTCGGGCACTATTCGGACGGCACGGACATCGATCTGACGAAACTGGCCGACTGGACAGCATCGTTTGATGCTACCGGGGTGTTAACAGTAGGCAACACTTATGAGAATAAAGGATTTGTCAGTACGACCGGGATTGGGTCGCCCAGCGTCCATGCGACCTACTCAGGGAAAAATGCCGATGTTACCGTGATTGTTACGAACTGATCCCCCGGGGTCGATACTACCCGGGTTCGAACCAGGAAGGGGCGGGAGAAACCCGCCCCTTCCTGGTTCAGCGTTCGGAGTCTCGTCGGGATGGAATGATCACTGGGCCTTCGTCGGTTGCTCCGCCTTCGCCGCGGGAGGAGGGTCACCGAGGAACACGACTTTTTCGAAATATTCGTTCGCCAGCGACACATCGAGCCGCTTCAGTTTGCCGTAGGCGATCAGGGCGTCTTCCCTTCGCCCCATCTTCGCGTTTGCCGCCCCCAGGTGGTACCATGCTCTCGCATCGTCCGGCTTGAGACGAATCGCCTCCTGGCACGCCTTCACCGCGTTGGAGTAGTCGCCGAGCCTGCCGTAGACGGCTCCCAGGTTGGTCCACGCGAAGGGAAGGTCCGGCTTGAGCCGCATCGCCTCCCGATAGGCGCTGACCGCGCCGGCGTAACGGCCAAGTTTGTCGTATGAATTTCCGAGGTTGTACCACGTGGTGGGATCCTCGGGCGCCTGGCGGATCGCCTCGCGGTATGCACTCACCGCGTTGTCATGCTGGCCGAGCTTCGCGTAGGCGATGCCCAGGTTGTACCACGCCGAGGTATAGGCATCCCGGAGGCTGATCGCCCGCCGGTAGGCGTCCGCCGCACTCCCGAATTTGCCCAGGTCGTCGTAGGAAACCCCCAGGTTGTACCATGTGGTGGAATCCTCCGGTTTTACCCGGACCCCCTGCCGGTAGGCGTCCACGGCGTTGGCATGCTGGCCGAGGGTGGAATACGCAAGCCCCAGGGTGGACCACGTGGCGGCATCGTCCGGCTTGTAACGGAGCGAGGACCGGTAGGCCTTCACCGCATCGGCGTACTGGCCCAGGTTGCCGTAGGCGACCCCGATGTTGAACCACGCGGAGGCATCGTCCGGCTTGAGACGGAGCGACCGCTGGTAGGCGTCGACGGCCTGGGCGTGCTGACCCAGCCTGGCGTAGCTGACCCCGAGGCCGAACCATCCCTGCTCATCGTCCGGTTTGAGACGCACCGCCTCCCGGTATGCTTCCGACGCGTCGGCGTGCCGGCCGAGCAGATTGTGCAGGTTTCCCATGCACCTCCAGACGAAGGGATCCTCCGGATTGAGGCGTTTCGCCTCCTGGAAAGCGTCCATCGCCGGGGGATACTGTTTCAGATTGCTGTAGGCGACCCCCAGGTTGTACCACGCCGAGGCGTACCGGGGATTGATGCGGATCGCCTCCTTGTAGGCGGTTACCGCATTGGAGAACTGGCTGAGGTCGTCGCAGGAAACCCCCAGGTTGTACCACGCCCTGGCATCATCCGGCTGGAGGCGGACCGACTCCCGGAAGGCATCCAACGCGTTGGGAAACTGACCGAGCTTGTAGTGTGCGACCCCGAGGAAGTACCACGCCTGTGGATTGGTGATTTCCCCGCTGATCCACTTCCGGGAGTAATCGAGCAGCGCCTGGTAATCCCGCTTCTGCTCCAGTTCCTTCGCACCGGCGGGCCATTGAATCGCACCCGCGTGGGAGGAAGTGATCCATCCCCCCGCGAACACCGTCAGAACGATCACCGCGAAAAACGTAGCCATCGCCGCTGCGTTCCGCCTCCGCTTCGGACCCTGCCGAATGCTTCTCCGGGGGATTGAATCCGTCGCCATCCGAGGCCTCCGTCACTGTTCCGCGATGTATTTACGGGAAATTCTTGCCGCCAAATCAGCCCGAAAACCTTGGCGGCTGATCCACGAATATTTATTGATTGTATTCGCTTCCCCGAAGAAAGTCACCTGGCGAAAGGCTTCACCTCGGATCCCGGAGGCCCGCGGAAGGATGCGAGCGGGGAGGAAGTGCTCAGAAAAAATTCATGGGAACCTTCACGGTGAACTGCACATCCGGGGATGTGGTCGTTGCGCCGATACCGAGCGCGACATTTATGTTGGTTCGGTTGTTGTACCGATAGGTCGTTCCGAAGAGCAGGGTCCCCACCTGGGTTGTCTTGGAATTCCCCAGGCGATTCCCGTCCAGGGTGCTGGTCATGAGGACCGTGTGATCGTACCCGAGGCTGAAGGAAAGGTTCTCGTTCAGGCCGATTCCCATCCCGAAGTTGACTTCGATCGCATCGCCCGGGTCCAACGTGCCGACGCCGCCGATGTCCCGCCGGATGTTCCACTGGTAGTTCAGCGTGCCGAACAGCACGGCCGGATCGGCCGGAAAAATCATCGTAATGCCCGGCTGGACGGTGTAGAACCCCGAACCGACCGGCAGCTCGCTGGGGAGTCCCGCCCCGGCCTCGTTCGATGCCCCCGGGACGATGGGGACTTCGAACGGGTCCTTTCCGTTGCGGAGTTTGCCGCGCAGGCTGGCGATGTAGATCCCCCCCGGGCCGGCCGGCTGATTGAGCTGCCAGCGAAGGGTGGCCTCCTCGTCGCCGAAGCCGTAGCCGGTCGTGTTGAACATCGAAAGGGGAGTGCTGGTATTCAGGGGTGCGCTTGACCCCGTGTTGTTCCGATACACGTATGGAATCTTGAATTCGAGCTCGAGCCGGTTCGTGATGCCGAATCGGAACGCGATGGCGGCGATGAGCATGTCGTCGCTCACGTCCTGCACATCGATCAGTCCGACCGTGATGGCGGGGACGATCGTATACCCGATCAACGTGACCCGGCTGGAGGATGAATGCGTGTATTGAACCGAAGGCTCGAAGGTCACGCTGTACTTGGGGGTCAGAACCCCTTTTTGCTCGAAGATCGCGCTTACTTCGTCGAGCGGTTGCGGGCGCCGTTGGCGCTCCGGTGCGGTTGCGCCGGGCGCGGGGGGGGACTTTTCGCTGCTTTGGATGCCTCCTGCAGGGGGTGCCGGAGTCTCCGCGAACGAAGGGACTCCCGGGATGCCAAGCATTGCGACCAGCAGAAAAGACAGGGTGAGCCTGCCCCGTAAAGAGGTGGTGCAGCCCCGAGATTCTGGAAACATCCTCGCCCCCTTTCGAACCGGATTGACCGCTGACGTGAACCGACCCGTTCCCGGCAATTCTCCCCGAAACGAGGTCATTTGTGAAGGAGATACCGGGACCTATCGGGAGGAATGGATCAGTTGCTGGTTCACGATCGCCGAGAGGTTGTTTTCCCGGAACGCCCCGAGGATGTTCAACCCCACGCTGATCTTGGTGACGTTCGTGATCCACTGCTTGTCCAGGCTGTTTTGCAATATTGTCCCCTGGAAGCCTTGCCCGGGGAGAGTGAACGCAGAGAAATCCTTTCCGATGTTCGGAATGCCCGAACCATTCTGGACAAGTTTGAACACCGGAACCTGCGATACCTGGCCGCCCTCCCCACCCGGCTGCAGGAGGTTCAGGGAACTGGTTGCCACCAGCACGCCGTTGAGGTAGGTGGCTTTTTCCACCCCGAACGAGAACATCAGGTCCTGCCCGGCTTGATACCCGCCCCGCGTGGCATCGAGTTCCTGCAACGCTACGGTTTCCTCGCCGCCGAAGCCGTCGGCATCGGCCCGTGCCGAAGAAGGTCCCCACAGCGCCATGCCCGCCGCGAGGGCAAGGCTTATCAGCAGCTTCGGGGTCGTCCTCATTGCGCCGGCCTTGCCAGGAAATTGGTCACGTTGCTCAATTCGCTCGCTCCTATGGCTGCCCCGATCGGTGCCTTCGTCCGGACCTCCCAATCCTGTTTCCGGTTGAAGTAGTTCACCGCCACGTTCTTCCGGTTCCGGATCAGGAACAGGATTCCGTTCCACATGGCTTCGAACTGGGATCGGGGGAGGACAATGGTCCCTGCCGCCGGATCCGATACCAGGATCTCGTTTCCCGAAATCCCCTTGACCACGACAAAATGATGATAGCCCTTCATGTTCAGAATGGTGATGGCCGGAACACCGAGCTCTGCGAGCTTGCCGAGGGAGATCCGGAAGCCGTCCGCCTTGTACCCCTCCGATTCCAGGTACACTTTCATGTCGAGAAGCGAGAACCCCTGCCTTCGGATCTTTTCCTTGTCTCCCGCCTCGTACATCTTCTGGAACACGGTTCCCTCGCTGATGGCATCCTCGTACCCGGAGGAGAGGAGGGTGGCCAGCGCCGCCGAGCCGCAGCTGTAATCGTATCGCTGCCGCATCGTGCTGCGGAATTGCGCCTCTCTCTTGCTCGTGACGTTCACCATGATGTTGCCGCCCGAAACCCCGGGAATCGCCACGGGAGCCGCCTGTACCCACGACGCCGCGGCGACGGACACGACGACGATGCAGAACAGAATCCGGCGTAATCTCATGACCGGCCCCATGGCGTCCCTCACTTCACGATCACATCCACGACCGTCGCGTTCTGGATCAGGACCTGGTTGCCCGAGTTCTGGATGACCGTGGCAATCCCGTTCATGCCGGAAAAGGCGCTCCCGGCGATCGAATTGCCGCCGGTCGTAAAGGAGGAATTCGTCCCTTCGATCGAGTTGTTGCCCAGAATTCCCTTGTTGTCCACATTGCTGAAAATGGCATTTACGTCCTTTATGTCGATGCCCGCGTCCTTTTGGCCGTTCAGCCCCCCCAGTTCCTCGCTCGACATGGCGGTGCCGATCTCCGGTACCCTCTGCGGATCCCCCTGAACGGGGGGAGAGGCGGGAAGCGATTCCGCGAGCGCCCCCTGGACCATCAGGAACCCCCCGAAAACAACAACCAGTACCGTGAGCAGGTACCTCGTGCGGTGTCGCATGGCGTCTCCCTCTTGCTGGAACATGCCCACCGGTTCGCGACCTTCCCTCGAAGGGGAAGCCTGGTGGCGGGCACGTCCGCCCGCCACCAGGCAGAACATGAATCCCGGTTACTTCCCGGCCACGCTGCCGCCGACGACGGCATTGACGTTGATCGACGACTGGTTCAGGGAGTTCACGCCCGTATTGAGGTTGAACCCGCCGATCCCGTTGAAGCCGATCGTGCCGGCGAGGTTATTGTTCCCGGTGTAGAAATTGGTGGTCGCCGTAACGGCTGCGCTGGTAGCGGCTCCGCCGGTGGCAGACCCGCTGTTGGCTGCACCGCTATTGGCCGCGCCGCTGTTGGCACCGGCCGTAGAGGAGCTGTCAGAGGCTCCGCTTTTCGCCTTGGCGGCAGAGGTGTTCCCCGCCTGGCCGCTCGCTGCGTCAGCGGTGGAGCTCTGGTCAGCGGTGTTTCCGTCGGCAGATGCGGTGGCGCTGGTCGTTGCAGAGGAATCTCCCGGGTCCAGGGCTGCCGCACCCGCTGCCCCTAACGCGCCCGCCTTGCCGGCCGCAATCGCATCCGGACTACCCGACTTCGCCTTCCCAAACGCGGCGGCACCCGCACCGCCCGACTTCGAATTCGAGAACGATTTCGCTTCCGCCTCGCCGGTCTCCGCCTTGCCGGTCTCCGCCTCGCCGGACTTCGTCGCGCCGGACTTCGTGATCGAAACCGCCTCCGGCCCGCCGACGATGAGCTTGTTGTCCTCCACCTTGCCCGACAGTTCGGAATTCTGAAGCGCCAGGCCTACATTGCTGATGGAGATGTTCGTGCTCTTGTCCAGGGTGACGGCCCCGGTGGTATTGATGGCGGAGAGGCTCCCATTTTCTGCCTCCGCCTCTACATAGGTGTGCGTGGACTGATCCCGGGAATCGACGGAGGCGTTCCCGTTCACCGTCGCAGCCGCACCCTTCTCGGCCTCGACGGAGTAGTTCGACCCGCCGGTGGCCAGCATCGCGCCGTCCTCGGCCTTGTTCATGGTGTTGGACCCGCCGCCGATCGCCAGCTGCGAACCGTCTTCGGCCTTGTAATCCTGGAAGGAGTTCGTGTTGTTCGAATCGTGCTGCTCGGAGTTGGTCTTGCTCGAGTTCGGGTTATTGGAGTTCGTCACCGCATGGGAATCGGTCACGGTTTCCCCGGGGACATGGATATTCCGGGCATCGGTGGGAGTCAAGGTAGCGTTCCCGTTCACCGCCGATACGACGGTGCTCCCCTTTTCGGCCTCGACCTCGGTCTCGTTGCCCGACCCGGTCACGGTCTTCGTATTTCCCGATGCAATGTTGTTGCCGCTTTCCTCGGTGTTGGTGTTCGTCGTGCCCAGCTGGGACCCGTCTTCCGCCTTGGTAACGGTCACGGGCTTGTTGATGTTCGCCGTCTCGGTCTCGGTGACGGTGACCGGCTTGTTGATGTTCGCCGTCTCGGTCTCGGTCTTGGTGATGGTGACCGGCTTGTTGATGTTCGCCGTCTCGGTCTCGGTGGAGGTGTTGTTGCTCAAAAGCGCATTGCCGTTCAGGGTGTCCTTCACGGCCACGGCGGTGCTGCCGTCGTTCGCCGCCGCGCCCCCCGCCCCGAGGAGGTCGTTGCCGTTGGCCTGGATCGCGGGATCAGGGGCAACGCTATCCACCGCCGCGGCGAGCCCGGGAACGCCGAACAGGAACACAACAGCTGTCAAAACGGCTAATTTCTTCATGATGCTCCTCCCCCTTGGTGATGTCCGATCGTTGGATGCCAAGTTGCACCTGCCCACTTGATGCGGTCGTGAATTTTCATGCGGTTGACCGAGAAGAGTCCT
>Ga0316628_100001330_pt1 | contig 17394 bp, 15 predicted proteins | sample OWC_Aug_M2_C1_D5_FD_207648 | JGI IMG/M metagenome (GOLD analysis project Ga0316628, IMG submission 207648) | Wetland soil microbial communities from Old Woman Creek delta, Ohio, United States - OWC_Aug_M2_C1_D5_C | ecosystem: Environmental > Terrestrial > Soil > Wetlands | place: USA: Ohio... | reverse complement strand
TGAAAGCAGCCGCACACTAAATACTGATCTTAAAGAGTACCAGGGATTGTATTATTCGGAGGAACTCCAACGGACATACGAATTTTCCGTGGAGAGAGATCGCCTCGTCGTATCCGATTTCATTGGATCGAAGAACATGATCTGTACCCTGCTGGCTCCTGACCTCTTCGCCTCAGAGAGAGGATTTCTCGTCTTCCACCATTATTCCGACGGGAGGATCCGCGATTTCTGGTTGATGTCTGAAAAATTAGAACATGATAACGGTTCATTGTTTATTAAAAAGTAGAGCTTGTTCCAAAGTTACATGATGGCATTGATCCACCGGTATTCGGAGATTAAGGAAACGAGATGCAAGCTGCGATGAAGCCGCTGATACTGTCGCCATAAACTCGTTCACAAGGGGGGACCTCATCCCTTAAAAATGGTCCAGCGATAATGTAAGTTTTCCTCAAAATCTCATGAAGGAGGTTTTGTTGATGAAGACATCAAGCTCTACGGAAGAGCGGAATGCCTTCGCTCTGAGACAAACGGTATCGGGGACGCGGATGTCCGAGGTTTGCCGGAAGACGGAGAACTCTGAACACCCTGATAAAACGATTTATCCGTGCTCGGGACCAAAGGTTCCTGGGCATTAACTTCGGGACGGTTCGAATCCAACCGAAACCCATCATATTTCTTTTTAGCCCCCGATTAGCCCTTTTTATCTGCAAAATAGCCATAATCTTAGCCACAGTGAGCTAAAGGAAGGACTCGAAGATCTAATTAAAGTGCGGCGAAATCAATTGGTTGGCGATAGAGCGCCAATAATTATACCTTCTACTTTCGGAATGAAGCACAACCCAAGAGTGCCGCTTAAACCTACAAAAAATAGGCTTCTAACTTTTTCATTTTCAATTTGTTAATATGAAGTGGTGGGCGATACAGGATTTGAACCTGTGACTCCTACCGTGTGAAGGTAGTACTCTAGCCACTGAGTTAATCGCCCAGGGGGACCTATTTTCGGGGAAAATCGGTTTAAAGTCAATTTTCCGGACTGGCTGGGATAGGCCGTTTTAGCGCCTCCAGAATCGCCGCGGCGACGGGACTGAAACCGGATCCCATCCGGTGACTTCCGGGGAGAGCGAGACGAGCGACCCGGCCGGGATCGAGCTTGCCGCAAATCTGGCCCGTGTCCCGCTCGCCAAAAACGCAGAGGATTTTCACGTCCGCCTTTATCCGGGCGACCTCCGGCGCGACGGGTAGGGCGTCCTTTGCCGGGCGGCCGAGCCAATCGAGAACGTGGAATTCGAACTCGACGTTTTCGCTCGGGCCGATGAGGACGACCTGGCTCACCGCCGCCTGGTCCTCGTCCGGGAGGCGGTTCATCATGAACGGCAAAACGTCGGCTCCGAGGGAATAGCCGATGAGAACAACCCGGCTTTTGCGCCACGCCGGAAGGTAGCGCCGGAGAATTCGTTGGAGGTCCGCGGCGGCGCTTTCCGGCGTCCGTTTCGTCCAGAAATATTTGAGCGAGTTGAGCCCAACGACTGGGATGCCGGCGGCCGCCAGCTCCTCGGACAGGCCCCGGTCGGCGACCGCCCAGCCGCCGTCTCCCGTGATAAGCACGGCCAGAAGATCGCGGTCCGGCCCCTTGGCCGGAACTTCGACAAGCGGCAGGTCTTCGAGGCTTTGCATAACAGCCCTTTGCTCCACCGGCGGCGCGCTCATGATCCGGGCGAAGGATTGCTTGAATTGGGGCAGCCAGTTTTGTTGATATAAGAATCCGTGGCCGACTTTGGCGAGCAGCACGATATCCGCGTTTCGGGTCCGGCGAACAAAGTCCTCGGTGACGGCCGGCAGGCAAGCCTTGTCGTCGAGTCCCTGGAGGGCGATCCACGGGACTTCAAGCGTCGTGGAAGGCGCGAAGACATATTGGCCCGGCCGGGCGCCTTTTCGCCATTCGAGCCCGCTTCCTCTGCACAGAGGCTTGGGGAGGTCGAGGTCCGGACAGAATCCCAAACTGATCGCTCCCTTGAACTCCGTCGCGGGCGCTTGAACGAGCACGGCATAGGCCAAGGTTGCGCCGGAGGAATAGCCGACCAACGTGGGCGGGATATAGCTCGGCATCCCGGACTTATATTGGACGAATTTGCTCAAGGCCTCGAGGTCGGCGGCGGGGTAGAGGCACGGTTCCGTCCCTTTCCCGAGCTCCTTCAGGTAGTGGGTAATATCGATTCCGGCCACGAGCGCTCCGAGCCCGGCCAGCGACCTGGCCATGTCGACGACGCCCAGATTCCAGCCGCCGTCGCCCGAGAGGAATAGGACGACCTCGGACGGGGGAGCGGCGGTACGGTAGAGAGTGACGTTCCCGAACCGGCCGAAGCTCACGACCTCCTCGGACCCGGCGAGAACGCCGGGCCAGAGGGCGAGCGCGGCCGCCAGAACGCAGCCGGCTCTCATGCTTCCTTTCCTTTGTTTTTGATACGGGCCTTGACCGAGGCCAGCGTCATTCCGGTCCGCCCGAGGGCCAGGGCGCCAAAAACCCATAGCGGAAACGAAAGGAGCACGAACGCGACGATGGAAAAGCCGGCTGCGGCCGTCTTCTCCACGCCGAAAATCGTCAGCCCGAAAGCGCAGGACAGCTGATAGAGGCCGAGGTTGCCGGGCGCTCCGGGCAGAACCGTCCCGAACCGGATGATCAGGAAAACCGCCCCCGCGACCCAGACCGAAACGGGAATGCCGTAGGCTTCGAGAAGGACCCAAAGGGCCGCGGCCTGGAGCAGGACGATAAGAAGGGACAGGAGGAACGCTCCGGCCGACAGCCAGGACACCCCGATTGACCGGAGGCCGCCCTCGAGAGTTTTGAGCATCCCGCCGATCGAGCCCGCCAATCCCTTCGAACGGGCTTGTTCGGCGGTGCTTCGAGACCCTCCCGGGAATGCCGGACGAGGAGGAAGACCGGAATGGCCGTAAGGACGATAATGACCAGGCCGAAAAGATCGCTTGCTTCCAATAAGTTTCGGGGAAGAGGGACGAAGAGAGCCGTGAGGCCGATGCCCGCCGCCAGCCAGATTCCGTCAAAGAGGCGCTCCAAGGCCATCGACGGCACCACCGCAACGAACGGAACCGACAGCCACCGCGAGACCGGAAAGGCCCGGGCGATCTCGCCGAGGCGGAAGGGGACGACCTCGCTGACGAAAAGACCGGCGAAGACGGCCTGGGTCGCGCGCTTCGCGGAAATACGGCCGAGGGGTCGGAGAAGGAGGCTCCAGCGGACGCCTTGGGCGGCATACCCGGTGATATCCAGGAGGATGGCCCCGACCGCCCAGCCCCAGTCAAGTCCGGCGAGATGTCCGGCGAGCTTCTTCCACTCGACATCGTGGAAAACCCAGTACAATCCCGCGGCCGCGACCAGGTAGATCCCCGCCTGGCGCAGGATCCGGACCACGGCGCTCCTAGGCATTATCGGCGTCCTCCGGTCTTAGCCCCGAGACCCTAATCAGGGCGAGGGCCAGGCGCGGCAGGTCGAAGACGTTCCGGTAGATGACATAGCGCGGTTCCCAGTGCGTGGCGAACTTGCCCTTGAACTCGGTCAGGCCGCTGTAGCTGAAGATGAAGTTCAAGCGCCGGAGAAAGGATTGGACGGCCCGTTCTTCCTTCCCCGCTTCTTCCCCCTCCCGGAAGCCCGACATTGGGGCGAGCCCCAAGCTGAATCTCGTGAAGCCGTTCCGCCGCTGCCGTTCGAAAAGCTGGGCAAAAAGGTTGTCCATGATCCCGGCCGGGGCGTCCCGGCGGTGCCGCATGAGGTCGATCGTGGTCTCGCCCGGGGCGTAGGACCGGATGATGTTCATGAAAGCCAGGATGCGGCCGTCGGGTTGGACGGACGCGAAAACGGGCGTCCCGCGGACCCCGGCTTCCGAAAAGGCTCCGACGGTGAAGCCGCGTTCCCGCCGCCCCGGAATCTTCAGCCAGTCTTCCGAGACCTCGCGGATTCCCGCCATGATATTGTCGGGAATGGGCGGTTCGAAATAGGCGGGTTTGATCCCTGCTTTTTCGAACTGGTTGATCTCGTGGCGGACGTGCTTCATCCGCTTGCCGTCGAGCGAGAAGGCTCCCAGGTCGACGATGGCGTCGTCCCCGACCTTCATCTTCTTGAATCCCGCCTCATGGTAGAGCGGAAGGAAGTCGGGAAGGGTTTGATAAAACGCCAGCTTCCAGTCGTTTTCTTCGCAACAGTCCCGGAAGCCGTGGATGAGGCCGCCGATCTCTTCCTCCGGCCCGACGGGATCAGCCAGGACGACGGCGAAGCTTCCGGCCATCCGGTAGGCGAGAAAGGCCCGGCCGGACGGCGAAAAATGGAAGATCTTGTCTTCGGCGAGCTTGAAGGGATCGAGCGAAGACCGGCCGTGCGCTTCGAGAATCCCGGAGGCGCGGGCCCATTCGTCGGGGAGGGTTTTCAGGCGGTAGTAGACAGGCCGGAACAGGGCGTACAGGATGTAGGCCAGGGCCAGGATGGAGACGAGGTGAAATGAGTCGAGAAACCAGGCGGCGAAGCGCGTCCGGGCGACGAGGGCGGGGTCTGTGTTGAAGGTCAGAGCCGCGATGGTTCGCCGGATGCCGTCGGCGACGGAAAAATCGATCCCGAAATCTCGTTTGTCCAGCAGCCAGAAACCCAGCGTTCCGTAGAAGAGGGAAGCCGCGGCGGCGATCCCAGCCCCGGCGAAAATCGAGCGAAGGTCGGGCGCGTGGCTCCTGACCGTAAACATCTTTCGGGACAAGAAGAGGACGGCCATGAGCACGAGGGAGCCGGCCGCCTCTTCGTAATCCAAGCCTTTGGTCAGATGAAAAACGACCGACAGTCCCGAAAGGAGCATGACGAGGACCAGCGCCCGTTTTTTCCTCTTCAGGATGTGGAGGGAGGCGACGGCCAGGGCGAAACCGATGGTCAGCGACAGGAAGCGCGAGACATGCAGGAACTCGAGAGGAAAGGCATCTCTCAAGAGGGCCATGCGGTCAGGCAAGCTCCGGCCGGCGGCCGAGGCAAGGTCGATGATTCCGCTCCCCAGTGTGGCGAGCCCCGCGATTCCGATCAGAAAGCGGCCGGAGCGACGCCTCCGTACGGCCGGATCGAGCTGGGAGCGGATGTCCTCTTCCATTTTCCGGGATTCGCCGCTAATTTAAGCGGCGCATGTCGGCTTGTCAACCGAGGTGTCCCCCGGATTTGATTTGGGCGATGATTTTCTCGATTTTCTCCCGCAGAGAAGCCTTGTCCAAGCCTGTTCATATCGTTGACATCTCGGGTCAATCCAACTATAAATAGCATAGGTTTTAGTCTCAATGGCTATCCGGCGTTGTCCATATTGCAAAGCGATCATCGACGAATCGCAAAAGTACTGCAATAACTGCGGGACGCAGCTTCTCTTCCCCGACGACGAGCCGGGCGAGGAGCCGATCAAGGGGGAAAAAATCGTCGATGAGGACTTTCCCGGAGCTGGGGAAGACCGGATTTCCGACGAATTCATCGACGCGCCCGGCGAGGAAACGGATATTGACGCCGAACCCGAGGAGGAGCGCGAGGAAATCGACCTCGAAAAAGTCATCGAAGGCGAGGTCCCGCTCGAGGGGAAAACGGGGGAGGATTTCGGTCTCATCGATCTCCGCGAAGCGGAGCCCGCGCCGGAAGAAGCCGGGAAGGAAGCCGAGGGGATTTCCATCGAAAAACCGGCGGCGGTCGAGGAGATTTCTCTGCCCGAAATCAAGGTTCCCGAATCCGTCGAACCGCTCGGGATCCCCGAAGCCGCTGAACCGGCCGAACCCGTCAAATCCGCCGAGCCGTCCGAGCCGGAAGAAGGCAAAAAGGCGCGGGCTGCGCGGTCGCTGGCCCGGCGGCGCAACGAGGATTTCGTCCTCCATAAACCGGCCGAGGAGGACGAGGGCGGAAAGCCGAAGGAAAAATCCTTAAAACTGACGGCGCCTCACCGGGGCGGCGGGCCCGGATCGCCTAAAATCCGGGATAAAGACGCGAAATTCGAGATCGCCCGTCTGATCGCCGATTTTGAGCGGCGCCGGCGGGAATACACGACCGACCTGGAGCCACCGGCGGAAGACCATCCGCCGGTAGCGGCAGCAGCCGAAGAACCGGCCGCACCGCCGACCGAGGCCGAACTCGGCGAGCCCCCGAAACCTGAGGAGCTGGAAAAAGAAGCCGAAGCGCTGCGGACCGGGAACGAAGGCGATTTCGCGACGGATTATGAATTCGTCATCGAGGAAAAGAAGCCGGAAACGGGCGAGCCCGAATCGCTCGAGGCCCGGTTGGCCCGGTTAGTCGGAGGATTCAATACGGCCGTTGAAAGCCCTTCCGAAGACGAAGCGGACCGGGCTCTCGACACCCGTCACCCGGAATTCATGTCGGGTGATTTGGAGGAAGAAGCGAAACCCGAGGAGCCCGTGGAACCGGAGCCGGAGAAATCCCCCGAAGAAGCGCCGGCTGTTTCGGAAGAACATCCTTCCTTCGTCACCGAGGATCTTGAAGAGAAGCTCGAAGCCAAGGGGCCTCTTCCTTACGAGCCGATGCTTACGCCGGACCGGGAACAGATCGTCCTGGAAACCCGGCGCGCGTTCCAGGCGGAACAACGCAAGGAAGAACCGGCGCCGGTCCCGCCGCCGTCTTCGCCTCTGCCGCCGCCTCCTCCTCCCTCAACGACGGCGGATGCGCGTTCGGCCCTGATCGCCCGGATATTGAAGCAGCGGGCCGAGCGGCTCGGCTTGAAAGAGGAGAGCCGGGTCAGCCAGGAAACCTCGGAAGCCTTCGCGGCCTTGAAATCGTCGACCGCCGCGGAAAAGGCCAAAGCCCAGGAATCCTTCTCCATCGAACAACCAGAAGAGCCTCAAGCGTTTGAGAAGCCGGTCGAAACCGGCGAAATCCAAAAGTTGGATTTGGACGAGCTTCCGCCGGAAGAGCCGGAGAAGACCGGGGGATTTCAATCCGAGGCTTGGAAAACGCCCGGCGAGGATCTGCCGGTGATCCCGACGATGGGTTTCCCCGAGGATCTGCCGAAGACGTCGCCGTCACTTCCTTTCGAAGCTCCGCCCGCGGAGATCGTGCGCGAGCCGGAGCCGGAATTGGAACAGGAACCGGAGCTCGAGCTTCGACGCGAGACCGAGCCCGAACCTGTCGCCCCGCCCGCTCCTCCTCCTCCTCCTCCCGTTGCCCGGAACGCCGTCCGCCGGCCCGAAGTTTCGGCCGCCCCCACGGAAGCGGTCGCGCCGGCGCCGCAGGCGGTTATCGCCGAGCCCGTCGAACAAGAAAAGCCCCCCGCTCCGGCTCCGGTCGAGCCGCCTCCCGCCCCCGTCGTGACCGAGCGGCCGCCGGAAAGGCCGTCCGTCCGGGCGCCCGTCGTCAAGCTGGGATTTTTCCGCCGGATCAAGGCGACGATTTTCGACCTGCTGGTGGTTGGAGCGTTTTGGATCGGGGCAACGGCCCTGACGTCGTATTTCCTGGCGATGCCGGTGCTGGACCTGATTCAAACCGCGGCCCTTCCCCTGGGTCTTCTTTATCTCGTGCTGCTGGTGATCTACCTTTTCATGTTCCTGCTGTTTCTCGGAGAGACGCCGGGCGGCCGCCTGGTCATGCCGAGAGAATAGCCGTCTTTCGCTCTTCGCCGAACCGGAACTCCTTCCCGAGAAACCGTTTCCTGGCTTGCGGATCGGCCGCCAGGCGCGCCGGCGTGTCTTCGGCCAGAATATCCCCTTGATCGATGATCAGGGCCCGGTCGACGATCTGGAAAGTGTCCCGGACGTTGTGATCCGAAAGGAGGATGCCGATGCCCCGGTTTTTCAAGCGAAGGAGAGATTGTTGGATCTCATGGACGGTCAGGGGATCGATCCCGGTGAAAGGCTCGTCCAGAAGAAGAAATTTCGGATTGAGGGTCAGGGCCCGGCAGATTTCCAGGCGCCGCCGTTCGCCGCCGGAGAGGCTGTCGGCGCCCTGCCCGGCCAGGGTGGCGAGCCCGAATTCCTGGAGCAGCCCGGCGACGATCTTTTCGCGTTCAACCTTGGGGAGCGGCCCCAGCTCGAGGCCGAGGCGGAGGTTGTCGATCACCGAAGCCTTGAGGAAGATGGAATTTTCCTGCGGGAGATAGGCCAGGCCGGCCCGGGCCCGGCGGTCTGAGGGAAGCGAGGTGACCTCCCGGTCATCGAGGAAGACCCCCCCTTCGTCGGGATGAAGGAGCCCGACGATCATCTGGAAACAGGTCGTCTTGCCCGCCCCGTTCCGGCCGAGGAGGCCGATGATTTCGCCGGAGGCGATCCGGATGTCGACGCCTTTGACGACGACCCGGCGCCCGAACCGCTTGACCAGCCGGCGGGCTTCCAGGAGGGCCATCGGTCAGAGTCCGTGGGTCAGGCGGTCGGCCAGGGCGGGCGGAAGCCCGGCCGCCCGGATTTTTTTCTGGGCCTCGGCGATCTCGTATTCCACCCGGTGAAAACGGACCTGGCGGAGGTCATGATCGTAGATGGCGAAGGCCGCCCGCGGATTGCGGTCGCGCGGCTGGCCGACCGAGCCGGGATTGATGAGATAGGACAGGCCTTTTTCGAATTTCAGGAGGTTGATCGGGCCGGCCAGGAAGTGGCAATCCACGCCTTCATCCCTCTTGGTGTAAATGACCGGAAAGTGGGTGTGGCCGAAAAATCCGAGGGGGACCTTCATGTAATCGAAAGCCTCGTCGGCGTCGAATTCCCCGAAGATGTAGAAGTCCTCGTCGAACGGAGCGCCGTGGCAGACGATGAATTCGTTGTCGACGGTCAACGGACCGCGGGGGAGGTCGTGGAGGAATTCGAGGTTTTTCTTGGTGATCTTCGATTTCGTCCAGGAAATCGCGGCCGCGGCGACCGGGTTGAACGTCTCGATCGCGTCCATGTCGGTCACGGCCTTATCGTGGTTTCCCCGGATGATGACAAGAGGCTTGAGGGATTGGATTTTCTGGATCGTCTCGTTGGGCGAAGCCCCGTATCCGACCAGGTCGCCGAGGCAGACGTAGCGGTCGATCTTGTGCTTCTTGGCGAATTTCAGGACGGCGTTCAGGGCCTCGATGTTGCCGTGGATATCGCTGAGGATCAGTGTGCGCATGAGGCGTCCTTGCGGTTCCCGGCGAAGGCGGCCTGAAGGGAATGGGCGTGATAGGAGCTGCGGACAAGCGGCCCGGCTTCCACGCCGGCGAATCCTTCGGCCAGGGCCAGGGTTTTCAAGGCGGCGAATTCCTCGGGCGTGTAATAGCGAGCCACGTGGGCGTGGGCGGCCGTCGGTTGGAGATATTGCCCGATGGTCAGGAGGGTGCAGCCGGCCCCGCGGAGATCGCGGAAGGTCCGGCCGAGGTCGCTTTCCGTTTCACCCAGCCCGATCATCAAACCCGATTTTACCGCAAAACCTCGGGCGGATGCTCGTCCGAGAACGTCGAGGGATCGACGGTAGCCCGCCGCCGGCCGGAGGATCGCGGGATAGAGGGCTTCGATCGTTTCCAGGTTGTGATTGAGAATGTCGGGCGCCGTCGCCAGGACCAGATCCAGGGCGGCCGGATCTCCCTGAAAGTCAGGGATCAGAAGCTCCACGAGGATGCCGGGAAGGCGTCGCCGGAGAGCGGCGGCCGTCGCGGCAAAATGGGCTGCTCCGCCGTCGGGAAGATCGTCGCGGGTCACCGAGGTGACCACGGCGTATTTCAGGCCGAGAAGGGCGGCCGCGTCGGCGACTCGTTCCGGCTCGTCCGGGGACGGCGGATCCGGGCGGCCCTTGGCTACGGCGCAGAAGGCGCACGACCGGGTGCAGATGTTCCCCAGGATGAGGAACGTCGCCGTTTTCTGAGCCCAGCATTCCCCGATGTTCGGGCAGCGGGCGCTCCGGCAGATGGTGTGAAGGCCGCGCTCCGCGAGCAGGGCCGAGACAGAGAAGTAGGCCTTATCTGCCGGGAGTTTGACCCTCAGCCACGCCGGTTTGGGGGACGCCTGCGGGCGGGGAGGTGTTGAACCCGTCAATATTCGAGGTCTCTGTCGCGTTTCATGCGACGGCGCATCCGCTTGCGAGCCATTGCCTCTTTCATGCGTTTGCGTTCGCCGGGTTTGAAATAAACGGAGTGCTTCTTGATCTCTTTAATGATCGCTTCCTGCTGCACTTTCCGCTTGAAACGCTTGAGGGCGCTCTCGATCGGTTCGCCTTCATCGATTATCACGAAGGCCACGGGGAATTCACCTCCTCCCTGTAAGGGAAAGTCCAAGATTATACCCGAGTTCGCCGGAAAGTCAAACGAAAAGCATGCTTTGCATGTTCGACATGAACCTATATACTTTATGTCTCCGACATGCTTTATCTTACCGACGAACGCCTTGCGCGAATCCCCGGCGTCGTCCACGGGTTCGGGACCGCGGCACTTGACGAGAACGGCCTGCGGGCCTTGGCCCGTCTGAGCGATTTCGATCCGATTCTTCTCGATCAGGTCCATTCGGATGTTGTTCATATCATTGAAGAAATCCCTCCCGAACGGCCGCAGGGAGACGCCTCGGTAACCGGCGTTCCCGGCCTTCTTCTGGTCGTAAAAACAGCCGATTGCCTGCCTCTTCTCCTTTGCGACGAACGCCTTCGCGTGGTCGCCGCCGTCCATGCCGGGTGGAAGGGAACCCGGTCCGGAATCATCCGGGCGGCCCTCCGGGCGATGAACGAGCGGTTCGGAACGGATCCGGCCGACATCATCGCGGCGGCCGGGCCGTGCATCGGCCCCGCCTGCTATGAAGTCGGAGAGGACGTCCGGAGCGAATATCTCTCGGCCGGTTTTCCGGCCCGTTTTTTCGCCCCGGCCGGCCGACCGGGGAAGTATTTCCTCGACCTCCGATCAGCCAACTTCGAAGAGCTCCGGTCGGCCGGCGTTCCTCTTCCCGACCGGGCCGAAACGGCGCCCTGCACCCATTGCGATCCGGACTTCCACTCCTGGCGCCGCGACCGCGACACCTCCCGCCGGATGTTCTCCTTCATCGGGCTTCTAGATTAAGCGAGCCAGCCTGGATTATTCACGAGTCGAGATGGCCACAGCCCCCTACGCCGGAGAAATTAGGGACGATTCATGAAAAGAAATATCGCGGCTTCGGGGACGTGCGCTGCAGGGCAATAGGATAACGATCTCCTTGGGGCTACGAATGCGGCTTCAGATGCAAGGCGCGGAGGGTGAAGCTGCCCTCATCCTCGTTTTCAACGAGGACGAGGACTGCAAAGCCTGCTTCGGCTCACAAAATGAGCAAAGCGTCGCCCGAAGGGTAAAAACTCATATTTCTTTATCTTCTTGAAAATAACATCAATGTAAAAAGATTTTGATTTTTTATGAATAATCCAGGCTAGTTGAATCCCAATTTTTTTTCGGGTATGATTCCCGCTGATTTAAAAATTCCAACACTGTAAGGTGGGACATGCCCAATGCTTATGCCGACATCCTTCTCCCCGGTCTGCGCCTCTTTAAAAAAGGAAAAGTCCGGAATGTCTTTGAAGTCGACGATAAGCTCCTGATCGTCGCCACCGACCGGATTTCGGCCTTCGACTTCGTCCTGCCCTCGCTGATCCCGTACAAAGGCCAGGTCCTGACCCAGCTTTCGCGGTTCTGGTTCGAATACACGTCGCTCGTCTGCCCCAACCATCTGGTCGCGGCCGACGTGGACGCCTTTCCTCCCGTCCTCCACGGCTATCGCGACCTCCTCGACAAGCGGGCGATGCTCGTTCAGAAAACGAAAGTCGTCCCGATCGAATGTGTCGTCCGCGGCTACCTCTCCGGCTCGGGCTGGAAGGAATACAAGGCCGGAGGGAAGATCGGCGGCATGAAGATGCCGGCCGGGCTCCGCGAATCCGACCGCTTCCCCGAGCCGATCTTCACCCCTTCGACCAAGGCCGAGGTCGGTCACGACGAAAACATCTCGTTCAAGAACATGGAAAAAACCGTCGGTTCGGCCCTCGCCAAAAAAATCCGCAAGGTCAGCCTGGAGCTGTACAACAAGGCCTCCCTCCACGCCATCGCCAAGGGGATCATCATCGCCGATACGAAGTTCGAATTCGGGCTGATCGGCGACGACCTCATCCTGATCGACGAGATTTTCACCCCGGATTCCTCGCGCTTCTGGCCTCTGGCCGAGTACGCCCCGGGCAAGGGCCAGCCATCGTTCGACAAGCAATTCGTCCGCGATTATCTGGAGACGACCGGATGGGACAAGAAGTCCAATCCCCCGGTTCTCCCGGAGGCCATCATCTCCAAGACGTCCGAGAAGTATCTCGAAATCTACCGGCTCCTCAGCGGCAAGTCCGACCTGTGAAAACCGGCTTCGTCGACCTCCATATCCACTCGGACCGGTCGAGCGACGGCGATTTCCCGCCGGCCGCCCTGGCCCGGATGGCCGCGGAGGCGGGCTTCGCGGCGATCGCCATCGCCGATCACGACACGGTCGCCGCGTATCCGGAGGCCTTGGAGGCGGGAAGCCGGGAAGGGGTCGAGGTCATCCCGAACATGGAAGTGACGACCATGTATGAGGATCGCGAGTTTCACGTCCAGCTGCCGTTTCTCGACTGGACCTCGGACCGTGTCGCCCGGATTGTGACCCGGGTCGCGGAATCCCGCTGGGAGGAAGCGCGGCAGCGGGTGGCCAACCTCCGGGCCCTGGGCCTCAATATCTCCTGGGAGGAAATCAAGGCCGCGTCGCCCGGCATGGCGCCGCTCGGCGTGACGATCGCCCGGATCCTCTTGGACAAGCCGGAATCGCGCCGCGACCCGGCCCTGGCCAAGTATTATGATGAGGAAGGCTTCCCCCTGGCCCCGGCCTATTTTTATCGGGATTTTTTCCTCGAAAGCGCGCCGGCCTACGTCCCCAAGCGGCACATTCCGCTTTTGGAGGTCATCGAGGAAGCTCCCAAGGTCGGCGCGGTCGCCGTCCTCTCGCATCCCGGGGCGTATTTCCAGAATACCACAGCCCGCGACCTCGTCCGTCTGAAAGACGCCGGCTTGGCCGGCCTCGAGGTTTATACGCCTTACCACGAGCCCGAACAGACCCGGTTCTACGCCGAGGAAGCCCGCAGGCTCGACTTGGTCCTCACCGCCGGCTCGGACTTTCACGGCCGGGTCAAGCCGCATGTGACCTTCGGCTTGATCAAGGACGGCGGCTATGAGATGGTCGAAGCCCTCCGGGCGAGGAGGCCTTCGCCATGATCGGCTGGCTGGATATCGTCCTGGCGATCATCATCACGGCGACGCTGGTCGTCGGCCTGATCAAGGGCCTGATCCGGGAGCTGATCGGGGTGGTCGCCGCCGTCGGCGGATTCCTCCTGGCCGCCTACCATTACCAGAAAGCGGCCGACCTCCTTTCCGGTCTCGTCAAGAACCCGGTCGCCGCCCGTTTCCTGGGATTCCTCCTGATCCTCCTTCTTATCCTTCTGCTCGGAAACCTCCTCTCCTTCCTGCTTTCGAAGCTGATGAAGGGGACGCTCCAGGTCCTCAACCATTTCCTGGGCGGAGTGTTCGGCTTCCTCGAGGGGCTTGTCATCGCGGGGGCGCTCGTCTTCGCCCTCCTGGTCTTTCCGATCGACCGGGAGGCCGTTTCCGAATCGCGGCTCGCGCCCTACTGCTACGGTTTGACCAAAGCCGCCGTCGGCTTGATTCCCGAAGAGCTTAAAAACGCGGCCCGGAGCGCGTATCAATCGGTCTTCGGAAACGAGAAGAGCCATGGACAAAAAATTTGAGGACTTGTCGATCCATCAGAAGATGGAGCTCCTGATCAAGGACATGGTCGAGAAGGAAGTCCGCTACCGGGACGGCCTCAAGGAATTCCAGAAGATCTACCTGGAAACCGCCCTCCGGAAGTTCAAGGGAAACAAGTCCCGAATGGCCGAGTCCCTGGGGCTGCACCGAAACACGCTTCATAATAAAGCCAAATCGTTGAAAATAAAAAAAATTTAGCAAACAACGCTCAGGTTTGCTAATTTTTCTAATTTCCCCCTTGACAAAACCGGAGTGACTTGTTAAATTAGCACTTGTCTTTCGAGACTGCTAACCCACTTTTATGGAGGTTTTCATGAAGATTTCCCCGTTGCATGACCGTGTTCTTCTGAAGCGGATCGAGGAACAAGAGGTCAAGAGAGGCAGTATCATCATCCCCGATACGGCCAAGGAAAAGCCCCAGGAGGCGGAAGTTATCGCCGTCGGCAAGGGGCGGGTGACCGACGAGGGCAAGGTGATCCCCCTCTCGGTGAAAGCCGGCGATAAAGTCCTCATCGGCAAGTATGCCGGGACCGAAGTGACCATCGACGGCGTGGAGCACATCATTCTGCGCGAAGAAGAGATCCTGGCGGTCCTCGCCTGATCCGGCGCGCCATCATCAGCAAGGAGAGAAACACATGGCCAAACAAATTCTGATGGGCGATGACGCCCGGCATTCGATGCTCAAGGGCGTCAACACCCTGAGCAACCTGGTCAAGGCGACCCTCGGCCCCCGCGGCAAGAACGTCGTCATCGACAAGAAGTTCGGCTCCCCCACGAGCACCAAGGACGGCGTGACCGTGGCCAAGGAAGTCGAGATCAAGGATCCGTACGAGAACATGGGCGCCCAGCTGGTGAAGGAAGTGGCCTCCAAGACGTCGGACGTGGCCGGAGACGGCACCACGACCGCCACCGTCCTGGCCCAGGCCATCTACGGCGAAGGCCTCCGGTACGTCACGGCCGGGGCCAACCCGACCCTCATCAAGAAGGGCATCGACAAGGCCGTCGAGACCGTTGTCGCCGAGCTGAAGAAAATCAGCCGCGAAGTCTCCGGCGAGATGATCGCCCAGGTCGGGGCCATCTCGGCCAACAACGACGAGTCCATCGGCAAGATCATTGCCGAGGCGATGGACAAGGTCGGCAAGGACGGCGTCATCACCGTCGAGGAAGCCAAGAGCATGGAAACGGCCCTGGACATCGTCGAGGGCATGCAGTTCGACCGCGGCTACCTCTCCCCCTACTTCATCACCGATCCCGACCGGATGGAGTGCGTCCTGGAGAACGCCCTGATCCTCCTCCATGAGAAGAAGGTCAGCAACCTCCGCGAGCTCCTGCCGCTGCTGGAAAGCGTCGCCCGCGTCGGCAAGCCCCTCGTCATCATCGCCGAGGAAGTCGAGGGCGAGGCCCTGGCCACCCTCGTCGTCAACAAGCTCAAAGGCACGTTCCTCTGCGCCGCGGTCAAAGCCCCCGGCTTCGGCGACCGCCGCAAGGCCATGCTCGAAGACATCGCCACCCTAACCGGCGGCAAGGTCATCACCGAGGACATCGGCGTCAAGCTCGAGAAGGTCGACATCGCCTGGCTCGGCGAAGCGAAGAAGATCGTCATCGACAAGGACAACACGACGATCGTCGAGGGCAAGGGCAAGGTCAGCGACATCCAAGCCCGGATCAAGCAGATCCGGACCCAGATCGACGACACGACCTCCGATTATGACCGGGAAAAGCTCCAGGAACGGCTGGCCAAGATGGTCGGCGGCGTCGCCCTGATCAAGGTCGGCGCGGCCACCGAGACCGAGCTGAAGGAGAAGAAGGCCCGGGTCGAGGACGCGATGCACGCCACCAAGGCGGCCGTCGAGGAGGGCATCGTCCCCGGCGGCGGCGTGGCCCTGCTGCGGGCCCAGAAGGCCCTCGAGACCCTCAAGGCCGAAGGCGACTTCAAAATCGGCGTGGACATCATCAAGCGGGCCATCGAGGAGCCGATCCGCCAGATCGCCAACAACGCCGGCGTCGAAGGCTCGGTCGTCGTGGAGAAAGTCCGCGAGGCCAAGCAGGATGTCGGGTTCAACGCCCTGGCCGAGAAGTACGAAGACATGATCAAAGCGGGCATCCTTGATCCGACGAAGGTCGTCCGGATCGCCCTTCAGAACGCGGCCTCGATCGCCGGGCTGATGCTCACGACCGCGGGCCTGATCACCGAGCTCCCCGAGGAAGAGAAGAAGCCGGCGTATCCCACCCCGCCCGGCGGCGATATGTACTGATCGTTTCCGAACGCAGTTTCCAGGGGGGCGGCCTTCGGGCCGCCCCCCTTTTTTTTATCCCGTTTCCTGCTTTCTGGTATGATAGGGCGCATGGGTCTCCGGATCATCATTTACCAGTCCCGGCCCTCGGTCGGAGCGCGGACGCTGTTCGGCCTCCTCGACCGCTATTTTCTCCGGGAGATCATCCCGCCGTTCGGGCTCGGCCTGGTCGTTTACAGCTTCGTTTTGATGGCCAACCAGATCCTCCAATATCCGGAGCTGTTCATCGCCCAGGGCGTATCCTTCACCGATTCGACCAAGCTCCTTGTTTACGTGATCCCCTCGATCCTGGGATTCACGATCCCGATGGCTGTGATCATGGGGATTTTAGCCGGCCTGGGCCGGATGTCCTCGGATTCGGAATCCGTGGCCTTCAAGACCCTGGGGGTGAGCCATGCCCGGATGGTCCGCCCGCTGTTCCTGTTCGCCCTTTTCGGCTGGGCAGCGAGTTCCGTTCTGACTCTATACGTGATCCCGCGGTTCAATTACCTCTTCCTGAAGACGACGGTTTCCGCGGCCCTGGACAAGGCCCAGATCCGGATCATTCCCCGGGAGTTCAACATCTCGATCCCCGGCCGGGCCTTGTATCTCCAGGACATCGACGAGCGGTCGGGGGAATGGCGGAAGATTTTCGTCGCCTTCAATGACGGCCGGTACAAGTCCAGGGTCGTCCTGGCGGATCGCGGCCGGCTGAACTATTACCCCGATTTCAAGCGGGCCGAGGTGGAGCTTTTCGACGCCGTCGTCCATGAAAGCGTCGGCGACGAGCCCCAGATCACGATCCGGACCGCCTCGGGCCACCTCCAGGAGGAGCCCGATATCAGCGGATTGGCCAAAGCCTTCAACACCGAAAAAAAGCGGCCCCCTGAGAAGAACATTCACGAGCTCATCACAAGCTTGGCGGAGGCCCGAAAAGACAAGGCTCGGCTGGAAGCCGAGAAGGCCGGGATCGAGCGCCGCGGCCTGCCCTCCGATAATCCGGAAGCCGATCAAAATAGGATAAATCTAAGCCAAAAGGATTATGAGATTCGGAGCCTCCAGGTGGAGACGCAAAAGCGGTTTTCCCTGCCGTTTGTCTGCCTCATCTTCGTTTTCATGGGCCTTCCCCTCGGGCTTTCGACTAAGAAAGGCGGCCGGACGAGCGGTTTTACGATCAGCCTGGTTATCATCCTGGCCTACTACATCTTCCTCACGTTCGGGCAACGGTTGGCCCTGGACGGGCGGGTTTCGCCCTGGCTCGGGATCTGGAGCGGCAACATCATTTTCGGCTTTATCAGCCTGGTCCTCTTTTTCCGTTCGGCCCGGGAACGGCCGTTCCTCATCCGGTGGGTCCAGCGGCCCCACGCCGC
>Ga0316628_100001329_pt1 | contig 17406 bp, 20 predicted proteins | sample OWC_Aug_M2_C1_D5_FD_207648 | JGI IMG/M metagenome (GOLD analysis project Ga0316628, IMG submission 207648) | Wetland soil microbial communities from Old Woman Creek delta, Ohio, United States - OWC_Aug_M2_C1_D5_C | ecosystem: Environmental > Terrestrial > Soil > Wetlands | place: USA: Ohio... | reverse complement strand
GAGATTGTATAACACTGGTTTTTGGTGCCGAAGGCCGGAATCGAACCGGCACGACCCTTACGGATCAGCGGATTTTAAGTCCGCTGCGTCTACCAATTCCGCCACTCCGGCCGGGGTGCAGGTTTTATCCCCTCCCCACCTGCGGGGGAGGGTAATGGTGGGGGGTAATGGAGGCGACGAGCGGATTTGAACCGCTGGATAAAGGTTTTGCAGACCTCTGCCTTACCACTTGGCTACGTCGCCATAACAAAAGCCGGAAAGGAGTACCCACGATTCAAGAGTTTTTATCGTGCCCCTTACCGGCATTGTGTATTATGGAGCGGGTGGCGAGATTTGAACTCGTGACTCCGACCTTGGCAAGGTCGTACTCTACCACTGAGTTACACCCGCATTAACATTGCGCTTTCGAGGTTCATAATATAAAAGATGAAGGCGGATTTGTCAACAGAAATTTTAGGTTAACCCTTGTCTTTTATCGATTTCATCTTTTCTATCAGTTCTTCCCGCTTTATTAAGCCCTTTTATAATAGTGAGGAGGTTAAAATAACAACTGCCTAAACGTATGTCAATTCAAATGTTATTTAATCTTTTTAAACCTTGCATTCGTTTTTTCAGATGGTATACTGGTAACTTTGAAAAAAAGGGGCGTGTTTAAGAAATTGGAAACTGACAGGTTCAAGAAACTGGTGGACATAATGGCGGCCCTTCGGGGGCCCGAAGGCTGTCCATGGGACAAGGAGCAGACCCGTGACTCGCTGAAGCCGTTCCTCGTCGAAGAGACCTACGAAGTCCTGGAGGCCATAGACGAGGACTCGCCCCGCAAGATAAAGGAAGAGCTTGGAGACCTGCTTTTCCAGATAATATTCCATGCAAGGGTGGCCGAGGAAAAGGGCGAGTTCACCATAGACGACGTCCTTGACGCAATAAGCGAGAAGATGATAAGGCGTCACCCGCATGTGTTTGGAGAGAAGACGGAGAAGACCTCCGCGCAGGTGCTTGCCGACTGGGAACAGCTGAAGAAGGCCGAAAAGGGAAACGCGGCGAGGAAGTCGATCCTTGAAGGCGTGCCCAAGGAGATGCCGGCGCTCACCCGTGCCCACAGGCTCCAGGAGCGGGCGGCAAGGGTCGGCTTTGAGTGGGACAGGATAGACGACGTATTTGCAAAACTGGAAGAGGAACTCGGCGAGTTCAGGGAGACACTGGCAACCAAAGACCCCGCCCGCATGGAAGACGAGCTTGGCGACGTATTCTTCGTGCTCGTGAATATATCAAGGTATATCGGAGTCAACCCTGAGGACGCGCTCCGGAAAACAATATCCAAGTTCATCTCACGGTTCCAGTACATCGAGGAATCCGCGAAAACCTCGGGCAGGGAGCTTTCCGACATGACCCTTGAGGAGATGGACAGCCTGTGGGATGAAGCCAAGGAAAGGGGGCATGTAAAATAGACTACGACATCATACTCCGCACCGAAAACCTTTCAAAAAAATACGGGGAGCGCTGGGCAGTAAGAGAGCTGAACCTTATGATACCGAGGGGCGATATATTCGGCTTTCTAGGCCCGAATGGCGCGGGCAAGACAACCACCATAAGGATGATGCTTGGCCTCATAAGGCCTACTTCCGGAAGCGCATTTATAAACGGGCTGGACATATACAAAGACCCTCTGAATGCGCTAAAATGCGTTGGCGCCATTGTGGAGACCCCTTCCTTTTACGGCTATCTGACAGGACGCGAAAACCTGCGGCTCCTCGGCAACATATCCGGCGGGGTTTCAGGTTCAAGGGTGGACGAGGTCCTTGAGATGGTGGGGCTTTTCCCAAGGGCCAACGACAAGGTTAAAGGATACTCCCAGGGGATGCGCCAGAGGCTGGGCATAGCACAGGCACTACTTGCCAGGCCAGAAATCATAATATTGGACGAACCTACCAACGGACTCGACCCTTCCGGCATAATTGAAATGCGCAGGCTTATAAAGAGGCTGGCAGCGGAACAAGGCATATCTATTTTCATTTCAAGCCACCTCCTTCACGAGATAGAGGCCGTATGCCGCCACGTAGCGGTAATAAAAAATGGGACGCTCATGGCCCAGGGTTCGGTTGACGAGCTTTTGAAGAAAGAAACATTCTGTCTGGAGCTAAAGGTTTCAAACGTGAAGAAGGCACGGGAGATATTCGCTGGCCTGAAATTCATATCTTCGGTCAGGGAGGAAAACGGCAGAGGCATCGAGATAACTATAGCGCGCGACCGCGTCGCCGAGGTTAACAGGCGGCTGGTCGAGGGCGGCGTCGACGTGCTTTCACTAATCCCACGCGAGGCATCCCTTGAGGACTTCTTCCTGGAACTGACAGGCGGCGCGAGCGGAGACCGTGCGTCCGGGAGCACAGTTGGGAGCGGTGCCAATGTTTGAGCGGATAATCTCACTTACAAAAGTAGAACTCTATAAAATATCCAAACAAAAATATTCTTATCTGCTCGTCCTTTTTATTATCTTCAACGCGGCGCTGGTGGGGCTGGGGTCAAGGATATTCCCGGCTATCATGGCCGCCTTCAGGGGAGAAGGGGGCGCACAGTTTGACGGTTACACCTTTGCGTCCATCATAGCATCGGGCACATTCAGCGCTGCCGGTGCGGGCACCATTGCGATGCTTGCGTTCTCCGGGTCCATGGTCGCTTCAGAAACAGAAAGCGGCACGATAAAGAACATACTTGTGCGCCCGGTCAAGAGACACCATGTCATTCTATCAAAGGCCATTGCCCTTTTTGTTTACTGTCTTGTAATTGTTGCTGTAACGGCCGTCTTAAGCATCACAGCGGGCGCTTTGTCATACGGCATGAACGACATAGCCATCCAGGAGACCGGAGAGGTATTCAGGACCCGCGTAGAGATGTTCACCAACCTTGGCATCTCCTTTATCATGGACCTTTTCTCCATTTATACCGTCGGCTGCGTGGGACTTTTGCTCTCGGTCCTCATAAACAACACCGGCTGGGCAGTCATTACAGCCCTGGTATTCTATTTCCCTGTCATGTTCCTCAAAAACTTCGATATATTCAACCCATGGATATTTACCGCATACATGGACAAAGGCCAGAACATACTGAGGGAGATGGCAATCGTTAAGTCCAAGACGTGGACGCCGGACATATATCATTTCTTTTTGGTAAACATTTCAACAATCCTGATACTGCTTGCGCTTTCCCTGCTTTTCTTCAGAGAGAAGGAAATAAACTAAGATGCGAAAAGTACTTCTTTTGACCGCCGCCATACTAATACTGTCGATAAATGCAATGGCCGCCGATACCCCGGCATACGACAAAAATCTCCTTCGGCTGCCCGGCCAGCTCCTCAGTGTGGCAGTGGAGGACATTGATGGGGACGGAGACAATGACATTGTGGCATTCTCTAATAACGCGGACAAGAGATATCCTGGCCGAAGCATCTCGGTGTTCTATGCAAGACGAGGCGGCAGCTTTCCCCAGTCCGCGGACCAATCCTTTACACTGGCCCCAGACGCCGCGGTATTCGACATAGGCGACGCATCCGGGAGCGGCAAAAAATCTATATGCTATATCGGGCCAAACGGGGTCTTTGCCTATAACCTGTCAGGCCGGAGCTTCAGTACAAGGCCTGTCCAACTGATAAGGTCAGAAAACATATTCTCCCAGCAGGACCAGTCAAGCTTACCCCGCTGGAACTTCATAATGAACGCATCCGGGGAACAACCAACAATCCTGGTCCCCGAAGTGAACAGGCTCCTGGTATATGCAGGGGGTTCAGGCGGCTTCAGACAGACTGGCTCCATCCCGTTTGCTACCCGCTCTGCCTTTACCGAGAGCATAATCAGCGGAGATGCCGGGCCTTTAACTATATCCCACAGGTTGCCGCTTGTATCGGCCGTCGGTTTCAACAGCCGACCAGAGAAGGACCTTTTCATTACATGGGACGACAACGCCGACGTCTTTCTGAAAAAATCAGGGGGTTTTGCTGAAGCACCTGCGTTAAGGTTCCGACCAGGCCTTACGGACGGAGCGAAAACTGACCTGATAGAGAACACGTCCGTACAAGCTGAGGACTTAAACGGCGAGGGAAGGAGCGACCTTATAGTCACGAAGATGACAGGTGGCGTAGCCCAGACAAAAACGCTCGTGTTCATCTATATGCGTAAAAAGGACGGCAGCTTCCCGGACAAACCTTCACAGACTATAATCACCGAGGGGGTGATCGGCCCCTGCGTTCTGGACATAAATTCTGACGGGAGGAAAGACATTATACTTCCCTCCGTTAAGATGGGGATAAACAATTTCATTAACATGCTAACCTCACGCCAGATAAACATGAACATCGGCATCTACCTTCAGGATAGGAACGGACGGTTCCCAGACCGGCCTACAAAGGAAAAAAGCGTGAGCTTTAAGTTGGATATTTCAAATATGGGGAAAAACGTAAAGCCGGTGATGGCATTCGGCAGGTTCACGAAAGCAGCCGGTTATGGTCTTGCCGTCGCGTCAAAGGAAGAATCTGTGAGCCTCTTCATGCCTGACCGCTACAGCATCCTTGGCGATAACGCCGCGCTGACCCTTTCAGTGAACGCTCCTTCGGAAATAGACGCGGTCGATATAAACAGGGATGGTATTGACGACCTGATAATGTCTTACAGGAAGGTGAAGGACAGGAGCTGGCAGATATATGTCTTCGTTTCCAAGACTTGATGTCAGAAACTATCCCATCCAACGCTTGACTATCCGGTTCTCAAACTCCTCGGCAAACTTCATCGCCTGGTCCCGGCTGACGGTCTTTATTGCCTCTACCTCTTCCGGGGTAAGTACGATTCCGGCCCTCAATGCGGCGGCCTCTGGGTCCTGCAGCAGGTCGCGCAGGAATTCCGGTTCAATTATCGCCTTTCCTATCAGCCTTTCAATTTCGTCTCTCGCCATGCGCCTACTTTATCGCCACACCTGAAAGATGTCAAGAGAAAATCAAAGGAACATCACCGTCACACTGGTACCGACGCCTTCCTCGCTCTCGATGGATATATCACCCTGGTGCGCGTCCACAATCCATTTGCAGATGCAAAGCCCCAGGCCCGTACCTCCGGATTCGCGCGAACGGGCCTTGTCAACCCTGTAAAAGCGCTCGAATATCCTCGGCAGTTCTGCCTTGGGTATCCCCATGCCTGTATCAGATACCACGACCTTGCTGATCCCCGCCACCTTGCCCAGTTCCACTTTAACTCGGCCGCCTGTTTGCGTGTATCTGAGAGCGTTCTCGACAAGGTTGGTAAATAGCTGCCTCAACCTGTCCGCATCACCGATTATTGCGAACCCGTCGTCATCTATTATGTCAATGCTCATCTCTATGCTCTTGCGCACGGAAAGGGGGAGCAGCCCCTCATAAACTGTCTTGAGCACCTCGTCGAGCCTCACCTCGCCCATGTTCATAAGCAGCTCGTTCGCATCTGTCCGGGCCAGGAACATCAGGTCTTTCAAAAGATACTCAAGCCGGTCTATTTCCTCGAGGTTGCTTTCCAGTATACGCCTGTACTCCTCGCGGTCTCGGTCGCGCCGAAGCGCTATCTCGATATTTCCTTTCATGATGGTGATTGGCGAGCGCATCTCGTGCGAGGCGTCGGCAAGGAACCTCCTCTGGGAGAGTATGGCCTCTTCCTTGCCGGTTTTAAGGCTGTTCATCACTTCCCGCACCTCGTCCACTTCGTCCGGAACCGGCTTGCCTTCGGTCAGGTCAGTCCATCCGTCCGAGGACGTCCTGCTGCCTCTGGCAAGCTCTTTGAATACCCATAGTTCCTGGGCAACCGAGATATAGGCTGACAAAAATATCGGGACCGCGAAAAAGAAGGCTGCAAGAAGGAACGCAAGGATGGAGCTTAACGGCCGCACGATGCTGAAGATACCAAGCGCCAGGATGAAGAACAGCAGGCTCAGCACCGTATACCTGTATGATAGCCTTACCTTGATAGTGTTGCTGTACTTCATCCCTTGAGGACGTACCCGACACCCCTTACGGTGTGGATAAGCTTTTTGTCAAAGTCCTTGTCCACCTTGTTCCGGAGGAAGTTGATATAAACATCCACTACGTTTGTCATCCTGTCAAAATTTATGTCCCATACATGTTCTGACAGTGTGGTCCTTGAAAGCGGCTTGTTCACATTCCGCATCATGTATTCCAGCAGGGAGAACTCCTTCGCCGTCAGGCTCAGTTCCTGCTCACCGCGCTTCACCCTTCTGGTCGCCGGGTCAAGCGTCAGGTCTGCGGCTTTCAGCATGGTTATCTCGGCCTTGCCACGCCTCAGGAGGGACCTTAGCCTCGCAAGCAGCTCCTGAAAAGCGAACGGCTTTGTCAGGTAGTCATCCGCGCCGGCGTCAAGCCCCATAACCTTGTCCGCAAGCGTGTCCCGCGCGGTAAGCATTATGACGGGCACGTTGAGCTTCCTTGACCGTATCTCCTGCATCACCTCTATGCCGTTCCTTTTGGGGAGCATAAGGTCGAGAATCACGGCGTCGTAGACGTTCATCTCTATCAGGGAAAGGCCCTCTGCCCCGTCATTTGCCACGTCTACTGCGTAAGCCTCCTCCTGGAGACCTTTCTTGATAAAGCTGGCCACCTTTAGTTCGTCTTCTACAACAAGTATCCTCATAGTTTACCTCAATATAAGAGCCTTCCGTCCGGACTGATGTCATCGGGAAAACGTTTGGCCATATAATCGACAACGTAACCCCTCGCCTCTTCTGCGGTCGAAAAATCAGTCGTCACCTTTTCGGCCAGCAACATAGCCTCCTTCAGAGTTGACTGTCTTATAATCTTCTTCATCCTGGGTATGGAAAACGGGTTCATCGAGAGCTCGTCGAACCCGAGACCTATCAGTACAAGCGCATAGATCGATTCTCCTGCCATCTCGCCACACATCGCCACCGGTATGCCGTGCCGGTGTCCCGCGTCCACCGTCATCTTGAGGAACCTGAGTACGGCCGGATGGAGCGGCTCATAGAGATATGCTACATGCTCGTTGGTGCGGTCTATAGCAAGCGTGTACTGGATGAGGTCGTTCGTACCCACGCTGAAAAAATCCGACTCCTTTGCAAGCAAATCAGCCGTAATAGCCGCGGAGGGAATTTCCACCATCACCCCGATTTCTATGCCGTCGTTGAACGGCAGGTTTTCTTTTCTCAACTCATCCATGGCCTCGCTGACCAGGGCCTTCGCCTTCCTTATCTCGGACACGCCTGATATCATCGGGAACATGAGTTTTAGGTTGCCATATACGCTCGCCCGCAGTATCCCCCTCACCTGCTCCTTGAATATCTCCGTTTTCATCAGGGAAAAACGTATGGCCCGAAGCCCAAGGGCCGGGTTTACCTCGTCCTTTATGGGCACCGGGACCGGTATCTTGTCGCCGCCAAGGTCGAACGTCCTGACAATTACCTTCAAGGGGTCCATCTTTTCAGCAATCTTCTTGCATGCCAGGAAATGTTCTTCCTCTGTCGGCATCTCGTGGCGGTTCAAAAACAGGAACTCTGTCCTGAAAAGGCCTATACCTTTGGCGCCGTGGTCAAGTATTACATCCATGTCCTCCGGTATCTCCACGTTCGCCTCTAGCTGTACCTCGTGCCCGTCGAGCGTAACGGCGGGGAGCTTGCTTATCTTTATAAGCTCCCTCTCGAAGTATTTGTACTTTCTCTGCCTCTCCAGATACTCCAGGAAAGTATCCTGGTCAGGGTTTATTACCACTACCCCCTGGTTCCCGTCCACGATAATGGCGTCGCCGTTCCTGACGTCCCTGCTGATGGTCTCAAGGCCCACTACAGCGGGAAGCTCAAGCGATCGGGCCATGATGGCCGTGTGCGAGGTACTGCTGCCTATATCGGTGATGAAGGCCATTACGTGGTCCTTGCGCATCTGGAACGTATCTGATGGAGCCAGGTCGTGCGCTACAACAATTGCATCCTCAGGAATATCTGTAAACGAGTCGAATGCAGTTCCGGAGAGATTTCTGAGTATGCGCTCCCCGACGTGCTCGATATCCGCTTTCCTCTCCCTGAGGTATGCGTCGCCCATACTGTTAAAAATACTCATGAAGCGATTGATGACTTCCTTCAGGGCGTATTCCGAGTTTACCAGCTGACCCTTCACTATCTCTATCGTGCCGTTTATCAGCATCTTGTCGTCGAGGATCATCAGGTGGCTGTCAAGGATATAACCGTGTTCCTCCCCTATGTCAGCGGAAAGCTTCTTGCGGATATCTCCCAGTTGGTCCTTGGAGGTGGCGACCGCCCTTTTGAACCTGGCTATTTCCGCCGGTATCTCGTTTTCCGTGATGCTGTTCCGTGAAACGGATATGCGGTTCCTGTCTATTACATAGACCTTGCCTATCGCAACACCGAGTGAAACGCCTATGCCCTGGTAAGCCTTCATTAATTAAGCTTAAGCCTCCTCATGGAACTTGTCGGCAATCAGCTTCGCAATTGTATCGGCGGCCTCGGTCTCGTCGGAGCCCGTCGCCCTTATGAACACGTCGCTGCCTTTGGCAGCCGCAAGCATCATGATGCCCATTATGCTTTTGCCGTTTACTTCCACGCCGTCCTTTTCAATCGTAACGTGAGAGGAATACTTGTTTGCCGTCTGCACGAAAAGTGCGGCAGCCCTTGCATGAAGGCCAAGCCTGTTCTGTATTTTAAGCGCCTTTTCTACCAACATGCCCCCCCTGTAGCAATATAGCCCATCACTATTTCTTCACCTTCTGATGCAGCATATCCGATGCCGTTATTATGCTCTTCAAACCGCCGTCCCTGACAACACTGACAAGTTCTTTAAGTCCTTTGTCCTTCCTGTGGTTTGCAAACTTCACTACCATAGGCAGGTTGACGCCGGTGATGACCTCTATATTTTTCTCTTCGTCCAGGAAAGACAACGACAGGTTGGACGGGGTGCCTCCGAACATGTCCGTGAGGATCAGGACGCCTTCAGGCCCGTAAACCCTCTTTATGGCAGCACCGACTTCCTCCCTTGCCGAATCGACATCAAATACCGAACCGATCGAGACCGGCTCCGCGCCGTCAATCTTCCCGACTATGATTTCGGCAACGCTTATAAGTTCGGCCCCGAGGTTGCCGTGGCAGACTATCACAAGTCCGACCATCATTTCTCCTTTCAACCCTGCTAAAATTATCTTTCCATGTCCCTGTGCCGGATTAATACGTCAAGACCTTTGTCCTTCATCTTGTCCCTGATGAACTCGACGATCGCCACCGAGCGGTGCCTGCCTCCGGTGCACCCAACCGCTATCGTCAGGTATGTCTTGCCTTCGTCCACGTAAAGCGGGACAAGGAAGTCCAGGAGCGGCATCAGCTTCCTCAGAAATGCCGATGTCATCCCTTTTTTCCTTATGTATTCCTGCACCGGCTTATGCCTGCCGGTAAGCTCTTTTAGTGCCGGCACGAAGTTCGGGTTAGGTAGGAACCTCACGTCGAAAACCAGGTCGGCATCATAAGGTACGCCATACTTGAAGCCGAAGGACATGACGGAGATAGTCATCTTCCTGCCTCCTGCCTTGGGCATGTAATGCTTGGCAAGTTCGGCCCTCAGCTGGTGGACCGTCAAGTTGGACGTATCTATTATCCTGTCGGCCTTCTTTCTTACACCCTCAAGCAACCGGCGCTCCATTTTTATCGCTTCGGCGAGCGGCGTTTTGTTTGTGCCAAGCGGGTGCGGGCGGCGGCTTTCCGAAAAACGCCTCAGCAGCACCACGTCGGATGCTTCAAGGAACAGCACTTCCAGGCCGCTGCCAGTTGCGATAAGTTCGTCATAAAGCTTGTCGAAGCTCCCGAAAAGGTCTCTTTCCCTTATGTCGATACCAAGCGCAACTCTGTCTACTTTTTTGTCCGAACCTGAGCAGAGTTCCACAAACTTTGGCACCAGTTCAGAAGGCAGGTTGTCCACGCAGAAAAAGCCCATGTCCTCAAGACATTTTATTGCGTGGCTCTTTCCCGAGCCTGACACCCCGGAAACGATGACAACCCTGGTACTCATCGCTATGCTCCCTCGCCTGCAAGCCTGCTTGACAGCTTCCTGTCCAGGGCCGCGGCCGCATTGCTACCCTGAGATTTCAAGGCGTGGTTGCGGGCTGCGACCTCGACTATAACCGCAATGTTGCGGCCGGGCGTCACCGGCATCTTCATATAAGGGAGGTTCACACCGGCAACAGTATAGGTGTGTTCGTCAAGGCCGAGCCTGTCGTATGACTCCTTTTCATCCCAGTGGACAAGCTCCACTACCATAGCGACGGTCTTCTTCGCTTTTATCGAAGATATGCCGAAAAGGTCCCTGACGTTCACTATACCGATCCCGCGGACCTCGACCAGATATCTCAGGAGCTCCGCACCGGTACCAACCAGCCTTCCATCCGAGAGTTTTTTAAGGACGACGACATCGTCAGCGACGAGACGATGCCCTCTCACGACAAGCTCAAGGGCACACTCGCTCTTCCCTATTCCGGAAGGGCCGATAATCAGGACCCCAACACCCATGATGTCGACCAGGACGCCGTTTATATGCAGCTCCTTGGCCGCAATCTCCTCGACCGACTTTATTATACCCTTTATGCACCTTATGGTCTCAAGCGTAGAGGTCAGGAGGGGGGTCTGATGCTTCTCGGCCTCTTCCAGCATCTCCTTGGGAGGCTTCCTCCCGGCGGTAACAAGGTATGCTGCAGCTTTCCGCGCGAACAGCTCACCTATAATCTCTTTCCTTTTCTTCACGGATATCTTTTTTAAATAAGAAATCTCCGTCCTGCCGAAGACCTGTATCTTGCGCGGGTCAATATTCTCAAAATGCCCCGTAAGAGCGAGCCCGACCTTCTGGATTTCAGGGAGGATAGCCGTAGTCTTCAGACCTTTTCCACCAGCGGCGAGCTTCAGCCCCAGGTCGGGGATTTTAATCAGGTCTTCAGCGTATACCTTCTTCATCAAATGCCGGCTTCCTCTTTGGAGATTATCCTCTTGATATCCTTCCTGTCGCTCGCACGAAGGAGAGACTCTCTGAACTCCTTTTTCTTCATCAGCCGTGAAATCCTGGCAAGCGCCTTAAGGTGTTCGCCCGGCGCGTCCTCGGGGGCAATTACCAGAAAAAAAAGGCGGGCGGGCTCACCGTCAAGGGAATCGTATTCGACCCCCTTCAATGAACGCCCGAAGGCCATCATAATCCCATTGATGCCCCTAAGTTTCCCGTGGGGTATTGCCACCGAATCGCCTATACCGGTACTCCCGAGGGCCTCCCTTGCCGCAAGCACACGGGTCAAGCCTTCCTTGTCCTTTATCTTCCCATTATCGAAAAGCAGGGCCGAGAACTCCTGCAGCACCTCAAGCTTTGTCCTGCCTTTGAGCTCGTCTATTATCAGCTCTTCACCGATAAGCCCGGATATGTTCAAAAAAGGCATTTAATGGCCCCTTGCCTATTACTTGGATACAGGCTCTATAAGGCCGATGTTGCCGTCTTTGCGCTTGTATATAACATTAACCGCGCCGCTCGTCACGTTCGAGAAGACAAAGAAGTCCTTGTCCAGAAGCTCCATCTGCATTACTGCCTCTTCCGGGGCCATAGGCTTCATGTCGAAGCGCTTTATCTTTATTATCTCCGGGATAAGCTCAGCCTCGAAGCCGGCCTCAGGCATAACCATCTCCTCGCCGCGGCCCTTGTGGCCCTTCAGCTTCTCCTTGTACTTCCTGACCTGACGGCCTATCTTGTCCATGACCTTGTCTATCGAGGCGTACATTTCTTCGGTCTCTTCGTGAGCCTGGATGAGTATACCGTTCACCTTTATCTGAACCTCGGCCTTGTGCCGAAACTTCTCAACCTCGAGGGTTACAACCGCCTCGGTGCCCTCAGGCAGGTATTTATCAACTTTGGACACCTTTTCGCTTGCATAGGATTTGAGGGCGTCGGTAATTTCCATGTGCCTGCCGTTTACGACGATATTCATTAAAAAGTTCCTCCTTTTATGTTTAGAGATGCTCAGTACGGTTTTTTTCTTATGTTTCCAGGGGGTATTTTAAGCTCTCCCCTGTACTTTGCTACAGTGCGTCTTGCTATGTCTATGTTCTTGCCTTTAAGCATGTCTACAATTACACGGTCATTTAACGGATTTTTGGGGTCCTCCTCGCTTATCATTTTCTGGATGAGGTTCCTGACCGTTATTGAGGACAGGGAATCCCCCTCCATACTCGAGATGCCTCCGGCGAAAAAGAACTTCAGTTCATAAATTCCCCTGGGAGTATGCATATATTTATGTGTGGTTACGCGGCTGATGGTGGACTCATGCATGCCTATGTCATCTGCAACGTCCTTCAGTATCATCGGTTTAACGTATTCTATGCCTTTGTCGAAGAACTTTTTCTGCCTCCTGACGATGCTCTCGGTAACCCTGTATATGGTTTTGTTCCTCTGCTCAATGCTCTTTATAAGCCACTGTGCGGAGCGCAGCTTGGTATCTATGTAATCCCTTGTTACCTCGTCGCCACCGGAGCGCATCAGGTTTTTATAAAAGGGGCTTATCCTGAGCCTGGGCATCCCTTCGTCGTTGAGGAGGATGACATAGTCGCCATCCTTTTTTATCACGAAAACATCCGGAACAATATACTGCACCTCCGAAACGGCAAAAGGCCTGCCGGGCTTTGGCTCCAGAGTCTCTATCGCCTTAGCCGCGAGCTGGATGTCCTTGAGGGTTACCTTCAGGCTTTTCGCTATTGATAAGTACTTCTTCTTTTCCAGCTCATCCAGGTGGTCAACGAGTATATTTTCTACTATGGTGCCGGCCAGTCCCAACTGCCTCGCCTGAATCAGCAGGCATTCCCTGAGATTACGCGCCGCAACCCCCGGCGGGTCCAGGTCCTGGACCATCGCCAGTACCTTCTGGGCCACGCCCAAAGAAGTCCCGGCTTCCGCGGCAATCTCCTCAAGGGTAACGTCCCTCAGGTAGCCATCCTCGTCAATGTTGCCTATTATTATCTCGCCGACGGCTTTTTCAATATCAGATGTGGAGGTCAACCTGAGCTGCCATGAGACATGGTCCGCCAGACCGACCGGAGAGGAAAGTGTCTGCTCGTAGGATGGCCTCTCGTCTTCGCTGTCCGAGTAGTAGCTGATGTCCTGGCGGTCATCCTGCTCTTCTATATAGTTATCCCACTTCATGTCAAAGACGTCTATAGCCTGCTCGGCATCCCCGTCCGCTTCGCGCTCGGGCTCGTCTTTAAGCTGGATTTCCGGCTCGTCCATCTCCGTCTCGAGTGTTGCGTCCTCAAGAACGGGGTTTTCAACCATCTCCTGGTAGACAAGCTGGGACATCTCCAGCCTGGACAACTGAAGCAGCTTTATAGCCTGCTGAAGCTGGGGCGTCATCACCAGCTTTTGGGCAAGCTTAAGGTCCAGCCGCATCTCTATTGCCATGTCAACTTCTCCGGTTAAAGCCTGAAATTCTCGCCGAGGTATATCTGTTTCGCCCTATCGCTTTCCGAAATCTCCTTGGGCGTTCCGGATTCCAGTATCGTGCCCTCGTTTATTATATACGCCCGGTCAGTAATTTCCAGAGTCTCCCTGACGTTATGGTCAGTAATAAGTATGCCTATGCCCATCGACTTCAGCTTGGAGATTATCTTCTGTATCTCTATTACTGCGATCGGGTCAATCCCGGCAAAAGGTTCGTCGAGCAGTATGAAAGAAGGCGACATCACAAGCGCCCTTGTAATCTCCACTCGTCTCCTCTCGCCTCCCGACAGCGTGTACGCCATACTCTTTGCAAGCGAGGTCAGGTTCAGCTCTTCAAGCAGCTCGGCCAGCCTTTCCTCTCTCTCGGAGTGGCTGAGGTCGAGCGTCTCTAGTATAGCCAGGATGTTCTCCTCCACCGTCAGTTTCCTGAAGATGGACGGCTCCTGAGGCAGATAGCCTACCCCAAGCCTCGCCCTCCTGTATATGGGCTGGTCGGTTATCTCGTTATGGTCGACGAAGACCTTCCCCTTGTCAGGGCTTACCAGGCCGACGACCATATAAAAGATAGTGGTCTTTCCTGCGCCGTTCGGGCCCAGAAGCCCTACAACTTCCCCGGTTTTCACGGAGAGGCTTACCCTTTTTACCACGTTCCTGCCGCCGTAGGACTTCTTAAGCCCCTTTGTGAAAAGGGTCTTCATTTTCCTGTCCTATCGGCAGGGGGGACCGGACCGCCGTTCTTCTGGTAGAGGACGGTATTCGCATCCTCCACCTGAAAGGTGTCTTCTTTAATATTATACGTTATCTTGTTGCCGTTTAATACATTTTCTCCCTGCCATACACGGGGCTTGCCGGTCAGGACTATTTTGTCGCCTTCGTTGTAATAAGTGGCCTCATCCCCGGTAGCAGTCTTATCCTGCTGTATTATTTTAACCTTTCCCTTCGCCACAATGGTGTCTATGCTGCCGGAACCGTCAATCGGATCAGCCTGGCCAGCTGCGGATTTTTTGGGTTTGTCACCTTTCTTAAGATATATAGTGACCTCTTCCGCATACATTGTCATGTCGTCTTTTTTTACTATTACATTATTCTTATAAATGACTATTTTCTTTTTATTGTCAGCAAACATGGTACGGGCGGTTATCACAACCGGTGAGGGGCTTTTGGCTTTAGCTTTGGCCGGGACGTCGGCAGAAGCCGTCAAAGGCAGGAACAAAACAAAGAAAAATAAAACAAGGGCTGCCTGGAAAAACTCAGTGGGCCTGGGTGAATACGGTCTTGACGCCATTGGTTATTTTTACCTCCTGAAGGTCAGACCTGGCCACCAGACCCTTACCCTCGATTTTGATATTCTTTCCGCTCAATGTTACTTTATCTTTGGTCCTGAGTTCTTTTTTATCGTTGTTCCAATCGAGGTTTTCAGCGTGGATGACATAGCCGTTATTCGAGGTTATCTTGATATTTTTGTCCTTTGGATAAAGCTTCACGTCTTTCGAATTGGTGTTGAAAACTCCTTCGCCCGACTCGAGGGAGAGTACAGAGCCGCTCTCTCCGGTAAAAACAGCCTGCAGGTCTTCTAATTTTGCGTCCCCGGTGTCCTTCCTTATGTCGGCCCGTTTTGCTATAACATTCCAGTTTCCCTTATCTTTTTCGGTATTTGAGAAACGGAAACCCTCTATTGAAACCTCAGCTTTGTCCATCTTTACTTCTTTGGTTGGGGCGGCAGGCCTCTTGAGCCCCGGGGTGCCAGCCAGGAAGACTATGCTCGCGGCGATAAGACACGTAATAGAGACGGCTATAAAAAACTTTGCCCTTGCTGCTTTTTTCATAAGACAAATTAAGCTGTTAAATGAACGCCCTTGCAAATGCCGGGCCAGACTTTTGATTTCTTAAAATATTACCATACAAAAAATGCAAAGTAAAGCCAAAAAGAGCCGGGTCAGATTCCTTTTTTCCCCATAAAATCCAATAGGTTTCCTTCTCTCAGGCCTGAATCGCAGACTATGATGGAACCGGCCTCGGCGGCATCCATGAGCACCCCCAGCAAAAGTGTTCCGGAAACGATTATATCCTCCCGACCCGGCTCCAAGCCCATAATCAGCTTCCGGTTCTCCTTGGATAGGCCGGTAAACCTTGCAAGGACCTTGTCAACCGTGTCTCGCGTCAGGACATGGCCGGTGACTTTTGACGGGTCGTATTCCTCAAGGTTCAAGTCCACGGCGGCCAGCGTCGTTATAGTACCTGCGGTTCCTATCAAAACCGGCGTCTTCCCGTCAGGCCTGATCTCTACCTTGCCTATAATACCGAAACAGTAAGTAAGAAGCTCCGACATCTCGAGGTTGGACGGAGGGTCGTTCAAGAGGAACCTCTCGTACAGCGAAACAGCTCCGAGCGGCAGGCTCCTGATGGTGTGGCTTTGCCAATCCAGGGTGGTAATAAGTTCTGTACTCCCGCCACCTATGTCTATAAGGAGCTTCCAGCCTTCGATATCATGCCCCTCCATGCCCGACCTTATCCCCAGAAGGGTGCGTCTGGCCTCCTCCTCCCATGAAAGTACCTCAAGCTCCAGCCCTGTCTCCCGTCTTACTTCGGCAACGAATTCCGCCGAGTCGGAGGCAATCCTGAGGGCTTCGGTGGCAACTGCGCTCACATGCTCTACCCCCGCATCACTCAGCCTGTCAGAAAACTCCCTCAACACCTCCAGGGTGCGCGCCATTGACCCGGCGCTTAGACAGCCGCCTTCTTTAAGGCCCGCCCCAAGCCTGGTCATTTCCCTGAGGTTAAGTATCTGTCTCTTTATCCGCCCGTTTTCGGCTTCAACGGCGAGTAGCCTGACGGTGCTGCTCCCGACATCAATCGAACCTAAAAACATTTATCTCACCCTAAGAAGTTTGTGCACCTGAGGTATGACCCTAACTTTATTTAGAAACCTGTTCGCCTCGCTGTAAAACCCCAGAAGCCAGTCGCCACCCGCCTCAGGCAGGTTTCCTGATGTTACCGGCTGTATCACAAAAACAGCATCAGGCGTCTTTTCGGCAACCATGCCTGCTGCCAGAGACACCTCCTCCAGCGGGGTATCGGGCGCGACAACCACCTTGACTATTAACTCTTTATCCTTGCATAGGTCAAGGAAGCCTGCATGCGCGTCCCAAAGCCCCCCCATACCGGAGACGGAAGGCAGCTTTATGTCCATGCTAACAACATCTACGAGATCCCTGACCCTTCCAAAAGGCCCTGCAAGCGTCCCGTTCGTCTCAAGGAGAATTTTATAGGCCCCCTTCAGTTCCAGAAGGATACCTTCGACAAATTCCACCTGTTCCAGAGGCTCTCCACCCGTAATGGACACTGCCGAGATGAAATTGGGCCTCAACTCCTGGGTTTTTATTGCGTCGGCGACATCAAGGGCGCTTAAAGGGTTTGATACCGTTATAATGTTTCCGCAAGGCGCCTGTTCAATGTAAGCTGCAGGCTGTTTCACCCTTGAGGCGGGGGTATCGCAATACAGGCATTTCAGGTTGCAGCAGCAAAGCCTGACAAAGGCATGCCTCTCACCCACATATGGGCCCTCGCCCTGGAAGGAACCGAATATCTCCTGTACGTAACCGGTAGCATTGCTCATATTATAACTATAACACTCCCCCATCTAGAAAGGCAGGTGAGTTTAATATTTAAGCTGCCGGTTTGTCAACCAAAACCGCTCCACGCCTGCCGGGAAATAAACCGTATCACTCAATGATTAAAAGTAATTAAGCCTTTTTTTCCTTGACATCCGCCCTCCAGATACCATATATTCTATGCGAAATGTCGGTTTTGTCCGTTTTCCCCTTCCCCCTGAAATCGGCATATAATTTAAGAAAGGAGGGGTGCAGTGTTCCTAAAAAGTCTTGTTCCTGTTTTTCTTCTCGTCATACTTC
>Ga0316628_100001328_pt1 | contig 17406 bp, 11 predicted proteins | sample OWC_Aug_M2_C1_D5_FD_207648 | JGI IMG/M metagenome (GOLD analysis project Ga0316628, IMG submission 207648) | Wetland soil microbial communities from Old Woman Creek delta, Ohio, United States - OWC_Aug_M2_C1_D5_C | ecosystem: Environmental > Terrestrial > Soil > Wetlands | place: USA: Ohio... | reverse complement strand
GGATGCCTTCATTGAGAATATCGGGCAGTTGGAGGACCGTGAGGTCAGGTACTACACCCAGGGTAGGGGTGTGTCAATCGGGCTCACCGACGTCGGCATCATCGTGGTGCTGAAAGGCCAGGCCGACGATGGACCAGAGGACATCTCGGCAGGAGGGGTGGTGACCGATATATCCGCAACGCACTTCGCGGTCATGTTCGATGGATGCAATCCCGTCTCTCCCCGCGGCAGGGACGCGGTCGAACGGACCTCGAGCTACTTCCTCGGCAACGACCCGTCGAGGTGGGTCCGGGGCGCGCACGGTTACCGCGAGGTGGTCTACGAGGACCTGTGGGACGGCGTCGACCTGGTGCTGCGGCTCAAGGGGGACGTCTTGAAATACGACATCGTGCTTGGCGTGGGCGCCGAACCCCGTTACATCGCGTTCAGGTACGAGGGCATACTTGGGCTCTCGCTGGACGCTATGGGCGATCTCATCATCTGGACGGGCGCGGGCAATCTGCTCGACGGCAGACCAATCGTGTTCCAGGAAGGCGTCCTGCCCCTTGGAGGGGCAGCAGGTCGTTTCATCCTGCTCGAAGGGCAAATCGTCAGGTTCGGACTGCCAGATAGTTACACGAACGGACGACCAGGTCTGATAGACCCTGGCCTGATTTTCTCCACGCTCTTGGGCGGCACAGGTGATGACGTCATTGAATGTAAGATTCTCGATGGTTTCGGAAATATCGTGGTCGTTGGAGAGACATCCTCGCCCGATTTCCCGTCAACCAACGGGAGCTACGACCCAATCGGAAAGGTCAACGTTCACAATGATGGCTTTATCGCATTGTTCAATCGTTCTGGCTGGCTGCTGAACTCCACCTTCATCGGAGGCTCTCAGGGGGAGGAAAATGTCGATGTGAGGGTGGGCGGCGATGGAAGCTTTTACGTCGTGGGCTTTTCGGACTCCTCGGACTTCCCAGTGACGGACGATGCGAGACAGGGGTCCATCAATGGACCAAGGGACGGGACCCTTGTGAGGATCTCGCACAACGTTTCGAACCTCATATATAGCTCCTATTTCGGGGGCTCAAACGACGACATCCTCCACCATATCGATTTCGACCCGGAAGGCCGCGCCGTCACATCAGGTTTCACGAACTCGTCCGATATCGCCACAACAACTGGCGCTTTCTGCACTACGTACGAGAGGACGGGCGATTACTACGATTCATTGATTGTCTGCGTGTTCGACAACACCCTGACAGAGATGCAGTACTGCACATACATCAATGGGGTCGACACCGAGCACCAGACGGCATACCGTTTTCTTCCCCCGTATCCGCTTCTGGGCCTGGCCCTAGACGCACAAGGCGACGTCTACCTCACCGGATGCACGGATTATCGGAACTTCCCGGTGACACCCGGAGCCTTTCGCACGGGGTTCAATGGTGGCTCAATGGACGCCTTCGTCATCAGGATCCATCCAGCGGGCAATGGGGCTTCGGACCTCGTCGCTGGAACGTATCTTGGAGGTTCGGACGAGGATGCTACAACCGGAATATTGGTGATGGATGATGGCAGCGTGGCGGTGGCAGGGTACACATATTCCCCGAACGTCCCCTTGAAGCACGCAATGAAGAGTACATTAGGCGGGAGGGACGGTTTCTTGGCGATATTTAATCAGAATCTTACATCGATGGACTTCGGGACATACTTCGGAGGGGTTGAAGATGATATATGCATTGCCCTAGCCGAATCAAGGGAACTTGGATTATTGTATTGCGTGGGAGGGACGGGCTCAGGCGATTTCCATATCAACTGCACGAAGGGATGCTACGATAATGCACCCATTCATTCTCCACGAAGACCTCATTTCATAGTCTCTATCAATATCACGGATTACAGGCTCGAATACTGCACAATACTCGGGGGAAGCACCGATGTTGGATATTCATTTCCGGGCCATCACTTAATTATCGGAGAAGATGGCCATCTGATTGTGAGCGGCGTCACATATTCGACGGATTTCCCGACCACACCCGGGGTCCACCAGGAGCGGTTCGTTGGGAATCCGAGGGACGGCTTCCTCCTTGAGTTCGACCCGACTGCGTGCGGTTTGCCGGACCCTCCCCGCAATCTCCGCGCGACCCCTGGTGATACGAGGGCCGCGTTGGTATGGGACCTGCATTCGAACATCGGATACCGCGTCCTGAAATACCGTGTATACAGGGGGACGTCCCTGGGGACGTGGGATATCAACTGGACCCTCGATGGTACGGCCTACGGATCGGAGGACGTGGGCTTGACCAACGGTGTGCGCTATTACTTTGGTGTGGCCGCAGTGAACAGCATGGGAGAGGGCCGGATGAGCATCGTAAATGTCACGCCCCACCCCCCCATATTGGCTCCCAGCTCCATGGTGCTCACAACGGGGGATGGCAACGTGTCCATCACATGGTCCCCACCCCCGGGCACAGGTGGCTTCCTCTCCGGCTACTATATACTCAGGGGCCAAATGCCACAGGACCTTAAGCTCCTCTCTCGGACCGACGCCGTGACATACGACTATCTTGACTGGAACGTCACGAAGGGCCAGAGGTACTATTATGCGGTGTGCGCGTTCGACGACGCGGGCAATGGGCCGAAGGTATATGGTGATATCGTCCCCAGCTATCCGCCAAGCCCACCCACCGACCTCGTGCTGACGCCCCACGATGGATGGATATCCGTCAAGTGGGGTCCCCCGGTGGATGGCGGCGGGCTTCCCCTGAGCGGTTACAGGCTGTACATACGGGATGGACAGACCAATGTCACCCGGTTCATCGAGCCGGACCCAACGGCCATCGCACACGATGACCACCGGGTGGTGAATGGACAACGATACTACTACCGCATCACGGCCCTCGCGGGGGTGTATGAGAGCGAGGCGACAACGGAGTTGTCAGAGGTCCCGTTCGGTCCACCAGAGGCGCCAAAGGACTTACGCCCCATCGCACAGAATCTACAGGTGCGGCTGGAATGGAATGCCTCCTACGACAATGGCCGGCAAATAACAGCCTATATGATATACTGGGGCATCGCCCCGGACGAGCTCGTCAACCCCGTCGAGATAGGCAATTTGACGGCCCACACCCAGCCTGTGGGACAGAACGGCATCAAGTACTACTTCCAGGTCGCGGCAAAGAACCTGGCCGGCGAAGGTAAGCTGAGCGCCGAGGTCTGGGCGATCCCGCTCGGCGTCCCCTCCAAGGTCCAGAACCTCAGCGCCGAGGCCACGGACGGTGGCGTCATCATCTCATGGGACCTGCCGACCAACACGGGGGGCACGAGCCAGCTCAGCTATCATCTGACCCGGGTCGACCCCGATGGACGGATCGTCATCCTTGGCGATGTGGTCGGGGAGAGGACCTACGTAGATACCTCGGCTGAGCTAGGAAATACCTACACCTACCGGGTCTGCGCCTCGAACGCACTCAACACAGGACCAATCGAGGAGGGCGAGGTCATCTTCATAGTGCCTCCGAGTGCTGTGTGGGACATCAGCGCGACCGTGGGGGACAAGGCCATTGAGCTGCATTGGGCACCTCCCGAGAGTGATGGTGGCAGCAACATCACGGCCTACTTCATCTTCCGGCGCGGACCGTCGGGCGAGTATACCGAGCTTGACTGGACGCTCATGCTCAACTACACCGACAGGGACGTCGTTGTAGGGACCGAGTACAGCTACTACATCAAGGCGAAGAACGACCGATATGAGAGCACAAACTGGACCGTGGTGACCGTAAGGGCGATCACGCATCCCGGCCCTGTCGTCGACCTCCAGGGCCGGTACCGGAACGGGGGCGTGGACCTCCAATGGCTCCCCCCGACCATGCAATGGGGCGCAGCGCCCACCGGCTATGCGGTGCTCCGGGGCACAAGCTCGGCCGAGCTGTTCTTGGTGGCCGAGATAGGACTTGACCTGACGTACAGGGACGAGACCGTCGAGAAGGGCACGACGTACTACTACAAGGTGATTGCGAGGAGCGCCATCGGGGACGGCGACTCAGACAAGGTCCTGGAGGTGGGCGGACCATCGAGCCCACCCATCTCATTGGCCTGGTTCGCTATCGTGGCGACCATCGTTATCGCGATCCTTCTGGCGATGGTGATAGTCTATAGACGTAGGGCCCGCGCGGCCCCGAGGGAGGTGCCCGCGGTGCACATCGTCGAGGAGGTGCTCGTCGTCCTGAGGGATGGCAGGCTCATCGCAAGCTGCGGGAGGGACGAGAGCCGCAGCCGTGACGCGGACCTGATGTCGGGGATGCTCGTGGCCATCCAGGGCATCGCCAAGGAGGGCCTGGAGCGGGGCGGGATGCTCGAGAGCATCAAGTACCAGGACAACACCATCCTGATGGCGGCCAGCAAGAAGCTATTCCTGGCCGTGGTCGTCTACGGCAAGCCGTCCGAGGAGCTCCGGGCCGTGCAGGAATCGACCCTGCGCGACATCGAGGTGGGTTATGCCGACCTCCTGAGCTCATGGGACGGCGACCAGTCATTGTTCACTGGCGTCGAGGACATCATCCGCCCTCTCGTCGAGCGGACGCGCGATGTCACGCGCGAGGATGTCCGCACGGCGGGGGCCGCGCCCGGCGAAACCGATATCACCCCATGAGCCCCTCCCCGTCCCCATGGAGCACGAGGGGTTCGAGCTCTCGCTCGTGGGAGACCTGGACGCGCTGGAGGCCGTCGCGACCGACGCCGTCGACCTGATGGCCGCCGCGTTCGTGTGGGAGCTCACGCCCGCGCGGTTCGTCGAGATATACACAACCGACCCCCGCCTCGAGAAGGGGCCGCACGCGGTCACCGCCACCGACCGCACCGGCCGGCTCGCGGGGTTCCTCGGCCTGGCCCGCAGGCCCTACTGCCACAACGGCGAGGCCGTCAGGACGGGCCACATCTGGGTCTTCGCCGTGAGGCAGGACTCCTCCCGCAGGGGACTCGGCCGAGCGCTGTTCAAGCTCGCGATGGACACCTACCGGTCCGAGGGCCTCGATGGGGTGACGCTCTGCACGCAGACCGGGCTCGTCGCCGTCGAGCTTTACAGGCAGCAGGGCTTCAAGGTCCACCACCGGTACGGCCTGTGGAGGGCCCCCCCTCTTTCGGGGGACGTCATGCCCACCGGGCTGCGCCCGCTCGACGCCGACGAGGTGCACACGCTCGCCGAGGTCTACAACCGCAACCTCGAGGGCTGCGAGGGGTGGAGCGTCCACGAGGGCGACGTCATCGAGCTGCGGCGCGTCGCGGGGTCCATCACCCCGGACTGGTACCTCACGCCCGACCCGCCGGGCGCGCTCGAGGGCTACGTGTGCGTCGCGCCCGCGCCCATGAGGGGCATCACCTACGCTCTCGAGGTCGTGGGGCCGGACGAGGAGTGGTACGTGGACGCGCTCGAGAGCCTGCGCGCGAGGCCAGGGGCCGAGCATGTCGCGCTCAAGCACTACAACCCCCTCGCCAGGGATGCGCTGGCCGAGGCCGGGTACACGTGGCACGACTACCAGTCGCGCGAGTGCATGATGTACGAGGGCGAACCGCTCACGCCCGACCCCGAGCTTGTCTCCGGGGGCCCTGGCCTGCACACGGAGACCAGGCACGACATCTTCTGAAGCTCCGGCGGCATGTCATCCTAGAGGAACATGAGCAGGAGGCCCAGGGCCACGGCCGCGCCGCCGAACGCGACGCAGAACAGGTCCCACCGCACGCGCTGGGCCGCGCGCAGCAGCACGTCGAGCGTGACGTAGCCGAAGACGAACGCGCCCAGCACGCCTGCGGCGAGCGTGGGGGCGCCGAAGTGCCAGATGTCGCCGAACGCGGCTTCGTAGGCGACCACGCCCGCGATGGCAGGGATGGAAACGACATAGGAGAGCCTCAGCGCCTCCTTCGGCTCGAGGCCCTGGAACAGGAGCGCGGAGATGGTCATTCCCGACCTCGAGAGCCCCGGGACGACCGCGGCGGCCTGCGCGAGCCCCATGATGACCCAGTCCCGCGTGCCGGTACCCGCAACGCCCCTCTCGCCGACATGCTTGCGGGAGGTCCGCAGCACGAGACCGGTGACGATGAGGAACGCGCCGATGAGCACGGTCGCGAGCAGGCCCGTGACGTCGTAGCGGTCCAGCGCGTCCTGCAGCAGGACCACGCCGATGAACCCGAACGGGAGCGACACGAGCGTCGCCCCCACCACGAACTGCACGAGGCGGTCGGTGCGCCACCGCGGGAGCCCGACGAGCACGTCCCTGACATCGGCGCGCATGCGGATGACCACGGCGACGAGGGTGCCCAGGTGCAGGAAGAACGCGAGCGGGAGCCAGTCGTCCACGCCTGCCCACGAGGCCGCGAGGCCCACCATGCCCTTGCTGGACACGGGCACCCACTCGGCCACGCCCTGGATGAGGCCGAGCAGGAAGCCGAGGACAGGGTCCATCGGCCTGGCAACGGGGCTCGGGGGCTAAAAGCGTTTGCCACGGTCCCGGTGCCTGACATCCCGCCGCGAACGACGTCCGGGGGAGCGCACGGAACCCCCGTCACGTCCATGCGGCGGCTTGCTCCCCGGGCCGCTTTAAGGAGACCCAGCCGGACCAGGCCGTCCGCTGGTCCCACGCGGCCCTCCACCCAGCATCCGGCGGCACCTGGCGTGGGATCGACCGAGGCGCCTTGCTGGCACGGCCGGCGTATGACGCGCTGGCCGTGTTCGCGTCACGCGGCCGGCGGCCCGGCCTGGGGCTTCGTCTTCCTGCTCCAGACCACCAGGAGCGCCGTCACGAAGCCGATGACCGCCCCGAGCACGAGGCCCAGCCACAGGTCGTAGGTCTTGGCGGGCTCCGCCGGCGGCAGGGTCTCGAGGGCCAGGTTCAGGGGCTTGGACACGCTGCCGTACTGCTGCTCGTTGCCGGCCGTGTCCGCCGCCACGAAGTAGTAGAGGAGGCGCTTGCCCCTCTGCAGGTGCTCCGACGGGATGGTGGCGGACCACGTGTCGCCGTCGGCGGTCATGGCAAGCGAGCGCCACGTGAGCTCGCCCTCGAGGCGGTAGTAGAGAGTGACCGAGGCGACGCCGTCAGGGTCGGTGACGGTCACGGTGATGACCAGGTCAGAGCTCTCGTTGTAGCTGGTCGGCGGCGGCTGGGGGACGATCTCGGGCGCCAGGGGGTTGGCGGTCGCCTTGTAGCTGAGGTTGAGGGTGTAGGGGCCTTGCAATGGCCCGGACGCCGTGACCTCGATGTACCAGAACAGGTCGGTCGAGATGTTCTGCAGCACGGAGTACTCGGCACTGGCCCTCCCGCTCGAGGGCATGGCGATGAGGGTCCCGACGACGATGCTACGTTGGTCGATGACCTTCGCGGTGAGCGTGAGGCCCGCTTGGACATCGGCCGCCGACAGCCCGATCTCGAGCGTGAGGTCGTAGCCCGGGAGCGCCACGAAGCAGAAGACGTCCTCGGTGTCGAGGTCCCTGACCACACCTTCGTTGGGGACGCGCATGAGCAGGTCCACGGCCCCGTCCTTCGAGGCGGGCGCGTCCCTACCGGACATGGCGTCGCTCTGCGGGCTTGTGGAAACGGAGAAGCTGTATCCGCCCTCTCCTGTGAAGACCAGGTACCACCAATCCCGTGGCGTCTCGTGGGCCGTGTAGTACTCTATGGAGTGTACATCGGATTCGCTATAGTTGTACGCAAACATCATCTGCGGATCCAGCAGGCCCCAGTCGACTTCCGTGCCGGCCAGATACCTCCACGCCTCAGCGGGATGGATGGTCCAGTTCGCGCCCTGCGCGTGGTAGTCGTAGTAGATTCTGATCACGTCCCCCCCGCCGGCCTGGAAGCGGTAGGCGTCCTTGGTGTCGAGGTCCTCCAGGACCCCCCGGCCCTGAGTGCGCGAGGCGGCGCTCTCGGCGTCCGCCGGTGCGTCCCCCCCGGGGGAGGCATCGCTCTCGGCCTGGTCGTTCACGAAGACCTCGAAGTAGTACCTCGTGTCGTCCGTCATCGATGCGCTGCTCGCGGACTCCACGCGCACGAACCAGTCCTCGATGGGCGTCTCCGCCGAGCTGACGAAGGTGCCCCAGACCTCCTCGCCCAGGACGCCATGGAGCTCCAGGACGGTGATGTTGTCGGGGTCCCTGAGAGTCAGGACGTGCTCCGTTGCCTCGTCCTGCGCCTCGGTCACTTCGAAGCCGATGGTGATGACCTGTCCCTGGCCGAACGGGAGGCTGAAGCAGTCCGCGCGGTCGAGGTCGCCCAGCAGGCCATCGAACCTGACCTGGGCCGGGGAGATGGGAAAGGAGGTCGCGATGCCCATGGGAGCGTCGCCCGCGGGCCCGACCGGCCCATCATCCTGATAATCGAGGCGGGCCACCAAAATGTACTCGGTGAGAGCGTCCGCAGGCTTGTTGGTCACCTCCAGATAGAACCATTGGACCGGTGTCTCGTTGGCGGTGACGAAGTGGCTTATCCACTGCCAACAGTAGCGGCCGTCCTCGCGGGCGATGTTGGGCAGGGCCGCCACATCCCCGTGCGCATCGTACAGCTTCAACTCGCAGTCCATCGATGGGAGGTACGTAAGGTATGCGTAGAGGACATCCCCGTTCCCCGCCTGCAGCTTGTAGATGTCCCTCTGGTCCGAATCCCCCATCTGGCCGAAGCTCTCCAAATAGGTTCCTCCGAAGAGGGTCATCGCATCCATCGCGGAACCGAGGCTCCCGCCCGCGTCTTGGGACGAGTAGCCGTCGTTCTGGTCGCTGAGGGTCACCCTCAGCTCATAGGCGGGGTCGTCCGTCATCGGGGAGATGTCGGAGGTGTTGATGTACACGTACCACCATTGCACCGGTGTGTCAAGGTCCGTGTAGTACTGCATCGATACCGGGCCGGTCTGGTAGCTCGCGCGCAGAGCGCCAAGGGTCACATCCTCGCCGTTCCTGAGGGCCAGGTCTAGGGCGCTCCCGCCGAAGACCCAGCTCATGAAGGATATCTCGATGGTCTTCCCCGCTCCCGCCTCGAACTTGTAGCCGTCGATGACGTCGAGGTCAGCGACGATGCCGCGCAGGGTGCTGCCTGGCTCCTTCGGCTCCGAGAGGTCCTTGGTGGATGGTGCGTCGCCCATGTCGTGCATCCATTCGGGGTCGTACGGCCCCTCCTCCTGCTTGTACACGCACACGACGAGCCAGTAGTCAACCAGCTCGTCGCTCTGCGTCGTGATCTCCACGTACATCGGCTGGAGCGGCGTCTCGGCCGCGGTGTAGAAGTCCCTTATCTGGAAGACGCCCTCGACCGTGCACATCGGCCCGAGGCTCCCGATGAGGGTCGCTCGTGTCGCGGGCGTGGCGGGATTGACCCAATCGAGGCCGAAGACGATCACGTCCCCCTCGCCCGCCATGAACGTGTACACGTCGGCCGTGTCCTTGGTGCCGACGGAGCCATAGCCCGACTTCAGGGCGCCCTTGGCACCCGGCACTATCTCACTGGCCGTTCCCGTGGTCTCGCCAGCGTCCTCGCCCAACCACCAATCGTCGAGCGGGTGCGTCTCTACGATTACCCCGTAGTACCCGTAATCGCCATGACCGGCGTCCCTGGTGATCCGGAGGGAGTACCACTGCTCGGTCGGGGCCGGGCCTGTGGCGAACCTGATCCTCTCCCATGCCGGGCCGCCCGTCAGCTCACCGTTCCATACGACGACCTGCTCTGGGTCCTTGAGAGTGACGGTGAGCGGGGTCCCCTGGCAGCTTCCCTCCAGGGTGATTGTGACGTTCTCGTCTCGGCCCAACCGGATAAGGTAACCGTCGGCCTTGTCCAGGTCCCCCACCATGCCATGCCCTAGGTTTGTGTGTGGATAGTCGGGCGAGACGACATCCGAGCCGGCGTCCGTCCCCCCGGCGTCCTTTTCGAGCATGAGGTCCCATTGGCGATAGACATTGAGGAGGATCACGTAGCTGCCGACCTCGGGGGTGCCGTTGACCCAGATGTAGAATGTGGAGAGCGGGGGGGTCTCGTTGGCCGTGTAGAAGAGCATGTTGGCGAGTTCGTCGCTCTTGGAGGTGATGTACCGCAGCTCCGCCTTCGTCGAGTCACGGAAGGTCAGGTTGCGCTCCGCTGTGGTGAGGGACCTGAACCCGATCTCGAGGTACTCGCCGCGTCCGAAGTGGACGGAGTAGCAGTCCTGCCTGTCGAGGTTACCAAGGTGCCCGACCGCGGTGAACGGCTCCAGGTAGGTCACATTGAGGGGGACTGGCATCGCGCCAGTCGAGGACGGGGCGTCCTTTATCGAACCGCCGTCCGAGGGGTCGTCGAGGGACACGGTGAACGTGTAGTAGGACGGTGAGGGCCTGGCCGTATCGAGCTCCATGACGATGCCCCATTCGCCGCTGGGGGTCTCGTCGGAGGTCCAGAACGTGTGGGTCTGGGTCGTCGTGGTCAGCACGTCGGACCACCGGTCCGTCATGGTCGATTTGTCGACCAGGTGGATTATCACCCTTGAGCCCGAGGTCTCCGTGTAGCTGACCTCGATGCCCTGACCGCGCTTCACGGGGAACTTGAAGCCGTCCACGATGTCGTTCAAGGGATTGACGTGCAGGTTGCCCGCGACGGGGTCGTCCGGCACAATGGAATCCGCGGTGTTCAGGTCGTTGTTCGGCTCCGATTCGTACTGGGTCGCCAGCACGCCCACGGCCCCCAGGATGAGGGCCGCCCCCGCGAGAGCGAGCGCCGTCAGGATGGACCTGCGATAAACAAGCATGCCTGTTCCCCCACGTTTTATTAAACGTTCAAATGGCAAATGCACCTTATTATCCTTTTCCAAGGAAGAAAAGCGACGTCCCACCTTGGCCATGCGGCCCTGGCGGTCATCCCGTGGTCCTTTGCCGCTCACTCCCTGCGCAGCAGCAGCTCTAGGTAGCTGCTCCGCTCCAGCCGCGACAGGCCGAGCTCACGGAGCAGCCCCAGCACGCGCTCGCGCCCCTCGGCCAGGTCCTCGCAGCCGATGGCCTCGACCTCGAGGAACGTGCCCAGGCCCTTGACCTCGTCCAGGTCCACCTCGAGCCCCCGCAGGTGGAACGTGCGGCGGCGCTTCTCCACCACGGCCACGGGCTCGAAGCCCAGGCGCAGCAGCAGCGCGCCCATCTCGCCCGGGCCCACCAGGGGGACCTGCAGCTCCTCCCTCGACTTGGTCGCGGGGTCGAGCTTGGGCCCCTTGTAGGCCAGCGTGGTGCGGCCCTCCTCCTCCCGGATGCGCAGCGCCTCGTCCGTCTTCGCGAAGTCGCGCCCGGGATGACGGTAGTAGGTGTCCCTCTGAACCGTCGTGTGGACCTCTTGCGCCCCCATCTCGAGCAGCCTCCGCGTCGCTGACGCGGGGTCGTCGAGGTGGGCCTTCGCCTCGACCTCCAGCGTTCCCCTTCCCCCCCTTACCACATGCCCTCTGAGCCCAGCATCTTGGGCTGCGTCTCGAGCGCCCACCGCCGCGCCTTCTCGTGCTCGGCCTCGGTGAGCTTGCCGAAACCCACCTGCGTGAGCACGCCGCGGTTCTGGATGCTGAGCGAGCCCACGATGTGGGCGCCCTTGCCAGAGATGGCCTGGGCGAACTCCTCGATGGCGCGCTTGTCCTTCCAGCCGATGTTGGTCGAGAAGATGGCTACCTTCTTCCCGGCCCACTTGGACGCGTGGGCGAACTGGAGCACCGCGCTGGGGAAGTGCTCGTTGTAAACCGGCGCGCCGAAGAACATGTACTTGAAGGGCGCGATGTCGACCGCGTGCTCCTTCGTGAGCCTCTCCTGGGGGAGCTGGCAGGCCGCGGCGATGCTCTCGGCGATGCGCTGGGTGTTGCCCTTCACAGTGTAGAACACCACGGCGCCCTCCGCCAAGTCTCCCACGCCTCCTCCCAGGACGGACCAGCGATTTATGGGGACGGTGCTTATTAATACTTTGCCGATGGCCCGCGCCCCGTGAGGGAGGGCATCTGGCCATCTTCCAGGGGATAGGGGCGGCGACCGACCGCAAGGTGGGACCGGTGGAAGGTGGCCATGGCGGTCCCGCGAATGCCGGGCGGAAGGTAAAAATCGCCCTTACCCCATGGCCTGGCGAGGAGGCGCGCACATGGAGGTCTGTCCGCTGGACTACAGGTACGGCTCGGACGCGATGAGGGAGCTCTTCTCTGAGGTGGGGCGTCTGAAGAGGATGCTGGAGGTCGAGGCCGCCCTCGCGCGCGCGCAGGCCCAGTTGGGCATGGTGCCGGCCGCCGCCGCCGAGGCCATCACCGAGGCCGCGAGGTCGGGCCGCGTCACGGCCGAGCGCGTGAGCGAGCTCGAGGCGGAGATCAAGCACGACATCATGGCGCTCGTGCGCGCGCTCTCGGAGCAGTGCGCCGAGGCGGGCGCGTACGTGCACCTGGGCGCGACATCGAACGACATCATCGACACCGCGACCGCGCTCCAGCTCAAGGAGGCCTGGCCGCACCTCGAGCGCGGCGTGCGCGCGGTGCGCGACGAGCTCGCGCGCCTGGCCGCGGAGCACAAGGGCACGCTCCAGATAGGCCGCACGCACGGCCAGTGGGCCCTCCCGACCACGTTCGGGCTCAAGATGGCCGTGTACGCCCTCGAGATGGACCGCCACCTCGAGCGGCTCGAGCAGGCCTACCCCCGCGTGGTGGTGGGCAAGTTCATGGGCGCGGTCGGGACGGGCGCGGCGATGGGGCCGCACGCGCTCGAGGTCCAGCGCCTCGTGCTGGAGGGCCTGGGCCTGGTCGTGCCCATTGCGACGCTCCAGACGACGCAGCGCGACCGCCACGCGGAGCTCGCGTGCATCCTGGCGAACATCGCAAGCTCGCTTGAGAAGTTCGCGACCGAGGTGCGCAACCTGCAGCGCAGCGAGATTGCGGAGGTCGGGGAGTTCTTCGACCCAAAGAAGCAGGTGGGCTCGTCGACGATGGCGCACAAGCGCAACCCCATCTCGGCCGAGAACGTGTGCGGGCTCGCGCGCGTCGTGCGCGGGATGGTGGTGCCCGCGTTCGAGAACGTGCCCCTGTGGCACGAGCGGGACCTCACCAACTCCTCGGCCGAGCGGTTCACTCTGTCGCACTCAATCGTCCTCACGGACTACATCCTCGGGCGCTCGGTGCGCCTGTTCAGGCAGCTCCAGGTGCATGCCGAGAGGATGCGCGAGAACCTGGAGCGCGCGGGCCCGGACGTCATGGCCGAGTCGGTGATGATGGCGCTCGTCGCAAAGGGCATGGGCCGCCAGGACGCGCACGAGCTCATCCGCGAGGCCTCGATGAGGTCGGCGCAGAGGGGAGGGCGCGCGCTCGCGGAGGAGCTCATGGCGGAGCCGGGCGTCGCGGGGCGACTCACGCGCGAGGAGCTCGACCGCGCGCTCGACCCCCGCTCGTACACGGGCTCGGCCGAGCGCATAGTCGACCTCGCGCTCGAGCAGATCGGCAAGCACTAGGCAGGGGCGCGCGGGGCGGTCCGGGCCTACTTCATGAAAACGAGCGTGACCGCGCCCACGGCGTAGGTGATGAGCAGCAGGATGAGCATCTGCATGTGGGGCTCGTACTCCTGGTTGGTCAGGAGGGCCTTGAAGTCCCCGTGCAGGAGCGCCTGGCTGAACTTGGGCGCCTGCGTCTGCTCCTCGGGCTTCTGCTCCGCGGCCATGGCCTGCGCCAATCATCGGACACGGTGATATAGGTTTCGGAGGAGGATGGGCCCGCCGTCCCTGGCGGCCAGCGCCCTCTCCGACTTCATGGGGATGGGATGGGACCCCTGGGGACGGGGAGGGCCCAGGGGTCCTCGGGGGGGGATACCCATGGAGGGGGGTCAGAGGTCGGGGGAGGACTCGAACCGCGCGAAGGAGCCCATGTCCATGGCGGCGCTCAGGCGCAGCCGGGCGACCTTCGAATCCTGGGTGATGACGACCAGCCATCCCAGGTCGAGCGCCTTTCCCATGCTTGGCACCTCCGCGTGTTCTCCTGTCCTCTCCTTGGGTGCGCATCCTTTATAAATATTCTAGAACAATCTACGAACATTGGTACAAGATTGAAAAGGATGCCCTGTGCCCCCGGCTCAAGACCGCCGGCGTCCCCTGGGCCTCCTCGACGGCCCTGGCCCCACGACCTTGTAGCGCAAAAAGAGGAGGCCGCCCCTGATGCGCTCGACCGACCGCAGCCGCAGCGAGACGATGCCCTCCGGCCCCTGGAGCCCGGGCGCGCGGAAGATGCTGGCCTCCTCGGTCCCGCCCAGCAGCAAGGGGTGGACGAGCACCGCGACCTCGTCCACGAGCCCCGCGCGAAGCAGCGCCCCGTTGAGGGTGCCGCCGCAGTCGGCGCGCACGACCCTGGCCCCGAACCGCCGGTTCAGCGCCTGCAGGGCGGCGCGCAGGTCCACGTGGTCCTCCCCGGCCACGATGCGGCGCACGTTCCGGCGCTTGAGGTACTCCAGGTACGAGGGGGGCGTCGACCGGGACACGAGGGCGACCGCGTCCCACCAGTACGGGGCGGAGCGCAGCGCGTCCCAGCACCTGAGGCGCCCGCGGCTGTCGGTCACTGCCAGCAGCGCGACGCCCGCGCGCGGCCGCCGCCCGCCCGCGGGCGGCTCGGCGGTCTCGTCGTCCGGCGCGAGGCCAGGCGCGGCCGTGAGCGTCTCGACGCCCGTCAGCGTCACGTCCTCCCTCCACCTGGCCGCGAGCCCGTAGAAGATGCCCATGTCCACGGGGAAACCCTTTATGCGCCCGTCCACGCTCGTCGCGTTGTAGATGATGACCCTGGGAAGCATCCGAGCACCCAATCGCCGTGACCCATTAGAGCCTTAAAAAACAATGGGGGGGAGGGTGGGTGAACGTGGCGGTCCCGGGGCGGCGCGACCCCCGCGCCCATCCTAAGTCCGCACCTCGAACCACGTCTCGAGGAACCGGTCGACCATGCGGTCGAGGAAGCTCGGACGGTAGGTGACCAGCAGCCGCACCACGCGGTCGGGCTCGATGACCCAGTAGATGGACCTCCGGCCCTCGCGCCGCTTGCCCACCAGGCCCTTGTCTATCAGGTCGCGCATGTAGAAGGTGAGCGTGGACGCGCCCAGGCCCATGCGCTCCTGCACGCCCCGGTGGTCGAGGCCCGGCGACTGGATGAGCAGGAGCACTATGCGCCGCGGCATCTCCTGGCGCAGCGCGGAGATGAGACGGCGCTCGGTCGCGCCCATCTCGCGGGGGTAGTACCGCTTGTAGTACCGGTCGGGCTTGGATTCGAGGAGGGCGGCAGACTCCAGGTACCGGAGGTGGTACTCGAGCTGGCCCATGGGCATCGACAGGGCGCCCTGGATGGCCCTGAGGTGGGTGCCCGGGTTGGCGACGACGTGCTCGTAGATGCGACGCCGCGCCTCCAGCTCGATGGCCGGCCTGTCCTCCATCGCCCGCCCCCCGCGCCTCCCTCCCACCTCCGTCCCCGCGCGGCCGCGCTACCTCTTGAGCACGGTCGCCGCGAGCAGCACGATCACCACGGTGTCCATCACGACCGACGCGGTCAGGTAGCGGCCGCTCGCCCACTCGTTCCACAGGGACAGGGTGAGCAGCGCCCCCTTGAGCGTGAACACCGCGAAGGCGGCCGCGACCAGCAGCACGCGCCGGTTGCGGACGCGCCGGTAGGCCACCGCGGCCACGACGGTGACGACGAGCGAGAACACCGTCACCCAGGCCGCGAGCACGTTGAGAACGTCGGCCAAGCCCTCCGCCTCCTTGACGTTGATGCCCTCTTGCCGTTATTGAGATTGCGTCTCGCGCCCCTCACTCCCACTCGACCGTGTCCTGCCCTTGGGGCGGGGCCTGCTGGGGCCGGGCGGGTGGAGGGGGTGGATAGGACTGTGGCGGGGGGTACTGGGGCTGCGGGTGCTGGGGCTGCGGGTGCTGGGCCATCGGGGGCGGCGGCGGCCGCTGCTGCGGCCATGCGGCCTGCTGCCTCGGGGGGGGCTGCTGTAATGTGGTCGCACCGCGGCCCGGGGGCGGGGATTGCGGTGCATCGCCCTCGTCCTCGTCGCCGTCATCCTCCCTGCGCCCGCCGCCTCGCAGGCCCCAGGCGACGGCCACGGCCGCGACCGCGCTCACGGCGAAGAGCAGCGGGTCGAACACGGCCCTGAAGGCCCTGGGGAGCGGGGGCAGCCCGCCGCCGACCACGCCCAGGCTCGGGTCGTGGTAGATGGACGCGGTGGTGACGTCGTAGGGGTAGCTCAGGTATAGGAGCATCACGCCCTGCGTGAGCAGGTAGGCGGCGCGCACGTCCACCGACTCGGTGGTGCCGTCGTCCGCGGTCGCGTCGGCCCTCCGCACCCACGAGTAGAAGCCCGGGGCGCCCTTGCCGCCCTCGAAGCCGACGAGCTGCCTGAGCCCCTCGCGGTCGCGGAAGCTGCGGATGGCGGGCGCCTCGTCGGGGGAGGCGACGGCCTCCTTGGGGCGCGGGACGTAGGCGCCGCGGTCGTCGCGCAGCAGCTGCTCGAGCGTGAGGAAGTCGACGTCCGCGACGGGCCTGAGCACGTCGATGAGCACGTCGACCTTGAGCTCGGTGCCGCCCGCGACCGTGTAGGTCCCGCCGTCGGCGGGGAGCTCTGCGTCGCGGGACGCGAGCGTGAGCCGGAGCGTGAGGCGCGCGAAGCCCGTCACGGCGAGCAGCGGTCTCCCCTCGGCCTCGGCCGTGGGGTCGTTCTCGACCAGGTCCACGACCGCGGACTGCTCGAACCGCACGATGCGTCCCAGCGTCGCGTCGTCCAGGACCTCCACGTTCGACAGGTCCCACTCGTAGGCGCGCAGGTCGGCCGTGTAGGCCACCTCGCCCGGCTGCGGGGCGCCGTCACCGTTCGTGTCGGAGACGGCGAACAGGCGGGTGAACAGGAGCCGCATGTACGCGCGCCTGCCCTCGTCGGACGCGAGGTAGAACGCGAAGTCCGGCCGGTCGCGCAGCACGACCACGACCATGTCCCCGGTGCGCAGCAGCACGTTGTCCACGCCCTCCTCGGGGGTGGGCCGCTTGGGGTCGGTCAACGGGTCCGGTGGCGCGAACTCGCGCCAGGAGTAGGCGCGCGTGACGTGGCTGCCGGTCGCGCCCTGCTCGAAGGTGGTGTTGTCGATGGCGAGCCCGCCCGTGTAGATGCGCACGCGCGCCTCGAGGGCGCCGTCGACCATGGCAGCGCGGATGACCTCGCCCGGGAACGTGAGGGAGACCGCCGCCTCGCCCACGGGGAGCGCAACCACGGTGTGGGCGTAGGAGACCTCCTTGCCGTCGTAGAGGAGGGTGCCGAGCGCCGTGTACCTGCCCGCGGCGGCCACGCGCACGCGGTAGTCGACGCGCAGCGCCGAGAAGCCCTCGGAGGTCTTGGATGGCACGCCGGCGTCGGAGTGCCCCGCGATGAGCGCGATGGGCGGCTCGGGCGCCTCGAAC
>Ga0316628_100001327_pt1 | contig 17412 bp, 12 predicted proteins | sample OWC_Aug_M2_C1_D5_FD_207648 | JGI IMG/M metagenome (GOLD analysis project Ga0316628, IMG submission 207648) | Wetland soil microbial communities from Old Woman Creek delta, Ohio, United States - OWC_Aug_M2_C1_D5_C | ecosystem: Environmental > Terrestrial > Soil > Wetlands | place: USA: Ohio... | reverse complement strand
TATCTCGCCACCGGATCTCCCGCAAACGGCCGACGCCTCGTGCGCGGCAAAGGTGGCCCCCGCAAACCGCTTTCATGACGAGTACGATCACAACGGCGGCAAGAGCGTGTCGGCCATCGTCGCCGTCCGGGTGAATCCGCTGCCAAAGGGGACGAGGGACGTCGACTGGCAGACGCCCGCGTTGAAAAACCTGGCGAACGGGGAGATCGTGTTCTTCGGGGCTCTGAACCCGGGAGGTTCGAAGTAGTGCGACGCCTGTTGCGCCGGCGGCCTGTTGCTGCGTCAGGTCAGAGACCACGATTCGGGGTCCTGGACCATGGACTCGGCATCGTGATGGCCCATTTAGCGCTGTTCCTGGCCGTCGCCGCATTCGTCCACGCCGCACCGCCGGTCCTGCGCCTCGCAACGACGACGAGCACCGAGGATTCGGGGCTGCTTGCCGCCATCCTGCCGGCATTCGAGAAGGCCTGTGCCTGCCGCGTGGACGTCATCGCCGTCGGCACGGGGCAGGCGCTCGAGATCGCCCGCCGGGGCGACGCCGACGTGGTTCTCGTCCATTCGCGCATCGCCGAGGACCAGTTCGTCAGGGAGCATCACGCGCGCGAACGCCGCGACGTGATGTACAACGACTTCGTAATCGTCGGCCCGGCGGACGACCCGGCGAGGGTCGCCTCGACAGCGCTCGCCTCGGACGCGTTTGCCGGCATCGCCCGGGCGACGGCGACCTTCGTGAGCCGCGGCGACAAATCCGGGACCGAGTCTGCCGAGAAGGCCGTGTGGGCCGCCGCGAAGATTTCACCGGCGGGCGCTGCCTGGTACCGCTCACTTGGCCAGGGAATGGGCGAGACGCTGGTGACCGCAAACGAGCAGCGTGCCTACACGCTCGCCGACCGAGGCACGTGGCTCTCGATGAGGCAGAGGCTCCCGGAGCTGCGGCTGCTCGTCGGCGGAGCCACGCTCGCAGACAATCGAGATCCCACCCTGCACAACCAGTACGGCGTCATGGCCGTGAACCCGGACCAGCACCCCGGCGTGAACTTCGCGCTGGCCGGGCGCTTCGTCGACTGGCTGGTCTCTCCCGCAACGCAGCGGGCGATCGGCGAGTTCGGCCGCCAGAAGTTTGGCCAGTCCCTCTTCTATCCGAACGCCGCACGCCGTGAGCGCTGACCTGCTGACCGAGTTCGCCCGCCCCGAGCTCGTGGCCATCGTCGGGCTCACGCTGCGCGTCACCGGCACCGCGCTGTTCATCGCGTGCCTGGTCGGCGTCCCGCTGGGTGCGATGCTCGGCCTCGTGCGGTTTCGCGGCCAGCGCCTCGTCACGCTCACCCTCTACACCGGCATGGGGCTGCCTCCGGTCGTCGTCGGGCTCTTTGTCTACATGCTCCTGTCGCGAAGCGGCCCCTTCGGCGCGCTGCAGTGGCTCTTCACGCCTGCCGGGATGATCGTCGCGCAGACGATCATCGCGTTCCCGCTGGTCGCCGCGCTGACGATGAGCGCGGTGGCCGGCGTCGACCGGGCGGTCCATGCACAGGTGTTCGCGCTCGGCGCGTCGCGCGTGCAGAACGCGTGGACGGTCGTTCGCGAGGCGCGGGTCGGCGTGACGGCAGCCATCGTCGCCGCGTTCGGCGCCGCCATCTCCGAGGTCGGTGCCGTGATGCTCGTCGGCGGCAACGTCCAGGGCCAGACGCGGGTGCTGACCACGGCCATCGTGTTGTTCACGCGGCAGGGCGATTTCGCCATGGCGATGGCGCTGGGCATCGTGCTCATCGTCATCGCGTTCGCGGCCAACCTCCTGTTGCTGCGCCTGCAAGGGCGGTTGGGCGAGCGATGACCGGCGCAGAGGCCGTCTACCGCCTCGAGTCGGTGGAGCACCGGTACGGCGACCGGGTGGTCCTTCAGATCGATCACCTCGAGGTGGTGCGTGGTGAGACGCTGTGCGTCGTCGGGCCGAGCGGGAGCGGGAAGAGCACGCTCCTCAGGCTGTTGCAGTTCCTGGAGCGGCCCACGACGGGGCGAGTCGCGTTCGACTCGCACGAGGGCGGGCCGGACGTGTCCCTGGAGGTGCGGCGCCAGATCACGACCGTCTTCCAGCGGCCGATCGTGCTGGATCGGTCGGTGCGCGCGAACGTCGGTTACGGCCTGCGCGTTCGCGGAATCCGCGATCACGCGACGAAGGTCGACGAACTCCTGACAGCTCTCGGGCTGTCGGCACTCGCGTCGATGCCTGCGCGGACCTTGTCGGGCGGCGAGGTCCAGCGCGTCGCCTTCGGCCGCGCGCTCGCCTTCGAACCATCCGTGCTCCTGCTGGACGAACCTACTGCCAACCTCGATCCCCGCAACGCGCGGCTCGTCGAGGACCTGATACGGGAACGTCAGCGCCGGGGTGTGACGATCCTGCTGGCCACGCACCAGACGTTCCAGGCACGCCGGCTCGGTCACCGGACGGCGTTCCTGCTGGACGGGCGGATCGTGGAAACGGGCCCGACGCAGGAGTTCTTCAGCGCCCCGCGCGACCCGAGAACGCGCGCGTTCCTGACCGGCGACATGATTTACTGACCGAAGAGGCGCTCCAGGAGGTTCATCAGGCCGACCATCGCAATCCACCACGCCCACCATGGGATTCGCTGGAACGCGTTCGAACCCGTCGCGCCGGTGGGCACCGTGCCTTGTCCGGGCGGCTCCGACAATCCGGCCTGGATTGATGGGTCGTCTGGAAAGTCGGGCACGAGCTCGTTCCACTCGGCCTCGATCCGGGCTTCATCCGCGCCGGCCTTCTTCAGAAGTATCAGGCGCTGGCGCCGGAACGCGGTGTCGGTGACCATCTGCGGCGGCACTTCCTGCATGATCCGCCAGGCGTGCGCCCAGGTCCCATCCTGTTCGACTCGCTCCCACGCGCGATCTTCATCCAGCCACTCGGCGAGCACCCGCCAGCCCCAGGCGAACCACGGAGCGTCGCACACGACCGCGGTCAACTCACGGATCGCCTCTACTTGCTGACCCTGCCGTCGTTTGATCCAGGCCTGCCACCCGCGGGCGGGTGACGGGTCGGTCAACCGCCCCTCGATGTCGCGCATCACCTGGATGGCCTGCTCGTCGCGTTCCTGTTCGGTCAGCCAGATCGCCAGGGTCTCGGCGCTTTCGAAAAGCCCCGGGTTGAGTGCGAGGCTCCGGCGCAGGCTCGACTCGATCTCGCCGGTTACGGCAAACCGGCGCATGTCGTTCAGCGCCCTGCCGAGCAGCAGCCACAGGAACGCACCGCGCGGGTAGATCGCGACGCCCTCGCGAGCGGCCGCGATCGCCTGATCGTGCGCGCGGCACTGCATGAGCAGCCTGATCGCGAGATAACGCCACTGAACGTTCCCGGGCATTCGCGCCAGGCCGTCCTCGATCGACCGGCGCGCTTCGTCGGCACGCCCACTGGACAGCAGAATCTGGACGCGTGCGGCCAGGACGTCGAGGTTCTGCGGGTCCGAAGCCTGTGCCGCATCGAGGGTCCGCTGGGCGCCGTCCCGATCGCCGGCCACGTGCCTGACCCAGGCCAGCTGGATGTGCGCCACGGAATTGGCCGGGTGGCGGCGGACGATCTCCACGAGGACCTTCTCGGCTTCGCCTTCCTCTCCCGCGCGGCGATGCGCGTTCGCCAGCGACAGGCGCAGGCCGGGATGGTAGGGGTACCGCTGCACGGCCGGCCCGAGCATGGCGAGCGCCCGCCGGGCATCCGACCGGCCATGACCGTGTTCGATCAGCAGGTCGGCGGCCGCCTCGAGCACGTCGGGGTCGTCGGGCCGTTCCGCCCGCCACTGCTCGATTTCCCTTTCCGCTTCTTTCAGGCCGAAGCGCTCGACGAGGAGGGCCATCAACGGGCGAGCGATCGACAGGTGCCCTGGCGCGTTCAGCAGCGCGCGTTTCATCACCGTCCAGGTGCGCCGCCTTTCGGCGTCGGGAAGTCGTGCCGCGCAGTGCCAGGCCTGGTCGTACGCGTAGAAGTTTCCTGGATCGCGGTCGACGGAATCGAGCCACCCCGCCACGGCGGCCGTCCACTCGCCGCGTTGTTCCGACCAGAGGGCGTGAAGGTGGAACGCGGGGACGCTGTCCGAGCAGGTTCGGTCGCACTCGGCGAGGAACCTCTCGATGCGCGGCGCGAGCCTGCGGCGGCGTCGATCGTCGGCGACGCCGTATTCCAGGACGCACGCGAGGGTCAGCTCCGCCCAGGCCCAGCCGCCGTCGCGATTGCGCTGCAGCCGGCCGAGCAGGAGCCTGTACTTCTTCCACCTCGGACTGCCCGCCCGATCCAGCTGCGCGCAGTACGCTTCCTCGAGCAGCTCGTGGTGAGGGTTGGCCCGCAGCCACAGGGCCGCCCGTTCGACGGCGGCGTCGGGGCCATCGCGCGTGGCGAGCAGCTGGAGCATCCCGTGCCTGGCGTCCACCGAGTGGGGCGACTCCGCAATCCAGGCCTCGGCGTGCTCGATCGCGCCGTTCAAATCGCCGCGCATCTGCAGGAAGAGCAGCGACGCCTGGTGGAACGCGGCGGGATTGCCCGCGGACTTCAACGTCAGCAAGCGTTCCTCCGCCATCTCCCACAGGCCCATTCGCGCGAAGAACGGGACGGCAAATGCGAGCAGGTCGACCGAACGCGGATGATGTCCGAATGCCTCGTGGCACGCGGTCAAAGCGCGCTCCGGGTAGCCCTTCTCCTCGAGCGCCCTGATCCACGATACCCACGTGCCAACCGCCTTCGTCGACGAGCCCCGCGAGCGAACCCGGGACTCGAGCCATCGGAACGCCTCTTCTTCGCGATTCCGGTCGCCGAGGGCCGCGGCGTACGCTTGCGCATAATGCTCGTCGCTCGGCGCCAACGACGATGCGATCCGGTGACAGAGCAGTCCGCCTTCAACGTCAGGCTTCGACCGGAGCAGGTCGGCGAGGACGTGCCATGCTCCTGCCGAAGTCGGCTGGCGCCGCAGCAGCGAGTGCAGCAGCGTCTCGGCCTGCGCGCTCGTCGCCGTCGACTGCCGCAACAGGTCCGCGTATTCGTAAACGTACCGCTCGGGCGGTCGGATCCACTGCTGCTGTGCCTCCAGGCCGGGCAGCACGCCGCGTTCGACGATGTCTCGCAGGACTGTCCGCAATCGGGCCGTGTTACCCAGCGCCCGGCAAGCCGCGAGGACTCTCACCCGGACGGCCGGGGCGTCGGGGAACTCCTGCAGGAGCGCCTGCAGTTGCCCCAGAGCCTCGCCGGCCTTTCCGTCTTCGAGCGATTGCGCGGCTTGCAGAAACCGCGTCCCCGGGTGCGACGGGAAGCGCTCGGTCACCTCGGCGACGATCGCCCGCGCCGCGGAAGGTCCAAGCCTGAACAGCGCCCGCTGATGATCCTGTGCCGCCTCGACGACTGCCGATTCCTCTGGCAGCAGCGCATCGAGTTCCGCGGCGCGTTCCCGTACGACGGCTGCCATCCCCTTGATGCCCGCCGGGCTCAACTTGAGATCGAGGACCGCCAGCAGGTACTCGTTGGTCCGGAACGACTGCGGGTCGTGAACGAGGAGCGTCCCCGCCCGCTCGTCGAGGCCCACGATGGCCACCGCGTGACCACCCTCCTCGGCGTCCCAGCAGAGGACGAATGCGATGCGATGGCGTATGAGCGTGGCCGCGAGTCCCGGCGTGACCGCGAAGGAGCGAACGTGGAAGCCTCGCGCGCGCAGCCAGTCGGCCGCCGCCCATTCCGGCGTGCCGCCGAAGGTGATCTCCGACGCCATTTCCTCTGCGGAGATCGTCATGCCGCTGGCCGACATGGCGGCAGCGACGCTGGCGGGGACGCACGTCTCGAACTTCTGGATCGTCCGGCGGAACGGGAGCCGGAGCCGTTCTCCCTGCGCGGTCCGGCGCAGGTTGGCGAGCATCTGCCGGTGGAACGGCGATCGCGACTGGTCGCACCACCGCTCCATCCCGGCATGGTCGTCGGACAGTTCCGCGATGTCGAGCCTTGCCCGGGCGATCAACACGCGCGATTCGCGATCGGCCAGCGGAGCGAGCGCTTCGAGCCGATCGGCGAGAAGCGTCGCCCGTTCGAGCGCGCAGCGCCGCTCCCGGCCGTCCAGGGTTTCGGCGAGCGCGCAAAGGCGCCAGCACGCGTCGCCGGCCATCTCGTAGGACTGGCCCTGCTCGGCGGCCAGAAACGTTCTCGACACCGCTTCCTCGACCCGACCGAGGTTGAGCAGGCTCGAGCCGAGACTCACGGCGGCGAACGGCGCGCCCGGATCGATCTCCCACGCGCGTTCGGCCGATCGAAGCGCCTCGGTCCAGCGATCGGCCATGCCGTGGACGTTCGACTCGCAGCTGAGGACCCAGGAATCGTCCGGAGCGAGTTCGTGGGCGCGTTCGAGGCACTCGGACGCGCGCTGATAATCGCGAAGGGCGGCCCAGGTGAACGCGTAGGAGGCGTACCAGGCGGCGCGGATCGCCGGATCGTCGCCACCCAGGTCAGGTTGGTTCTGAAAGGCGCGCAGGTCGTCGAGCAGCCGCCATCGCGCGACCCGCAGGTGGTGCGTGAAGAAGCGCACGTGCAGGTTGGAGGGGTCCCGTTTCAGGGCTGCCCTGAGGAGCCATCGCGACAGGCGCGGTCCGCCCAGCCGCGACGCGAGCCTTCCGGCGAGAATCAATTCGTCGGTTGACAGGCGCTCGATGTCGGTGGACGCCGTCCAGTATTGAGCGCTTGCCGCGAACGCATCGAGGTACCGGTGACGATCGTAGAGCGACTGCAGGTGCTGGATAGGTGTTGCCTGCTCGCCACTCGATGCGCCCGGCGAACCCATGAATGCCCTCCGAATGGCCCACGCGCCACGCCTGCGGCGGGTCGGAACGATATCACTATCTACATGTCCCCGCGATGCGGATCTTTCCTGCCCGATTGCCCATTAAAGAGGCGAAGCAGGAGGTCCGAACATGACACTGAGAAGGAGAGTGTTGGCGCTCGCCGTCGGGTCGCTGCTCGTTGTCGGAGCGATCTCCGCATCCGCCGCACTGCAGGCGCCCGATCCGCAGGAGACGGGACCCGTGTACTCCATCGAGGGAGCCTGGTACGGAATGACGCAGTTCCCCTCGCTCGGGTCCACACCGACGCTGGATACTTTCACGTCGAACGCCCAGCGGCACGGCGTCGAAGGCACGTTCCTCTGCACGATTCCGGCCGCCGTCGCCGGGAACCAGACGCCATCCGGGCACGGCAACTGGGTGCGAATCGCAACCAACAAGTACGCGTTCACGGCCGTGCGCGCGATTGTCAGCGGACCTGGGGCGTTCGGGTGGGCCAAGTACTGGGGTACCATCGCGGCAGTGTCCGAGAACGAGCTCTCGGGAACGATCAACGCGCAGTTCTACGCGCCGGACGGCACGCCGGTATCGCCGCAGTTCACGGGCAGCATCGAACGGCACCGGGTCGAGATCACCTTCGAGCAGTAGGCGCCTCAGAGCGACGCCGTGGTAGGCGGTGGGCGGTAGTCGGCCAGCAACTGGATCGTGACAAGCGTACCCCCGTAGTTGATCAAGTTGACAGGCCGCCCTACTGTCTACTGACTACTGACTACTGAGTAGTGATATCCCCCCATCCCTTGACACGCCCGCCCCGGTGTGGTCCCCTTCACGCACGCAGTCTCGCCGTGGGGTGCGCTCATATGCGAATGGGGCGCTATGCCTGCACCTTCCTCTGAGGCGATCACCCGGTTGCTCGTCGCCTGGCAGGCCGGCGACCGGCAGGCCCTTGATGCGCTCGTGCCGGTCGTCTACGACGAACTTCACCGCCTTGCCCACCGGTCGATGAAGCGCGAGCGAGCCGGCCACGTCCTCCAGACGACCGCCCTCGTCAACGAGGCGTACCTGAATCTCGTTGGCGCCCGCAAGATGATCTCGCGCGACCGCATCCACTTCTTTGCCATCTGCGCCCGGCTGATGCGCGAGATCCTCGTGCACTACGCGCGGGCCCGCGACGCGCAGAAGCGGGGCGGTGATTTCCGGCAGATCTCGCTCGACGAGTCGATCCTGTACGCGCCGGCTCCGGACGCCGACCTGCTCGACCTCGATGACGCCCTGGCCGCGCTCGGATCTTTCGACGAGCGAAAGGCGCGGGTCGTGGAGCTGCGGTTCTTCGGCGGCCTGACGCTCGACGAGACGGCCGAAGTGTTGAACGTGTCGGCTGACACCGTGGCGCGGGACTGGGATTTCGCCAAGACCTGGCTCTACCGCGAGATGACGCGCTCTCATGGCGGCGGAGCTCGCTCCGCCAGAAACACCCGATGACGGCTGAACCGTGGCAGGAGATCGAGCGACTGTATCACGAGGCGCGCGAACGCGACCCGTCGGAGAGGAGCGCGTTTCTGGAGCACGCGTGCGCGGGAGAGGAATCGCTGCGAGCCGAGGTCGAATCGCTGCTGGCCTGCCGGGACGCGGCCGCCGGATTCCTGGACCCTCCTCGCGAGGTTGCCGACACTGCGGTGACGGTGAATGAAAGCGTGATCGCCAGCGGTTCGATCCCAGGCACCGGGAGGCGCGGATTCTTCCGGCGGCGTCCCTGGTGGGTCTGGTGCTGTTCGTTGCCGCTCGCCATCGCCGCCGCGAGCATGTATCTCCTAGTGTTTGCGGCGCCACAACCCGCCGGCTGGAAGTTGAGGCTCGTGAAGGCTGACGGCCGGGCGGTCGCCTACCGGGTCATCGCCGTCACCCCCGGAACCGCCGCCGAGCGAGCCGGCTTCGAAACGGGTGATCTGATCTCGATCGCGGACGTCGAGCGCTACGTTCGGGAACAGCGGCCTGGCGACAGCTATCGATTCGAAGTCGCTCGTGCCGACACACGGCAAACGCGCACGCGCACGGAAACGTGCACTCTCACACTCGGCCGGAAGGACCGGGCCTATTGGCGTGGCCAAGAAGGCCTGCGACGGCTGGCGGTAACCGCCACCTCGGTGCCGTACCTGGCGCTCGCTGGAATCCTGCTCTTCGCCCGACCTCGCGACCGCGCCGCCCGCTGGGGCGCGCTGTTGTTCGCGCAGATCGGGCTGTACATGGTGTCCGCCGCATATCATCCTCATTTCGCCCCCGAGGCCGCGAGGGTTCTTCGAACCCTGCCCCTGCCGCTCGGTGTTCTGATCCTTCTCGCGGTGTCGCTGTCCGCCACTATGCCCGCCGCCGCCTTCGGATTCTGTGCGGTCTTCCCCGACCCGTTGCCGCTGAGCCGCCAGCGCTGGTGGCCTAGGTGGCTGATCCTGGTCGCCCTCGTGGCGACCGTCGGCATCGACCTCGATTTCCTGTGGCTGCCGGTTTACGCGGGCCCGCACAGGCCCGAGATGCCGGGTTTCGTGCTGGCCCAGGGCATGGCGCTCGGCGTGCTCTTTCTCGCGTGGGCGCTGGCGCTGTTCGTGCGCAGTTATCGGCAGATCCAACGGCCCGGCGAGCGCCGGCGCCTGCGCCTGGTCGTCGCGGCCCTCGCGATCAGCGCTTCGGCCCTGGCCGTCGATATCTCCCTCATGACTCCGTGGGCCGTCGAGGGGGTCGCCGACACGTCTTTCTGGCAGCTCGCGCGGGTGTGCCTGTTTTCAACGGCCGCCGTTTGCATGGCCTACGCGATCCTTCGCCACCGGGTCTTCGACTTGCACGTCATCGTCCGCCTCGGCCTGCGCTACGCCGCCGCGCGCGGCGTCCTGCTCTCGGTCGTTCCGGTCGCAGTCGTGGTCATGGCGCTCGACGTGCTCGTCCATCGCAATCAGCCGGTGAGCGAAATCGCCATCCAGCGTGGGTGGCTCTACCTCATGGTAGGCGCCGCAGCGATGACGCTGCACGTGAGGCGAAAACCGTGGATGAACGCACTCGACCGTCGCTTCTTCCGCGAGCGGTACGACGCCTATCGGCTGCTCGGTGGCGTCGCGGACGACGTGCGCCAGGCGTCCTCGTTCGGCGAAGCCGCAAGCCATGTCATCGCCAGGATAAACGAGGCGCTCCACCCCGTGTCGGTGTCGCTCATGTTTCTCAAGCCGGGTGACATGGCCTATCGCGGCGTCGCGTCGGTCGGCGACCCCGTGCCCGCCATTCCTGCCGGTGCCAGGCTGGTTGGTCTCGCGCGGGTCCTGAACAAGCCTCTCGAGAACTCGCAAACCGGAACCGGGTGGCTCCAACAGCAATTGCCGCGCGCCGAGGTCGAAGTCCTGCGACGCGCCAGGGTGGAGTGGCTGGTTCCGGTTTCGTTGCGCGAAGGCGGACCGCAAGCGTTCCTGCTTCTCGGGCCCAAGCGGTCAGAGGAACCATACTCGCGGGAAGACCGGAAGCTGCTCGAGGCGGTGACGGCCAGTCTCGCGCTGCTCATCGATCGACCTTCGGCAACGCCGGCCGGATTCAGCGAGTGCTCGTCGTGTGGAACCTGCTACGACCCGGGATCGCGCCGTTGCGCGAATGACGACGGGACGCTGGTGAAATCCCCGTACCCGCGGATGATCGCCGGGCGTTATCGGTTCGATCGTCGCCTGGGGCGCGGGGGCATGGGCGTCGTGTACGAGGCCTTCGACACGGAGCTGAAACGGCAGGTAGCAGTCAAGGTGATTCGGCCCGACCTGATGTCCAGCGCCGACGCGATCGCACGATTCCGACGGGAAGCGAGGATCGCAGCGCGGCTGGCTCACCCGAGCGTCGTCAGCGTCTACGACTTCGGCGTGGCCGACGACGATCGTGCGTACCTGGTCATGGAGCGATTGAAGGGGCGAAGCCTCCGCGAAGAGCTGCGCGAACGAGGAAGAATCGATCCGTCGAAGACGCTGGACATCCTGCGCGACATCTCGAGCGCGGTCGCGCTGGCACACCAGAAGGGCCTCATCCATCGAGACGTCAAACCCGAGAACATCTTCCTCGCGCAGTCCGAGCGCGGGGAAGTGGCGAAGATCCTCGATTTCGGCCTCGTCAAACCGTTGAACCCCGGGACGACCGACACGGTGGCTGGCACGCTGGCGGGCTCGCTCCTCGGAACCGTCGCGTACATGTCGCCGGAACAGGCGCGAGGCGAGACTCCTGCAGAGAGCTGGGATGTCTGGGCCCTGGCGGTCGTCGCGTTCGAGATGCTCACCGGCGCGCACCCGTTCTCACCGGTCGCAGACCAGAGGGCGGCCCTCGCCGGCGGTCGCCATCCCATGGCCTGTCTCGACGTCTCTACGCTCCCGGCACCCGCCCGCGGGTTCTTCGAGCGCGCGTTCGCCGCCGATTGCGCGGTCCGGCCCGCGTCGGTCCGCCATCTGGTCGAAGAACTCTCGGCGGCCCTCCAGCCCAGCTGAAAGAAACCCCGTCCGCCGATCGCGGCCGGCGCTATGATTAGCGCCTCCGAATTCCGGACACCACCGGTTCCGACAGGAGGTCCGGCCAATGCAGAAATCCCTTCACCTCGATCCGAACAAGTGCACCGGCTGCCTGCAGTGCGAGATGGCGTGCGCGTGGGAGAACTACCGGAGCTTCACCACGGCGAAGTCGCGCATCAAGGTGTTCACGTTTCACCACGAGGGCCGCTTCGTCCCGTACACCTGCACCCAGTGCGACGAAGCCTGGTGCATGATCGCCTGCCCCGTGGACGCGATCCATCTCGACGCCGCCACCGGCGCGAAGGTCGTGCGGGAGGCGACGTGTGTCGGCTGCAAGGTGTGCACGATCGCCTGCCCCTTCGGGACCATCAACTACGTGTCCCAGACCGGAAAGGTGCAGAAGTGCGACCTCTGCGACGGCGCCCCGGCCTGCGCGAAGGCCTGCCCGACCGGCGCCATCACGTACGTGGACGCGGACTGGACCGGCTTCGGCAAGATGCGCCACTGGGCCGGCAGGACCGACACCAACGCCGCGACGGCATGAGGAGCGACTGCCATGGCATGGACCAAGAACGTCCTTCGCGTGAACCTGGCGGCCGGCACCTGCACGCCGGAGCCGCTGAACATGACGTGGGCCCAGGAGTACCTGGGCCAGCGAGGCCTCGCGACCAAGTACTTCGTGTCGGAAGTCGATCCCAAGGTCGATCCGTTCTCGCCCGAGAACAAGCTGATCTTCGTCACCGGCCCGTTGACCGGCACGATGGCGGCCACCGGCGGGCGCTACTCGGTGATCACCAAGGGACCGCTCACGGGCGCGATCGCGTGCTCGAATTCCGGCGGCTACTTCGGCGCGGAGCTGAAGTTCGCCGGCTGGGACATGGTGATCTTCGAAGGTGCCTCGCCGAAGCCCGTCTACCTGCTCGTCACCGACGGGCAGGCCGAGTTGGTGGACGCGAGTGACCTGTGGGGCAAAACCGTCTGGGAGACCGAGGAGCACATCCGGAAGGTCCACCAGGACCCGCAAGTGCGCGTGGCGGCCATCGGCCGCGCGGGCGAGAACCGCGTGCTCTACGCCGCGATCGTGAACGACCTGCACCGGGCGGCCGGGCGGTCGGGCGTCGGTGCCGTGATGGGGTCGAAGAACCTCAAAGCGGTCGCCGTGCGCGGCACGCGGACCGACGCCTATCGCCTGGCGGATCCCGAAGCGTTCATCGCCGCCACCGAGGCCGGAAAGAAAGCGCTCGCGGCGAACGGGGTGACAGGACAGGGGCTGCCGACCTACGGCACGCAAGTGCTGATGAACGTCATCAACGAGCTGGGAGCGTTGCCGACGCGCAATCACCGCGACGTGCAGTTCGAAGGGGCCCAGGCCATCTCCGGCGAGGCGATGCACCAGAAGCGGGCCACGGACGGAAAGCCAAACCTGGTGACCAGGGGCGCGTGTTTCGGCTGCACGATCGCCTGCGGCCGCATCTCGCGCATGGACCCCGGCCACTTCACCATCAAGGACAAACCCCAGTACCAGGGCGCGTCGGGCGGGGTCGAATACGAAGCCGCGTGGGCGCTGGGCGCCGCCAACGGCGTCTCGGATCTCGAAGCCCTCACCTACGCGAACTACCTCTGCAACGAGGACGGCTTCGACCCGATCTCGTTCGGCGCGACCGTCGGCGCGGCGATGGAACTCTACGACCTGGGCATCCTCAAGAAGGAGGAGGTCGGCTTCGAGATCCCGTTCGGATCGGCGGAGGCGATGGTCAAGCTCGCGGAGATGACCGCCAAGGGAGAGGGCTTTGGCAGGGAAATCGGGCTGGGTTCGAAGCGGCTCTGCGCGAAGTACGGCAGGCCCGAACTGTCGATGACCGTCAAGGGCCTGGAGTTCCCGGCCTACGACAGCCGCGCGCTGCAGGGGATGGGCCTCGCCTACGCGACCAGCAACCGCGGGGCGTGCCACCTGCGGGGCTACATGGTGTCGCCCGAAGTGCTCGGCATCCCGCAGAAGATGGAGCCGCAGGCGACCGAAGGCAAGGCCGCGATGTTGAAGGCATTCCAGGATCTGACAGCGGTCGTCGATTCGAGCGGCCTGTGCCTGTTCACGACCTTCGCGTGGGGCCTGCCCGACATCCAGTCGCAGATCCAGGCGGCGTGCGAGGGCGACTGGTCGCCGGAGCACCTGCTGCTTGTCGGCGAGCGCATCTGGAACATGGAGCGCGAGTTCAACCTGGCCGCGGGGCTGACGGGCAAGGACGACAAGCTGCCGCCGCGCCTGATGAACGAACCTGCGAAGACAGGCCCGCAGAAGGGCGCGGTCTCGAAGCTCGACGTGATGCTGCCGGAGTACTACCAGGTGCGCGGGTGGACGGCGGACGGCGTGCCGACGGCGGACACGCGCAGGCGGTTGGGCATCTGAGTCATGAGACACGTCATCATCGGCGCGGGCCCGGCGGGCGTCACCGCTGCGGAGACGCTGCGGAAGGTCGACCCGGCTGCCGACATCACGCTGCTGTGCGGCGAAGGCGAGCCGCCCTATGCCCGCATGGCGATCCCGTACCTGCTGAAGGGCGACATAGACGAGGCGGGGACCTACATCAGGAAGGACGCGGATCACTATGCGCGATTGCGCATCTGCCTGATACAGGCTCGCGCCCAGGCTGTCGATAAAACAGCCCGCGTCGTGGAGATCGGCAACGGCCGCAGCCTTCCGTACGATCGCCTGCTCGTCGCCACCGGCTCTCGGCCAAGCCGCGAGCGGATTCCCGGGATCGATCTCCCGGGCGTCCAAACCTGCTGGACCTTGAATGACGCGAGGGCGATCATCGCGCGCGCGCGTCCCGGCACGCGCATCGTGCAGATGGGTGCGGGCTTCGTCGGCTGCATCATCATGGAGGGCCTGCTCTCGCGAGGCGTGGACCTGACGATCCTCGTTCGCAGCGGCTTCATGGTGCGCCGCATGATGAACCCCACCGCCAGCGGATTGATTCGGCGATGGTGCGAGCGCAAGGGGGTGAAGATCTTCACCGGGACACAGCCAAAGAGCCTTCGCGCGGATGGAGGCGGCCTGCAGGTCGATCTCGGCGACGGGCGCACGCTTCCCGCCGACATCTACCTGAGCGTCGTCGGGGTGGAGCCGAACCTGGATTTCCTGGCCGGGAGCGGCGTCGAGATCGATCGCGGCATCCTCGTTGACACCACGCAGCAGAGCAACGTGCCAGCCGTCTATGCAGCCGGCGACGTCGCCGAATCTGCCGACTGTGTCACCGGCGAGCGGCAGTTGAACGCCATCCAGCCGAATGCGGTGGAGCAGGGGCGCATCGCCGCGTTGAACATGGCGGGCCGGCCTGCCTACTTCCAGGGCAGCCTCGTGTTCAACGTGCTCACCACGCTCGGCCTGGTCGCCTCGTCCTTTGGGCAGTGGCAGGGAACCCCGGGCGGAGAATCGACGGAGGTGTTCGACGAGTCCCGGTATCGTTACCTGAGCCTGCAGTTCGACTGCGATCGCCTGGTCGGCGCCAACTGCGTGGGGTTGTCCGAGCACGTCGGCGCCCTGCGCGGCCTGATCGAGGGGCGGCTTCGACTGGGTGCGTGGAAGCAAAGGCTGCAGGACGATCCCTCGCGGATCATGCAGGCTTACGTCGCGGCTGCCCGCGGCGGCGTCGCATGAAGGTCGCTCTCAAGCTGTTCGCCTCGCTCACCGCTCACCTCCCGCCCGAGGCACGAGCCAGCCACAGCATCGATCTCGCACTCGCTCCTGGCGCCACCGTGCTCGACGTGATCCGCCGCCAGGGCATTCCGGAAGCCCTTTGCGCCATCGTGCTCGTCGACGGCGAGTGGGTCGCCCGGCAGGATCGTGCGACGCGCGCACTGTCGGAAGGCGAGGTGCTGGCGATCTGGCCTCCCGTTGCCGGCGGTTGAACCGCGCAGAAGCTCAGGATGACGTTTCGCCGAAGCCTCGAGATGAGCCTCAGTCGCGAGGAGTTCTTCCGCCTCCTGCGGGCTGCGATCCATGACTTCGAAACGGACGGGGAGATGGTCCGATGGGCCGATGGAGATCGCGCCGGGACCATTCACCTGGTTCCGTTGCCGGACCGCCGGGTGGGCAGCGTTGTCGTTCGGCGCTGCAAGGTGGAGGTCGCGCTCGAGGCGCCGGAGGCGGAAGGAGAGGAGTTCATGCAGCGTTTCCACAGGGCCTTCCTGCGCGGCGGCGGGTAGACGGCCCGTGCCGCCGCGAGCGGCCGACCCGATGTTTCACGACGTGCGAGATGAAGTGACAACGGCTCATCCGGTCGGACCGAGCGCGTGTTCGATGCCCTTCTCCCGGCCCCGGTGCCACTCGGAGCGAATCTGTTCCGGGCCCAGGACAGCCTGGATGGCACTCATCGTTCGGTCGTGATCCGCCTGCTCGTTGGCTGCGAGCGACTTCCCGCTCGATTCGAGCAACCGCTCGAGCGCGCCCAGGGCTCGGGTTGCGCGCCGCATATCTGCGCAGCCGGCGCTCGCCGCGGCGAGACCGACCAGACAACGCGCGGTTTCCTGCGGGGCGACCTGCGGCAGCAGGAGGGCGAGGGCCTCCTCGAACATTGCCAGCGCCTGCTCGTGATCCGCGTGTGAAACGAGCACCCGGGCGAAGTTGCACAGCACACTGGCCCGACTGACGCCGAGCCCCATCTTCGCGAGGATGTCGACGCTGGCTCGACGGGCGTCCGCCGCGCGGGCCGTCTCGCCGTCCGCGTCAAGCAAAGTTGCGAGCGTGTCGAGCACGAGCGCGCGCATCCAGCGTTCACCGACGCTCTCGAAAAGGTGGACGGCCTCTTCCAGCCGTGCTCGGGCGACCTTCGGGCGGCGGTCAACCGCCTCGAGCACGCCGAGGTTCATGAGAGGAATACCCGCTCCCCAGTTGTCGCCGCATTCACGGAACAGCGAGAGGCTGCGTTCGAACTCGGCCCGCGCGCCACCGATGTCGTGTTGCTGCAGCCGCACCTTTCCGATGGGGTTCAGGGCGAGCGCCATTCCCCACAAATCCCCGAGCTTCCCGAACAGGCGCACCGATTCGGTGGCCGACCCGACGGCAGTCGCCTCGTCGTCCTGAAACACGGCGATCATCGACTGTACGCAGAGGGCGAACGCGCGGTCCCATGAAGGCTGCGCACACGCCAGGAGCGCGAGACCCTGTTCGATTCTGCTGCGTGCGGAGCCGAGATCGCCTTCTTCCCACTCCAGCGCGGCAAGATGGCAGAGAGCTCTGCCCCGCGTCGGAGCGGCCACCACGTCCGAATCTGCCATTTCGAGTGCTCTGGTCAATGCGGCGCGGCCTTCGCTCAGATGGCCGCGGATGTTCCAGAACCAGAAGAGCGCACCTCCCAGCCGAAGCGCGCTTGCCGGATCGCGCCCGGGACCGAGGAAGAACTGCAAAGCCGCGTGGAGATTGTCCCCCTCGCTGTCGAGGATGGCGAGCGACGCTCTCTGTGCTCGTCCGCGCAGGTGCGCGTCTGCTTGCAGGGCCATGGAAAGGTAGTAGTTGGCATGACAGCGGCGGGCGTCCTCCTCACCGCCCACCCTCCTCAGCACGTCGAGCGCGTATTCCCGGACCGGCTCGAGCAATTCCATCCGGCCGTCAGTTCCCGAATCTCGTCGAATGACCAGGCTGTTCTCCACCAGCGCCGCGATGCGCTCGAGGGCTGAAACCGCTCGTGTGCCGTCTGGTGCCGCGGACGCAACCGACCCGGCCACGGCTTCGGCCGCTTCGAGCGTGAACCGACCCGGGAACACGGACAGCCTGGCGAGCGATGCCTTCTCGGGCGCTGCCATCAGGTCATAGCTCCAGTCGATGGCAGCTCGCAGCGTGCGGTGACGAGCCGGAACGTCGCGAAGTCCACCTCCGTCGAGCATCGCGCCCCCGCCAAGCCGCTCCAGCAACTGCCCGGGTGGGAGCACCGATGCCCGGGCCGCGGCCAGTTCGATCGCAAGTGGTAAGCCTCCCAGTCGCCTGCAAATGCGGGCCACCGTCACCGCGTTCTCGTCAGTGAGCGCGAAGTCCGGTCTTGCGGCGCGCGCACGCTCGAGGAACAGTGCGACCGCCGCAGATTGCGCGATGACA
>Ga0316628_100001326_pt1 | contig 17415 bp, 15 predicted proteins | sample OWC_Aug_M2_C1_D5_FD_207648 | JGI IMG/M metagenome (GOLD analysis project Ga0316628, IMG submission 207648) | Wetland soil microbial communities from Old Woman Creek delta, Ohio, United States - OWC_Aug_M2_C1_D5_C | ecosystem: Environmental > Terrestrial > Soil > Wetlands | place: USA: Ohio... | reverse complement strand
AGGTAGGTGCGCCAGGTCAGGGAGCGCGGCGTGATCTTCGTCGCGGCAGGCGGCGGCGAGCCCGGCGGCAGCAGGTCCGCGGAGACGTCGGCGATCACCTCGGCCGGCGGGCGGCCCACCGGCTCGGCGTAGACGTAGGCCAGCGGCCGCAGGTTCTTGTGGTAGATCGCGCGCTCCGCCGGCCTCCGCTCGAATCTCCCGAGCTCGCCGAGCCGCACCACGGGAATCGGCGCATCCTTCAGGCCCCCGGACTCGCGCACCTTCGCGTAGCCCGGCCGGCCCCGCACCGCGAGCGCCTGGAGCGCGAACACGCTCGAGCGCAGCGCCCGCGGCAGGCGCAGACGGATCGGCAGCGGGTTCGCCTCGTCCGGCACGTGCAGGTACGAGGCGTCGAGGCCGGAGAGCGCGAGCCGGGTGGTGCGTGCCACGTCCTCCTTGGAGACGCCGGAGAGCGCGGCCTTCTCCTGGTCCAGGTCGAACACGAGGCGCTCGTCCTCCGCCTCGACCGTGGTGTCCACGTCCCGCACCGCGGGCTCGTGGCGCAGCCGCTCGGCCACCGCCAGCGCCGCCTGACGTACCGTCGCGTAGGGTGTGCCGGGCGCGCCGTAGACCTCGGCCGTCAGGGTCGCGAGCACCGGCGGCCCCGGCGGGACCTCCACCAGCGCGATCCGCGCGTGGGCCGCCCGCGCCACCTCGTCGAGCACCGGCCGCAGGCGCAGCCCGATGGCGTGGGACTGGAATGCCCGCTCGCGCTTTTCCGCGAGGTTCACGCGCAGCTCGCCCACCAGGGGCCCCTGGCGCAGATAGCTGTGACGCACCAGGCCGTTGAAGTCCATCGGGCTCGCGAGGCCGGCGTAGAGCGAGACGTCGCGTACCTCGGGCGCGCGCAGCACCGCCTCCGCGAGCCGCTGGGTCACCGCCGCCGTGCGCTCCAGGGTCGTGCCCTCGGGCATGTCCACCATCACCTGGAGCTCGTTCTTGTTGTCGAAGGGGAGCATCTTGAGCGGGACGGCACGGAGGGCGGCCAGCGCGAACGCCGCCACGAAGAGCCCCCCCGTGCCCCAGAGCAGCCGCCGCGCCCGGCGGCGGTCGTCCAGGAAGGGCTCCACCAGCCGGCGATAGACCCGGCGCAGCGCCGCGTCCTCGCCGCCCTCGCTCTCGCCCGTCCCGGCCTCGGCGTCCGGGCCGCCCTCCCCGCCCGCGTGCCGTCGCAGCGCGTGATACGAGAGCCACGGTGTCACCGCGAAGGCCACCGCCATCGACATCGCCATCGCGACCGGGACGTTCAACGCCATCGGCCGCATGTAGGGACCCATCATGCCGGTGATGAAGAGCATGGGCAGGAAGGAGACCATCACCGCCAGGGTCGCCAGCAGGATCGGCGGTCGCACCTCCTGCACCGCGCGGCGCACCGCCTCGAGCGGGGGCTCGAGGCCCCGCCGCAGGTGGCGGTGGATGTTCTCCACGTCCACGATCGGATCGTCCACCACCAGCCCGAGCGCGAGGATCAGGGCGAAGAGCGTCACCCGGTTGATGGTGTAGCCGAGGACGTAGTTCACCCCGAGCGTGAGCGAGAACGTGATCGGAACCGCCACCGCCACCACCAGCGCCTCGCGCCAGCCGAGCGCGTAGACGATCAGCGCGATCACGATCACGATCGCCGCCAGGAGCCCCTCCATCAGCTCGTTCACCTTGTCGTCGGCCGTGCGCCCCTGGTCGCGCGTGATGGCGACGTGCACGCCCGCCGGCAGGTGCGTCCGTTCGAGCTCGGCGAGGCGCTCGGTCACCCGCTCCGCCACCGTCACGGCGTTGGCGCCGCGCTGCTTCGCCACCGCGATGTGGACCGCGGGCAGGAACTGCGGCGGACCGGTCGCGCCGGCGGCCGGCCCTCGCGCGTAGCTGGTGTAGCTCGTCGGCTCGTCGGGCCCGTCCCGCACGTCCGCCACCTCGCGCAGGTGGACCGGCGTGCCGTCCACCACGTTCACCACCAGGTCGCGCAGCGCATCGACGCCGCCCACCAGATCGCCCGCGTCGACCGTCACGCTGCGGTCCGCCTGGTCGAAGGAGCCGCCGCGCAGCCTCAAGTTCGAGACCTGGAGCGCCCAGGCCACGTCGAGGGCTCCGGTCTGGCGCGCCGCCAGGGCCTCGGGCCTGAGCTGGACTCGCACCACGCGGGGGCGGCCGCCGAAGACCTGGGTGCGCTGGGTCTGGGGCACCGCCTGGAGCTCGATCTCGATCTCCTCGGCGATGCGCCGCAGGGCGTAGTCGTCCACCTCCCGGGGCCGCTCGCTCCAGAGCGTCGCGACCAGGATCGGCACGTCGTCGATCTCCACCGGCTTCACGTACCAGCCGGCGACGACCGGCGGCACCAGGTCGCGGTTCGAGTCGAGCTTGTCGTGGATGTCCACCAGGCTCTTCTCGCGATCCGCCCCGACCTCGAAGCGCACGGTGACCAGGGCCTCGCCGGGGAGCGACATCGAGTAGACGTACTCGACCCGGGGAATCTGCAGCAGGAGCTTCTCCAGGCGGGTGGCGACCTGCCGCTCCACCTCCTCCGGGGGCAGACCCGGCGCCAGGATCCGCACGTCGGCCATGGGAACGACGATCTGGGGCTCCTCCTCGCGCGAGGTCATTAGCAGCGCGGCCACGCCGACGACCATCGAGAGCACGATCAGCCAGGCCGCCAGGTGGCCCGCCAGGAAGCGGTCCACCACCCGCGCGAGGAAGGATCCGCGGCCGGCGTCATTCATTGCTAAATGAGCATATTGACACTTCCGCCCGAGTCAATATGCTTTCCTTCGTGCAGCGAGCCCCTTCCCATCTCCCGCTCTCGCCGGAGGCCCTCGGCCTGGTGGCGGCCCGCTTCCGTGCGCTCGGCGACCCGGCGCGCCTCGGCCTGCTGGACGCCCTGCTCCAGGGCGAGGCGTCCGTGCAGGAGCTGGTGCTGGCCACCGGGCTCGGGCAGCCGAACGTCTCCAAGCACCTGGCCCTGCTGCGCCGCGAAGGCATCGTCGCGCGCCGCAGCGAGGGCAACCGTGCCATCTATCGGGTGGTCGATCCGTCGGTGCGGACGCTCTGCCGGATCGTCTGCGGAGGCCTCGCGGAAGGCCTCGCGCGGCATCTCCACGCCCTGCCTTCCCCACCCCCGGCGCGCACCGCGGCGCGCCCATCGAGGAGTCGAAGATGAGCTCTGGAGCCACGTCCTTCAGCGTCGACGAGGGCCTTCGGCTGGTGGCCGGCGCCTTCGTGCTGGCGAGCGTTGCACTCGGCTACTTCGTCCACCCGGGCTTCTACGCCTTCACCGCCTTCGTGGGAGCGAACCTGCTCCAGTCCGCCTTCACCAAGTGGTGCCCGATGATGTGGATCCTGGAGAAGGCCGGCCTGCCGCGCAGCCGCCCCGCGGTCACGGCTCGGCGGGCTTGAGCGCGAGCACGGGGCACGGGGCGTGCCGCAGCGTCCGCTCGGCCACGCTCCCGAGCACGAGGTGCTTGAGGCCGGTCAGGCCCCGCGTGCTCATCACGATGAGATCGGCCCCGATCTCCTTGGCGGCGCCGACGATGGCCTCTGCCGGAGGGAGATCGGTGAGCCGCGTCGAGACCCGCAGGCCGCGCCCCTCGAGCTGCTTCGCCGCCTTCTCGAGGCGGCGCGCCGCCGCGTCGCGCACCAGGGCCGCGAAGTCGGGCGGGATCACCAGCTCCTCGGGCGGCCCGAAGAGCGGCGGCAGATGGTAGGCATGCATCAGCACCAGCTCGGCCTCGAAGGTCTTGGCCAGGTCCGCCGCCGTCTCGAGCGCCCGCATCGAGTGGACCGAGAAGTCGAGCGGCACCAGGATGCGTCGGATCTTCACGGTTCCCTCCTCAGGACACGGCCTCCTCGGCGTGCTGCGGCCGCGCCGCGCGCTCGCCCCGCCGGTAGAGGGTCCGGCGGTTGATCCCGAGGATGCGAGCCGCCTGGACCTTGTTGCCGCCGGTGAGCCGCAGCACCTCGTCGATGTAGAGGTCCTCGAGCTCGTGGAGCGTGATGCGCCGGCCCACGGCGTCGCGCAGCAGGATCTTTCCGCCCTCCTCGTGCGCGTCGCCGTTCTCCGGCAGCGGCAGGTCGTCGGGCCCGATCTCGGCCTGGTCCGAGAGCGCGAGCGCGCGCTCGATCACGTTCTCGAGCTCGCGCGCGTTGCCCTCCCACCGGCAGTGCTGCAGGCGCTCCATGGCGCCCGGCAGCAGCAGGCGGCGCCGGCCGGCCGAGTGCTTGCGCAGGAAGGCCTCCACCAGCAGCGGGATGTCCTCCGGCCGCTCGCGGAGCGGCGGGATGTGGATCGGGATCACGTTCAGGCGGTAGAAGAGGTCGCGCCGGAAGCGGCCGGCCTCGATCTCCGCCCGCAGGTCCTTGTTGGTGGCGGCGATGATCCGCACGTCGACGCGCACCGCGTGGTTCCCGCCCACCGGCCTCACCTCGCGGTCCTGCAACACGCGCAGGAGCTTGCCCTGGAGGCCCTGCCCCATGTCGCCGATCTCGTCCAGGAAGAGCGTGCCGCCGTGCGCCTCCTCGAAGAGGCCGCGCTTGGAGGTGTGCGCTCCGGTGAAGGCGCCGCGCACGTGCCCGAAGAGCTCGCTCTCCAGGAGGCCCTCCGGGATCGCGGTGCAGTTGATCGGCACGAAGGGCTTGGCGGCGCGGGTGCCCGCGAAGTGGATGGTGCGGGCGACCAGCTCCTTGCCCGTCCCGCTCTCGCCGGTCACGAGCACGCTGCTCCCGCTGTCCGCCACCCGGCGGACCAGGGAGAAGATCTCGCGCATCGCCCCGCTCGTGCCGAGCAGGTCGCCGAGGGAGGCGGTGCGGTCCACCGCGCGGCGCAGCCGGCGATTCTCCTCCTCGAGCGCCTGGCGCTCGAAGGCGCGCTCGAGCACGACCAGCACCTCGTCGCGCTTGAAGGGCTTCGTCACGTAGTCGAAGGCGCCGGCCCGCATCGCCTCCACGGCGGAGTCGATGCTCCCGAAGGCGGTCATCAGGACGACCGGCGTCCCCGGGCGCAGCTCGCGCACCTCGCCGAGGAGCTCGATCCCGCTCTTGCCCGGCATCCGGAGGTCGCTCAGCAGGACGTCGAAACGGCGCTCGGAGAGCTTCGCCAGGGCCTGGTCGGCGCTCGCCGCAGGCTCGGCATGGATCGACTGATCCTCCAGCAGGGAAACCAGCATCTCCCGCATCGCGGCATCGTCGTCGACCACCAGAACCGATCGCTGCTCGCCCATGCCGTTCCCGCTCCCCCAACTGCTTGCCCGGAAAGGAGCAACGCCTGTGCCAACCCCGGGGGCTCGTTGGAAGGTGATTGAGCGGTCAGGCTGTGTCAAATCGCCACGGGATGTGGCCGGAGGGTTCGAAGCCGGCGGGTCCTAGCGGCCCTTTCCGGCCGGGGCCGCGGGCCGCGGGGCCGGCAGGGGGAGAGAGATCCGGAATTCGGTGCCCTGCCCCGGGCTGCTCAGGACCTCCATCGAGCCCTCGTGGTCGCGCACGATGCCCCGCGCGACCACCAACCCGAGGCCGCTCCCCTCGCCCGCCGGCTTGGTGGTGAAGAAGGGCTCGAAGATGTGCTCGAGATCCGCCGGCGGGATCCCGACCCCGGTGTCGCGCACGCGCACGCTGACCCTGCGCTCGCCATCCGGCGTCAGCGAGACCGCGAGGGTCCCACCCCCGCGACCCTTCATGGCGTCCACCGCATTCAGGAAGAGGTTCAGGAAGAGCTGCTGGAGCTTCTCGCCATCGCCCTGCAGCATCGGCACCGGCTCCAGGTGCCGCTCCACCCGGACCCCGTTGCGGCGGAACTTCTCCGCGAGGAAGGAGAGCGCGGTCTCGAGGATCGCGGCCAGATCCACCTCGCTGTGCAGCGGCTCGCGGGGCCGCGCGATGTTCAGCAAGGTCTCGATCAGGCGCGAGATGCGCTCGATCTGCTCGCGGATCGTGCGCAGCCGCCAGCGCCCGCGCTCGTCCTCCACCACCGACTCGAGGAGCTCCGCGTGGCCCTGGATCACGCCCATCGGGGTCCCGATCTCGTGGGCGAGGCCCGCCACCAGGGTGGCCGCGGAGGCCAGCTCCTCCGCCGCCCGGGCGCGGCGCGTGGTGCGCTGCAGCTCGAGCTGCCGGTCCTCGAGGTCGCGCGCGAGATCGCGGCCGGCCGCAGCGAGCTCGCGGTTCAGGTAGGCGAGCTCGAGCTGGTGACGCTCGATGTAGGCCTCCATCGCGATCTGCGCGTCGAGGATCAGGATCTTCATGAGCGCGCTCAGCGCGGCGCCGCCCCGGTCCGCATCCCCGCGGTAGGCGTCGCAGACGATCGGCGTGAGCAGCGAGAAGTAGAGGGAGAAGGCGCCGAGGTACCAGCGCGGCGCGAGGCCGATGCGCTCGTGGGTCTGCCCGATCCGGCGGCGCTCCTCCACGTACGCTTCGTCGAGCGCCGGGGTCGCGAGCGAGAGCAGGTAGTCGCGCTGCTTGCCGAGGAGTCGCCGCTTCACCTCCGCGTCGCGCAGCAGATCGCGGGTCTGCTCGAAGGAGAGGAGGTGGCGGTAGAAGGCCCCTACGAATTCGTCCGCGCGCGACTCCAGCAGCGGAGCGAGGTCCGCCAGGGCGCGGCGCTCCGCATCTCCGAAGCCGAGGAAGCCGAGCCGCAGCTCGAGATCGTCCTTCTCGCCCAAGCGCCCTCCTGGCGGCAGCTCCGAGACTCTAGCCCGCTCCCAGCGCGCTGATTGTCCGCACCCTGACAACGCTCTGGAAGGCCGACCGGATCGCGGCGCGCTCGGCCTGGACCCGCTCGACCAGGGCCTCGGGAGCGAGACCCGGGCCGAGGAGCTCGGCCACGATCGGCAGGCCGTCGCTCGCGGGGTCGAGGCTCTCCACGCTCCGCCCCGCCACCCAGCGCAGCCGCGCCTCCAGCAGTCGCAGGAAACGATAGGCGCGGAGCAGGCGCTCGACCCCCTCCCCCTTCACCACCGCGTGGAGCAGGGCCGCATTGCTCGGGAGCTCCGGCCGTCGTGCGCCGGCGCCCCGCTCGAGCCAGCCTCCGGCCGCGAGGAAGTCCACGTCCATCAGCCCGCCGCTCCCGGTCTTGAAGGCGACCTGCTTGCCGTCCTCGCGGCCCCGCTCCTCCTCCACGCGACGGCGCATCTCGGCGAGGTAGGGCCAGGGGTCGCCCTCGCGCGCCGACACCGCCGCGCACACGCGCTCCAGCAGGGATCCGGCGGCGGCGATCTCGCCCGCGATCGCGCGCGCGCGCATCAGCGCCGCGTGCTCCCAGGTCTCGGCCTGGTCGCGCTGGTAGCGCTCGAAGGCGGCGAAGGAGGTGACCAGCATCCCCTGCCCGCCGGAGGGCCGCAGCCGCGCGTCCACGGCGTACGCCACGCCGGCCGCCGTCATCGTCGTGAGGTAGGAGATCAGGCGCTGCCCGACCCGCGAGACCGCCGCCACCTCTTCGGGAGCGCCCTCGTAGAGGAAGATCAGGTCGAGGTCCGAGTGGTAGGTGAACTCGCGCCCGCCGATCTTCCCCATGCCGAGGACGGAGAGCGCGCCCGCGCTCGGGCCACCCGAGCGCTGCGCGCGGGCGAGCGCGCGCTCGACGATGGCCTCGGCCAGCCGGGACAGGAAGACCGAGACCTCCGGGAACGGCGCCACGCCCCCGAGATCGAGGCACGCTGCGAGGAGCGTCTCCTCGCGTCGGAAGAGCCGGAGCGCGTCGAGGAACTCCTCGAGATCCCCCGCCTCCGGATCGGGCGCGAGGGCCCCCAGCGCCTCGCCGCGGCGCGCGAGCGCGCCGGCGTCCGCGTCGAGCAGGCGCTCCAGGAAGGCCGGCGAATGGGCCAGCAGGCGCGCGCCGAGGGGACTCGTGGCGAGCACGCGCGCCAGCCCGGCGAGCGGACCCCCGTCCAGGCGCGCGGCCGCCGCGTCGTCGCCGCGGCGCTGGAGGAAGCTCTCGCCGAAGACGCGCAGCCGCGCCAGGAGCTCGCCCCCGGCCAGCGCCTCCTCGAGCCGCCGCTCGAACGCGCCGCTCACTCTTCCTCCCGCAGCACCAGGGCCTCGAAGTGCGCGCGCACCTCCGCGCGCACCGCCGTCCAGTCGTCGAGCAGGCGGTCGCGGGCGCGCGCGCCCTCCGCCTCCCGGTAGCCGAGCCGACGCGCCAGCGCGAGCTGGCCCGCGGCGTCGCGCGGGAAGCGCTGCGTCTGGCGCTCCTCGGCCATCTGGAGCGCGTGCTCGGCGCGACGCAGCCAGGTGTAGGCCTCGGAGAGGTCGGCGGCCGCGGCCTCGGGCAGGAGCCGGCGCCGCCCGAGCGCCTCCAGCACCTCCAGCACGTTGCCGCCGCGGATCGCGGGCTCGCGCCCGCCGTGGAAGAGCTGGAGCGCCTGCACCAGGAACTCGACGTCCCGGATCCCGCCGGGGCCCTCCTTCAGGTCGGCCTCCAGGTCGCGGCCCGCTCGGGTGCGCTCGGCCTCGATCCGGGCCTTCATCTCCCGGACCGCACGCGCGACGCCCGGGTCGATCAGGCGCCGGTAGACGAAGGGCAGGATGGCCCGCTCGAAGCTCGCGGCCGCGCCCGGCGGCCCGGCCACCGCGCGCAGCCGGATCAGCATCTGGCGCTCCCACTCCATGCCGAAGCTCTCGTAGTACGTGAGCGCGGCGTCCACGGAGTTGGCGAGCGTCCCGCGCGGGCCCTCGGGACGGAGGTCCAGATCGACCCGGTAGCCGAAGCCGTCCTCGGCCGGCGACTCGAGGCCGCGCTTGAAGGCCTGGACCAGGCGCGACACTTCCTGGTTTCGCGCGAGGTCCGGAGCGCCGGGGAGCGCGTCGTACAGGAAGATCAGGTCCACGTCCGAGGAGAAGTTGAGCTCGCGTCCGCCGAGCTTTCCGAGGGCGAGGAGCGAGGGCGGCTCGATCGCCGTCTCGCGGGCGGCGGCCTCGAGCGCGGCGGCGAGGCAGCGGTCGGCGAGGTCGGAGAGCTCGCGCAGCGCCCCCGCGAGCGGGCGGCCGAGGAGGTCGCGCGCGGCGATGCGCAGGAGCCCCCGGTACTTGCTCGCGCGGATCGCGCTCCACTCCGGCGCGGGCGTGACCGGCTCGGGGGGCGGAGGCAGCTCGCCGGCCAGGTCGTCGGCGAGCGCCGGCTGTCGCAGCAGGAGGCGCGCCAGGAAGTTGCTCGAGCCGAGCACGGTCGCCAGGGTCGACGTCAGGGCCGGATCGAGCGGACGGCCGTGGAGCTCGAGGTGGCGCTGCGCCAGGGTCTCGAGCTGCACCGCGCCGAAGCCCGGCCGCGCCGTCGCGAGCAGCGCGGGCACCCACTCCGCACGCGCCGGTGCGAGGGCCGGCTGCTGCGCCGCACGGAGGAAGGCCTCGGCCGCGCGCGCGGGCTCCGGCTCGCCCGCCCGGGCCAGGAGTCCCGGGTCGGGGTGGCCGCGCTCGAGGGTCTCCAGGAGCTCGCGGGCCAGGGCTTCCACCGTGCGGCGGGGTAGCACAGGTGCGGGCGGCGCCGCGCGCCGCTCGCCGCTCCGGCGAGGCCTCAATCGCCGGGGCGCTCGGGGCAGTGGTCGTCGTCGCAGGAGTGGCGCACCGACGGGCCCTCCAGATCGTCGAAGTCGCCCCGCCGTACGCCGCGAAGCACCAGGGCGACCAGCACGGCCGAGAGGGCCAGGGTGGCCGGGATGGTGAGCGCGAGGAAGCTCATCGCCGCGGCTGCCAGCGCAGGAGCCGCACCGCGTTGCCCGTGACCAGCAGCGAGGAGAGGCTCATGGCGATCGCCGCCGTCAGCGGTCGCAGCACGCCGGCGGCAGCGAGCGGCACGGCGCAGGCGTTGTAGAGCACGGCCAGCGCGAGGTTCTCGCGGATGCGACGAAGAGCGGTCCGCGCCAGCTCCACCGCGTCCGCCACCGCCCCGAGGCGCGGCGCGCGCACCACCAGGTCCGCCGCGTGCAGGCTGACGTCGGCGCCCTGCGCGAACGCCACGCCGACGTCGGCCGCCGCCAGCGCCGCCGCGTCGTTGATGCCGTCGCCGGCCACCAGCACCCGGGCGCCCGCTTCCCGCCGCTGCCGGACCGCCGCCACCTTGCCCTCGGGCGGCACCTCGGCGCTCCACGCCTCGATGCCCGCCCGCGCGGCGGCGAGCGCCACGGCGGCCGGATGGTCTCCCGACACCAGGGAGACGTCGAGGCCGAGGCCTCGGAGGCGCCGCACCGCCTCCGCCGCGTCCGCACGCGGCGGGTCCACGAGGCCGATCACGCCGAGGGCCAGCGGGCCGCGCGCCACCCAGGCGAGCGAAGCGCCGCGCTCGGCGAGCTTCGCAGCGCCTTCCTCGAGCTGCGGATCCACCGCCACTCCGTGCTCGCGCAGGAGCCCGCGCGCGCCCACCAGGAGGCGGCCCTCTCCGTCTCCGGCCTCCACGCCGAGGCCGGGGCGCGCGCGGCGCGGCAGGCACTCGTCCGGGGCGAGATCCCGCGCGGCGGCGGCACGGCGGATCGCGGCGGCGACCGGGTGCGTGGAAGCGCCCTCCGCGGACGCGGCGGCGGCGAGGACGCCGGCCTCGGACGCGCTCGCCGCGGCCAGCACCTCCTCCACCGCGAGGCGCCCCTCGCTGAGCGTCCCGGTCTTGTCGAGGATCGCGCTCTCGACCCCCGCGCAGCGCTCGAGCGCCTCGCCGCTCTTGAAGAGCACGCCGAACGCCGCCGCCCGCCCGAGGGCCGCGCTGACCGCGGCCGGTGTCGCCAGGCCGAGGGCGCAGGGACAGGCCACGATCAGGACCGCGCCCGCCGCGAGCGCCACCTCGAGGGGCGGGGCGCCCGCGAGGCTCCAGCCGAGCGCCGTCAGCGCCGCCACGACCAGCACCGCCGGCGCGAAGAACGCCGCCACGCGATCGGCGGCGCGCTGCAGGCGCGGCCGCTCGGCCTGCGCGCGCTCGAGCAGGGCGGCGATCCGCGCCAGGGTCCCACCGCGGGCCGGCGCCACGACCTCCGCCTCCACCTCGATCAGCGCATTGCGCGTGCCGCCGGTCACCGGATCGCCCTCGCGCCGCAGCACGGGCCGCGACTCGCCGGTGAGGAGCGACTCGTCCACCTCGGTGGCTCCCGCCACCAGGCGCCCATCGGCGGGGAAGGCCTGTCCCGGCGCCACCAGCACCCGGTCGCCCGGACGCAGCGCCTCCACCTCCACCTCCTCGCTGCCCGTGGCGGTACGGCGCCGCGCGCGCTCGGGTGTCAGGGCGACCAGCCGCTCCAGCGCGCTCGTCGCACGGGCCCGTGCGCCGCGCTCGAGCGTGCGGCCGAGCAGCACCAGGAACACGATCGCGCTGGCCGAGTCCATGAAGAGATCCGGGCTCTCGGCCAGGGTCCCGAGCACGCTCACGACGAAGGCCACGCCGATCCCGAGCACCACCGGCACGTCGAGCGTGATCTCGCGCCGCCTGAGGCCCGACCAGGCGCCGCGCCAGAACGGGAGCGCGCACCAGGCGACCGAGGGCACGGTGAGCGCAATCACGAGCCAGCGCATCGCCCGGCGCAGCCCCTCGTCGAGGCCGCTGTCGGCTCCCAGGTAGAGCGCGAGCGAGAGCAGCATCACGTTGCCGGCCAGGAAGCCGGCCACCAGCACGCGCACCAGCGCCTCGCGCGCTCCCCGCGCTGCCGGGCGATCGAGCACCTCGGGGTCATACGGCGTCGCGCTGTAGCCGAGCTGGGTCACCGTGCGCACCAGCGCCTCCACGCTGGTGCGCGCGGGATCGAAGCGGACCAGGGCGCGATGGCTGGTGTAGCTGACGGAGGCCGCGGTCACGCCCGGCGCCGCGACCAGCGCGCGCTCCACCCGGTTCACGCAGCCGCCGCAGCGCAGGCCGTCGAGGAAGAGGCCGGTCTCGGCGGCCGCGCTCACGGCGCCTCCAGCGCGAAGGCGCGCTCCACCGTCCGGCCGTCCCGCTCGATGCGCGCCACCAGCCGCCAGCGCCCGGGCCGCGGCAGCGGCACCCGCGCCTCGAGCCGCCCGGGGGCGCCCGCGGGCTGGAGGGCGAACTCCGCGTCGAGTCCGCCCTCGGCGGGCCGCTCGCGCAGCACCGAGGCACGCGTCACCTCGAGCGGTGCGCCCGACGCATCGTGCAGCTCGACCGTGAGGTTGGCCGCACCGGGCTCCGTCGTGGCTCGAAGTCCGATCTGCCAGCCGAGGGCCTCGGCGCGGCGCTCGGCGCGCACGCGCTCGCTGTAGTGGAGACCCGCGGCGTAGGCGTCGTCCACCACCAGCGGATCGGGGTTCGTCCGCGCCACCCGGTAGAAGGCCAGCGAGCCCGTCACCATCGAGAGCAGGAGCGCGCCGAGGATCCAGGGCCAGGGCTCGATCCGCGTGCGACCGGATGTGCTCGCCATCGGCGACCTCCTCCTCAGACGTCGCCCGGCCCGCGCCCGGAGGCGCCGACCAGGCCCTGGAGCGGCGGCAAGAAGGTGGTGGTGGTGGTCGCGGAGCGGCTGGGATCGGAGACCTCCTCCACCACGAAGCGGAAGCGGCCGCCGCGATGCTCGAGCTCCTCCTCCAGCGCCTCGTGGCCGGCCAGCACGAAGACCCGCGCCTCCACCGTCGCCAGCGCCGGCACCGTGATCGGGTTCACTCCCGCCAGGAGCTCGAAGCCCTCGGGCGCCTCGATGCGCACCCGCAGCACGCGCGCCACGCGGTCGCGGTTCTGGATGTGCAGGGTGAAGGCGTTCGTGAAGCGCCCGTCCGCGGTCGAGCCGGTGAGCGCGCGCTGGTTGTGCGACACCTCGATCGCGAGGGGGACCCGCTCGGCGAGGAGCGCGGTGAAGGTGGCGAGGACGCCTGCCAGCAGCGCGGCGTAGATCGCCACGCGGGGCCGCACGAGGCGCACCCGGCGGATCCGCTCCAGCCCGACCAGCGAGCGGTATCCGATCAGGTTCGGCGCCCGGCCGAGGCGCTCCATCACGCCGTTGCAGGCGTCGATGCACTGGGTGCAGGCGATGCACTCGAGCTGCAGGCCGTCGCGGATGTCGATCTCGCTCGGGCAGACCGCGACGCAGAGGCCGCAGTCCACGCAGTCGCCGCCGGCCGCCGCCGCCCCGCCGCGCTGCAGACGCCGTCCGCGCGGCTCTCCGCGCAGCCGGTCGTAGCCCACCACCAGCGTGTCGCGGTCGAAGAGCACGCTCTGGAAGCGGGCGTAGGGGCAGAGGAACTTGCAGAAGGTCTGGCGCACCACCACGAAGTCGAGGTACGCGAGGACGCTCGCCGCGATCCAGAAGCCGGCCACCGTGGGCGAGACGGCGCCGGCCCGGAGCGCGGGCAGCAGCGTGTAGGGCGACACGAAGTAGGCCACCAGGTGGAAGCCCAGGACCAGCGAGAAGACGAGCCACACCGCGTGGGTCGCGAGCTTGCGCCAGGTCGCCACGTGGGCCGGCGGGCCGGCGCGGCTCCAGCCCTGGAGGCGCCGTGCCACCGCGGCGTACACGTCCGTGAGGACGGTCTGCGGGCAGGCCCAGCCGCACCACAGCCTTCCGGCGAGCGCGGTGAAGAAGAAGAGCGCGAGCGCGAGCCCCGCCACGATCAGCCACAGGAAGTAGAGCTCCTGCGGGAAGATCACGAGGCCGAAGACGTGGAACTTCCGGCCCGGCACGTCGAGCAGGACCAGCGGCTCGCCGCCGATCCGCACCCACGGGGTCAGCAGCAGGATCGCGATCAGGATCCCGTCGGCGGCCCAGCGGAGCCGGCGGAAGAGGCCTTGCACGGGGCGGGCGTTCAGCATCGTCGCCTCAGGAGCCCGGCCCGCCGGCGGCGGCCGCCGGCGGCGTCCAGCCCGGCGGCGCGCCCACGCCCGGCAGCGGCGAGCGGGGCAGGGTCTCGAGGTAGGCGAGCACCTTCCAGATCTTGTCGCTCCCGAGCTGCGGGCCCCAGGCGGGCATCCCGCCAGGCCTCCCTCCCGACACCGTCGTGAAGAGATCCTCGTCGGTGTGGCCGTACTTCCAGTAGGGATCGACCAGGCTCGGCCCGACGAGCCCGCTCGCGTCGGGCTTGTGGCAGGCGGCGCAGATGGTGCTGAAGATCTGCTGGCCCTCCGCGATCGCGGCGGCGTTGCCGTGGTAGGGGTTCCCCTTCGGCTGCGCGGCCCGCGCCGCGGCATAGCGGGCCTCGGCCGCCGCCTCCTCGGCCCGGTACTGGGCCTGCTGCGACCAGCCGGAGAACGTGTAGTAGGGCCAGTACACCACCGCGAACACGATGCAGCCGAGGAACGCGAGGTTGAACCAGAGCGGGATCGGGTTGTCGTCCTCGCGGATCCCGTCGCGCTCGGCACCGTCCTCGCGCGGGCGCTCCGCGACCTCGCGGCCGCTCTCCGGTGCCTGCGGGCTCACGACTCCTCCTCCTCCTCGAGCATGCGGCGTGCCGGATCCTCCAGGCGCTCGCGCCGCGACGGCCGGTAGAGCCAGACCGCGATCGCCGCCAGCGCGAGCGCGAGGACCGCCAGGCGGCCGAGCTTGTAGAGCGCGACCCAGTCCATCAGCGGCCCTCCTGCACGAGGGCGGTGCGGAGCGGGCGCTGGCGCCAGCCGATGTCGGTGCCGAGGCGCTGGAGATAGGCGATCAGCGCGATCGCCTCGCTCCGCGCCTCGGTGTCGCCGAGCGCGAGGCCGTCCTTGCGCAGGGCGGCCACGTGCTCCGCCGCTTGGGCCTGCAGGTTCGCCGTCGCGTTCTCGATCTCGGCGTCGCCGTAGGGATGCCCGAGCCCGCGCAGGGTCTCGAGCTTGGCGCGCGTCAGCGAGGTATCGAGCGGCGTCTCCTCCAGGAAGGCGAAGCTCGGCATGTTGGAGCGCGGCTCGATCTGGCGCGGATCCCGGAAGTGGATCCAATGCCAGGAGTCGGGGTACTTCCCGCCGATCCGCGCCAGGTCGGGCCCGGTCCGCCGAGACCCGAAGAGGAACGGCCGGTCGTACACGCTCTCCCCGGCCATCGAGTAGGGGCCGTAACGGTCCGTCTCCGTCTTGAAGGGACGCACCTGCTGGCTGTGGCAGTTGTTGCAGCCCTCGCGGATGTAGATGTCGCGCCCTTCGAGCTCGAGCGCGCTGTAGGGGCGCACGCCCTCGATCGGCTCCACCGTGCCCTGAAGGAAGTAGGGAGGGATCAGCAGCACCAGCCCGCCCACCACCACCGTCAGCAGGGTGAGCGTCGTCAGCAGGACCCAGCGCGCCTCGATCTTGCGGTGCCACTCGAACGCCACGGCTCAGCGCCCTCCCGCCAGCGCGACCGCCGCGCCCGGGGGCGCCTCGGGCGCCGGCACCTCCGTGGTGCCCTGCCGCACGGTCCGCAGCACGTTGTAGAACATGATCAGGACCCCGCTCAGGAAGAGCGCTCCTCCGCTGGCGCGGATCAGGTCGTAGATCCGGATCGCCGCCACCGTCTCGATGAAGCTGTAGGTCAGGCTCCCGTCCGGATTCACCGCGCGCCACATCAGGCCCTGGGTCACGCCCGAGATCCACATCGGCGTCACGTAGAGCACGATGCCGAGCGTCGCGACCCAGAAGTGCACCTCCGCCAGCCGCTGGCTGTAGAGCGTGGTGTGCCAGAGGCGGGGCACCAGGTAGTAGAGGGTCGCGAACGAGGTGAGGGCCACCCAGCCGAGCGCTCCCGAGTGGACGTGTCCGATGGTCCAGTTGGTGAAGTGCGAGAGCGAGTTCACGGTCTTGATCGCCATCATGGGCCCCTCGAAGGTGCTCATGCCGTAGAAGGTGAGCCCGACGGCGAACATCTTCAGCAGGGGATCGGTCCGCAGGCGGTCCCAGGCGCCGCGCAAGGTGAGCAGGCCGTTCAGCATCCCGCCCCACGAAGGCAGGATCAGCATGATGGAGAACGCGGTGCCGAGCGACTGCGCCCAGTCCGGGAGCGGCGAGTAGATCAGGTGGTGCGGGCCGGCCCAGATGTAGAGGAAGATCAGCGACCAGAAGTGGAGGATCGAGAGGCGGTGGGAGTAGATCGGGCGCCCCACCTGCTTCGGCAGGAAGTAGTACATGAGCCCGAGGATCGGCGTGGTGAGCAGGAAGCCGACCGCGTTGTGACCGTACCACCACTGGATGTTGGCGTCGTAGACGCCGGCGTAGAGGGAGTAGGACTTCCAGACGGTCCAGGAGACCGGGACCTCCAGGTTGTTGAAGATGTGGAGCATGGCGATGGTGAGGATGGTCGCGATCCAGAACCAGATCGCGGCATAGAGCCCGCGCTCCCGGCGTCGCGCCAGGGTCCCGAAGAAGTTCACGGCGTAGGCCACCCAGACCACGGTGATCGCGATGTCGAGCGGCCACTCGAGCTCCGCGTACTCCTTCGAGCTGGTCTTGCCGAGCAAGAGCGACACGGCCGCCGCCACGATGACGGCGTTCCAGCCCCAGAGATTGAGCCGCGACAGGAAGTCCGACCACATGCGCACGCGGCAGAGCCGCTGCACGCCGTAGTAGCTCCCGGCGAAGACCACGCCGAGGGTGAAGCCGAAGATCACGGCGTTGGTGTGGATCGGGCGCAGGCGGCCGAAGTGCAGGTGGAGCGGGCCGAGCTCGAAGTTGAGGGCGGGATAGGCGAGCTGGAGCGCGATCACCAGGCCGACGCTCATGCCCACGATGCCCCAGACGAGCGCGGAGAGTGCGAATCCCCGCACCACCGCCATGTCGTAGAGCTCCTCCCGTCCAGACGCCCGGGGCGCCCCTGCTGCGGCCACACGAACCTCCTCGCCGCCATTGCCGGCGGCCCGGGGGGCCGGGAGTGCAGCTTCGATGCCAGCGACCGCGATCGAGAAAGACGCGTGATTCCAAGGGGATCGGCGTTCGCGGCGAGACCGCATCGAGGCCGCGCCCTGCGGCATCCCGCCTCGGACGCCCGACGACTGGGGCCCCGCGGCACAGTCATGCCGGTGACCACCGACGCAGCGGCGTGTCGAGGTCGCGGGGCCCGCCAGCCGCCGCGGCGCCGGCTCCGGGGTACGGCTCTTGCTTCGCCCCCCACCGGGAGGTGGATCATGACTCGCCGACTTCTGGCGCAGGCGCGGCCCGGCTGCGAACGCCACGGCCGCTACGACGGCTTCGTGAACCCGGTGACCGCGCCCTATCTCTTCGAGGATCCGTTCATCACCACGGGCCTCTACGCCTGGGGACTGGTGCACCAGTTCCCTCGCGAGTCGGTGCTCCAGGGCGGTCACATCACCGTCGCGGCGCTGGCCGCCCGGGTGGCGCTCACCGATCGGCTGGCGATCCTCGCCACCAAGGACGGCTGGGCCGATCTCGATCCCGACCTCGCGATCCTCGGCCACCACCAGGGCTTCACCAACATCACGCTCGGCGTGAAGTACGCGCTGATCGACGACCCCGAGCACCAGCTCATCGTGACTCCGGTGCTGCGCTTCGAGACGCCGGCGGGCAGCGCGGACGTCTTTCAGGGCCAC